>Ga0265298_10001877_pt1 | contig 30526 bp, 24 predicted proteins | sample AusTroGonzalo_MG_3_FD_193486 | JGI IMG/M metagenome (GOLD analysis project Ga0265298, IMG submission 193486) | Bovine rumen microbial communities from tropical cattle in Woodstock, Queensland, Australia - Gonzalo_01 | ecosystem: Host-associated > Mammals > Digestive system > Stomach > Rumen ...
CAGAGGAATCCGACTGAACAGTTTAAAAACGGTGGAAGGAACGGAAAAGTTCCGGCAAGGCCCGAAGATTCCATGGGCAGATGAAGCGTATGAGCTGCCGGCAGATTCTGAAGCGGGGAGCACAATCCTGCATGAAGCCGGCGCATTTTATCTGCAGGAACCGGGGGCTATGCTGCCTGCTGCCGTGCTTGATGCACGACCGGGTGAGAGGGTGCTGGATTTATGTGCTGCTCCCGGCGGCAAATCTACCCAGACCGGAATTGCCATGCGCGGCGAAGGCCTGCTTATCTGTAACGAACCCATGCCGAAACGTGCCAGGATTCTGAGCGGCAATATCGAACGGATCGGTCTGCCGAATACGATTGTGACATGCTCATGGCCGGACAGACTGGCTGAAAAGTGGCCGGAAAGTTTCGATGCTGTGATGGTTGACGCGCCATGCTCCGGGGAAGGAATGTTCAGGCGCGTGCCGGAAAGCCGGATGGAATGGAGCAAAGAACAGGCAAAGGGATGTGCACAGCGGCAACGGGAGATCCTGAATGCGGCGGCCAGATTGGTACGGCCGGGCGGGCGGCTTGTTTATTCCACTTGTACCTATAATCCGGAGGAAAATGAAGAAAATGCTGATTGGTTCCTGCAGGAGCATCCTGACTTTGAACCTGAAGCTTACCGGATTGGCGGGATCAATGCGCCCGAAGGTCAGTTTACCTGTTATCCCCACCGAATGAGAACAGAGGGGCAGTTTGCGGCCAAATTCAGGAAAAAGGGAAATCGAATGAAACAATTGACGGAAGACCGGTCACTGCCGCGCCTCTCAATGGATGAGGCGGCAACTCTGAAAAGAGCTTTTCCAACCTTTCCGGAAGCGACTCACAAACTCGGGAATACGCTGATACATCTTAAAGAATGTCCGGACCTGCAGGGGATAAAGGTACTACGGGCCGGAATACACCTGGGTGAAGTTCGCGGCCGAATTGCGATTCCCGATCATGCCACGGCAATGAGCATTGAACCGCCGGATTGCCAAATACTGGAAGTTGATGCGGAGAATGCCTGCAGATATATGGCCGGAGAAACGATCAACGCAGAAGAGGAGGGATGGCTCATGATTCAATACAAAGGACTGATCCTCGGATGGGGTAAGGGCAGCAGCGGGGTCATCCGAAACCACCTTCCGAAGGGACTGAGAAACGGACGACTGATCCCCTGACAAATCAAGCAAGAAGAAATAAAAATAGATTGAAAACGATACCAATCTGTAGTATAATGCGAAAAAGAAAACGGGTGCGGTATGCATCCGGAAAATAACAAAGGAGGCACCCCCATGAAAAAGCTTCTTGCTGTACTTTTGACTGTTGCTCTGATGGCGTCCCTGCTCAGCTTTGCCGGCGCAGAAGATTATACCATCCGGATCTACAGCAACTCCAACTCCCCTGAGCGGACGACCTGGCTGATCGAGAAAGCCAAAGAAGCCGGTTTCACTATTTCCATTGATGACAATACGGTTATTTCCGGCGATACTGCTGCGGTTCAGGCGGCCAACGAAAAGAAGGACGGAGATCTGATCTTCGGTCTGAACGAGACCCGCTGGAGCCAGCTGATCAACGGCACTTATGAAAACCTGAAGATCGCAGACTGGACTCCCACCTGGGCGGACCAGACAGGCGAATTTAAATATGATGGAAAAGCATACGGCATCGTGATCCAGAATGTGCTGATGCTGTATCGGAACGACGACCTGGGCACCAAGGGCGAGGCGTTGCATTTTGCGCACTGGGCTGATGTGGTTGACAGCGGATACACCTGGTATCGTCAGGGCAAGGTCGGCGGAACCACCAACATGAACATCAATAACGCGATGCTGTATCCGTTTGTTGATCCGGAAAGCCCCGCCGGCGGCATCTCCGTCGAAGGATGGAAAACTCTGTGGAAGTACTGCGCAAACGGCAACTTCACGGGCGACAAATACGGCCTTGATCCGTTGATCCGCGGCGATGTTCAGGTCTCCACGTTCTATTCTTCCTCCCTGTACGGCAACATTGATGCCGCAGCGGAAGATCCCAACTATCCGAATCCTCTGAAGGGCACGATTAATCCCGAGAACTGGAACCTTGTCGACATTGACGACGGTACCTATTATATTGCCGAGTATCTGGGCGTCCTGGATAAGGAAGGCCGGACCGACGAGCAGACCGAAATCGTCAAAGCCTTTGCCGAATGGTTCGGTTCCGCCGAGACCCAGGCTGCCTGGTCTGAAGAATTCGACAGCTATCCCTGCAACAGTGAAGCGGTGAAGCTGGCTGGCTATGAAGAAGTACCCGCGATCTATGCGATCAAGAACTTCGCGCTGGAAAAGGTCGGCGGCACTGACATGACTTATGCGGAATATGTTACGGCTCATTCCGCCGAATGGACCAATATCATGACCAACCTCGGATTCTACTGGGCAGACAATGCAGATGCTCCCGCAGAACCCGACTGGGACAATCTGGATTGGGCTACGCTGACCCAGGCTGCTGCTGAATAATCTTTCAAACCAAAGGGCGGGCCTGAAGATATCGGGCTCGCCCCCTTTTATGTCGGGCCGGGTGCCGCAGGAGGCGGCCGGCCCGGGACAGCTTATAAAAAAGAGGCGAATGTTCTTATGATCAAACTGTCAGATATCGTTGTGAAATTCGGGGACTTTGAAGCGTTGCACAACATCAATGTGCATGTAAAAGAAGGCGAATTCTTTACCTTCCTTGGGCCTTCCGGCTGTGGAAAAACCACCACGCTGCGGACAATTACGGGATTCATTGAGCCGGTGAGCGGGACGGTTTCCATGCAGGGGAAGGATATCACAAACGTGCCGATCGAAAAGCGGAATATCGGCATTGTATTTCAAAGTTATGCGTTGTTCCCGACGATGACGGTGCATGACAATATCGCGTTCGGCTTGAAGATCAAAAAGCTGAAAAAGGACGAGATCGAGAAGAAAGTGAACGCCATCGCTGCAAAGGTGGACCTGAGTGATGAGCAGCTGAAGAAGGCCGTTTCCCAACTGAGCGGCGGACAGCAGCAGCGTGTGGCCATTGCGCGGGCGCTGGTGACAGAGCCGGCTATTATCTGTATGGACGAGCCGCTGAGCAACCTGGATGCCAAGCTGAGGGTACAGCTGCGGAATGAGTTGAAAAAGATGCAGAAAGACTTCGGCATCACCACTATCTATGTGACTCATGACCAGGAAGAAGCGTTGACGCTTTCCGACCGAATCGCTGTATTCAACAAGGGCTATATCGAGCAGATTGGTACGCCGAACGAAGTATACAATTACTCCGCCACCGAATTTGTGGCCAACTTTATCGGCGATATCAACCCGATCGGACAGAATATCATGGAGGCAATGGGACTGAATCCAGAGGAGAACCACTTTATCCGCCTGGAACGTGTACATGTCAACACCGATACAGCTTCCGGCGAAGTTTACGTAACAGACGGCGTGATCGAAAGCCGGGAATACTATGGCCTGTATATCAAATACTACATCAGTGTCGGCGGCCAGACCATGAAGGTGATCGAAAAGAATGACGGGATAAATATTTATGAGGCCGGTGAAAAGGTGAAGGTCGGCATCCACAGGGCTGATGTCATGTCCTACGTAAAAAAGGAGGCGTGACGGTATGCAGAACACAATCAAAAGGAAGGGACAGATCGACCTGTCGATGATCTACAAGGTCTTCGGCGGCGTACTGTTCATTTACCTTTTCCTCGGGTTTATGGTTATCCCATGCATCAATACGCTGACTTCCATATTTACGGCAAAGGACAGGGCCGGGAATACGGATCCGCTGGCAGTGATCAGATTCTTCCTGGCAGGTTCCATGCCGTCGTTTGTATGGAACTCTTTGAAGCTGGCCATATGCCTGGTGATCACGGTGAACGTGGTCGGCATCTCCATCGTATTGCTGACAGAATATTTTGATATCAAAGGCGCAAAAATCCTGCGGATCGGATATATGACGACACTGATTTACTCCGGTGTGGCGCTTGTTACGGGATATCAGTTTCTGTACGATGGAAACGGGATCATGACCAAATGGCTGGTTGAGATGTTTCCGGGAATGAATAAACAATGGTTTTCGGGATTCAACGCGGTGCTGTTTACAATGACCTTCGCGTGCACAAGCAATCATGCGCTGTTCCTGCGCAATGCCATACGAGGCATTGACTACAACACGGTAGAGGCAGCCCGGAATTTAGGAGCAAAGCCGTTTAAAGTGTTATTCAAGGTTGTTATGCCGACGCTGCTGCCGACACTTTTCAGCCTGACAGTGATGACTTTCATCACCGGCCTGTGCGCCATGAGCGCCCCGACACTGCTTGGTTACAACTCGATCAACCCGGAGATCGTGCGTCTGGCTGGGTCAACCACGGCGGATGAAGCTTTCCCGCAGGCACGGGCCGCCCTGCTGAGCGTAATCCTGGCGCTGTTCACGATCGTTCTGCTGTTGTTCCTGAACCATTATGAACACAAAGGGCATTATCTTTCGGTCAGTAAGACCAAGGCAAAACTGGTAAAGCAAAAGATCCAGAATCCGGCGGCAAATGTACTGGCGCATATCTATGCCTATGTGCTGTTCATCATCTATATGACGCCGGTCGTGATGATTATCCTGTTTGCGTTCCAGAACTGGTCTGCGGTACGCACGAAGACCCTTGATCTCGGAGGGTGGACGCTGTCCAATTTCTTCGGAGTGGAAAACTATTCCTACACGAGAAGCAACGGCAAGGTCACAACGCGGGTCGGCGCAATTTCCGGTGTGTTTTCCAACGAGAAGACAGTGGGTGGCATCCGGCTGAGCTTTATCCTGTCGGCCCTGGCCGCGGCCCTGGCTTGTGTCATTGTGGTGATTGCCGTCAATTATATCTTCAAGTTCAGAGGTAAACACAAGAGCAAGAGGCGGGCTGCTCTGGTGGAAGGCTGCCTGCTGTTTCCCTGGCTGCTGCCGACAATCCTAATCTGTTACAGTTTCCGCATTTTCTTCAACAACGACGTGTGGTACGTGTTCGGACAGAACCTGTATTACAAGGAGAATGTGCGGCTATTGATCATTATCGCCTATACGGTGGTCAAATTACCATTTGCACTGCGAATGGTGAAGGCTGCATTCTACGCAATTGATGAAGAACTCGAGGATGCAGCCAGAAACCTCGGCGCCAGTCGTCTGGTGACGTTCTTGCGGGTGAAACTGCCGATTGTGCTGCCCAGTGTGCTTGCCGTATTCGCGCTGAACTTCAACGCGTTGTTCACGGAATACGACATGGGCGCAACATTCCAAAGTTCCGAAGGCACGACGTACGCAATGGTGATCCAGAGCATGTGCAACGAGGAGGGACGCGACGGAATGAACATGAACGCGTCCGGCAGACGATGCGCTTCAACGGTTTTCATCATGATTGTTTCAGGATTGATTCTCTATCTTGTTTATGGTGTGGGATCAAGAGATCTCGGTGAACGGCTGGCCATCCGGGAAAAGAGAAGGAAACGGTTACAAAAAATCAAAGGAAAGCTGGGAATGGGACATGCTTCCGCTGAACCGGCAGAGCAGCAGGAGACTGTATGATTCGGAATATCGTATTTGACATGGGACAGGTGATGATCCGCTTTGATCCCGAAATGTTCATGGACCGGGCTGATATTCATGATCCTGGTGACAGGAAACTGATCCGGAACGAACTGTTCCGATCCATTGAATGGGCACAGATGGATGAGGGGACGTTGACGGAAGAAACAGCCGAACCGAAGATTATGGCCCGGATACCGGAAAAACTAAGGGAGACCGTCAGGGAACTATTGTACAACTGGGCTTTTCCCAGAGAACAGATTTCCGGAATGGAAGACCTGGTCAGAAGACTGAAGGAATCCGGATACGGTATCTGGCTGCTGAGCAATGCGAGCGCGATGCAGCCGAAGTACTGGCAAAAGGTCCCGGCAAGCCGGTATTTTGACGGTACATTGATTTCATGCGATGTTCACGCGGTAAAACCCTGCAAAGAGATTTACAGGATCTTTTCAGAGAAATATCATCTGAAACCGGAGGAATGCCTGTTTATTGATGACGCACCGGCGAACGTGGCCGGAGCGATCGCATGCGGCTGGCAAGGAATTGTGTTTCACGGAGACGCAGATGAACTGGAACGCAAATTGGTTGATTTCGGCATAAACATCAGAGAAAAATAAATGATTTTTTCAACTGCCTGAAATTTCAGGCGGTTTTTTTCGTCTGGTGCTTTTCCGGAGATGGCAAAACATATATAATGGTTTTATCTTCAGAAAGGAACGAAGTATTATGGGTATCAGGATCCGGGACGGGCTTTTCTCTCTTGAAACAAAGAACTCTCTGTATCAGATGAAGACGGACGAAGAAGGCCTTCTTAACCATGTATATTACGGCCGGAAAACAACAGATGATATGAGCTATCTGAATCGACGGATTGACCGTGCTTTCAGCGGGAATCCTTACGACAGGCAAGATGACCGGAGCTATTCGACAGATACGCTGCCACAGGAATATCCTACAGGAGGGGCCGGCGACTATCGGATTCCCGCGCTTCTGGCAGAAGCCGGGAACGGGAGCCGGACGTGCGAACTGCGTTTTGAATCGGCACGAAAACTGCAGGGAAAGGTCAAACCGGCGGGGCTTCCCGGTGTACGGGGGAATGAATCGACAGAAGGCCTGGAAATCATTCTGCGCGACAAGGTTTACGGGCTGGCTGTTCACCTGATCTACTATGTCTTTGAAGAGCAGGATATTATTGTTCGCAGTGTACGGCTGGAAAACACAGGGGCTATGACGATCTGCCTGAGAAAAGCGGCTTCTGTGAGCCTTGACTTCGCGTGCGGCAGTCCTCGGGAACTGATTCATTTTCACGGACGGCACAATATGGAAAGAAATCCCGAAAGACTTTCCATTCCCAAAGGTGGATGTATATCCGCAGGTTCTACCCGGGGAACCAGCAGCCACCACAGCAATCCGTATGTCATCCTATGCAACCGGAACACAACAGAGAATGAAGGAGAATGCTGGGGATTCATGCTTATGTATTCCGGAAACCATCTGGAAGAGACCGGCGCGGATCAGATGGGCAGCGTCAGATTTGTTGCCGGTATCCATCCGGAAACATTCCGATGGAAACTTGAAAAAGGGGATGAATTCCAGACACCGGAAGCGATTCTGAGTTACAGCGACGGAGGACTGAACGGACTGAGCCGGAATTATCACCGGATTATCCGTGATGAGGTGATTCACCCGAAATGGAAAAATGCGGAGGCTCCTGTGCTGCTGAACAGCTGGGAAGCATCCTACTTCAATTTCGATAAGGAGAGCCTGCTGAATCTGGCCGGGGAAGCAAAAGAACTGGGAATGGATATGCTAGTACTGGACGATGGCTGGTTCGGCAAGCGGGACGATGATACAACCGGTCTCGGAGACTGGACCTGCAATGAGAAAAAACTCGGTTGCTCCCTGGCTGAATTATCCGAAAAGATTCATGCTAAAGGCCTGAAGTTCGGACTGTGGGTAGAACCTGAGATGATCAGCGAAGATTCCGATCTGTATCGTTCACATCCGGATTGGGCGTTGTCTGATCCGGGCCGAAAGCCGGTAGTGGGCAGAAACCAGCTTGTGCTTGATATGAGCAGACAGGAGACACAGGATTATCTGTATAACGCTTTGAGTGATATTCTTGACAAGGTAAAGATCGAGTATATTAAGTGGGACTTTAACCGTTCCATGGCAAATATCTATTCTCATGCACTGCCGGAAGACCGTCAGGGGGAGACCGCGCACAGGTTCATATTGGGTACTTACAGTCTTCTCGAACGTTTGCTGGAACGATATCCGGATCTGTTGATCGAAGGGTGTTCAGGCGGTGGCGGACGGTTTGACGCAGGCATGCTGTATTATACTCCGCAGATCTGGTGCTCAGACGATACGGATGCAATCGAACGGCTTGAGATTCAGCGGGGAACTTCTTACGGTTATCCGCCCTGCACAATGGGAGCCCATGTTTCAGCCTGTCCGAACCATCAGACCGGGCGGACGGTTCCCATGAAGACGCGCGGGATTGTTGCCATGTCTGGAACGTTTGGGTATGAAATGAATCCGGCACTGCTGACGGAAAATGAAAAGACAGAGATCCGTGAACAGATCAAATCCTTCCGGCGCTTCCGCCCGATTCTGGCAAACGGCGATTACTACAGATTGGACGAGATCGGTGAAACAGCTGATTTTACAGCATGGATGTTCGTTTCACCGGACAGGCGGGAAGCGCTGGTTAATCTTGTTGGAAGCCATGTGCGGGCTAATGCCGCGTTCCCATACATTCGTCTGAAAGGGTTGGATCCGGACCGCATGTACCGTGCGGAAGAGACAGGAGAAATCGCGAGCGGTGCGGCACTTATGTACGGCGGATACACTTATTTTCCGCTGAATGGAGATTATCCGGCGGTTCAGATGCATTGGGTGAGTGAGAAATAAAGAAAAAGCTTGACTTCGTTTATGGTTTGACGTAGAATAGCGGTTGGCAATCAATAGCTCCGCTAGCCCCGGTAGCCATTGACACAGTCCGGACATGCGACCATCATGGACGGAGACTTTCAACCACAAACCCAAGGAGGAAGTACTTTGAAGACATTTATTCCAAAGGCTGCGGACATCGACCGGAAATGGTACGTTGTCGACGCGGACGGGATGGTTCTCGGCCGTCTGGCGAGCCAGGTTGCTAACATCCTTCGCGGAAAGAACAAGCCGATCTATACTCCCAACATGGATACCGGTGACTATGTGATTATCGTGAACGCTTCAAAAGCAGTACTGACCGGTAAAAAGCTGGATCAGAAGATCTACTATCATCACAGCGGTTATGCTGGTGGTCTGAAAGAGACCAAGTATCGTAAGCTGATGGCTGAGAAACCCGAGTTTGCGGTTCGCCGCGCGGTTGTCGGTATGTTGCCGAAGGGACCTCTGGGACGTCAGATGGCCCGGAAGCTTAAGGTTTATGCCGGTCCCGAGCATGAGCAGGCTGCTCAGAAGCCCGAAGCACTGGATCTGAAGTGACGCGGAAAGGAGTAAATAAGAATGGCTAAGGTAGCATACAATGCGGTTGGTCGCCGTAAGAAAGCCGTTGCCCGCGTCCGTTTGGTTGCCGGCGATGGAAAGATCACGATCAACAAGCGTGATATCGATCATTATTTTGGTCTTGAAACCCTGAAGATGACTGTTCGTCAGCCCCTGACGCTGACCAACACCGGCAACTTTGATGTGCTGGTGAACGTGAACGGCGGCGGGCTGACCGGCCAGGCCGGTGCGATCCGTCATGGCATCAGCCGTGCCCTGTGCAAGGCTGATCCGGAGCTGCGCGGTACTCTTAAAAAAGCCGGCCTGCTGACCCGCGATCCTCGTATGAAGGAACGCAAGAAGTACGGTCTGAAGGCTGCCCGTCGGGCTCCTCAGTTCAGCAAACGCTGATTCTTTATCAGTTTGCAATCCCTGTACCGTTTCGGTGCAGGGATTTTAATTCAGGAGGAATGTCATGATCAGGATCGGAAAAGTTGCGACAAGCCGCGGTGTTCTATGTATGATGATGGCTGCGGTCATGATGACTCTGTGCATATTGCTATACTTTCCCGCTGTCGGCGAAGAACAGACGCTGGCTATTGGATCCAAGGGGAACCGTGTGCTGGAAGTAAAAGCAAGACTCCAGAAACTCGGATATATGGAACAGGGGACTATTACCAAAAAGTATAATGAGAAGACAGCAGCGGCGGTAATGGAGTTCCAACGTCTGAACGGTCTGATTGAAACGGGGGAAGTCGATTCTGAAACAGAGGAGAAGCTTTTCTCAGATGAAGCGGTTCGGAAACCGAAACCGACCCTTGAACCGCTTCCGTCCCCCGGACCGATCATTGAAGCGGACTGGCCGGAACGGGATCAGGAAGGCTTTCTGGACCGGGAAGGCGAGTATTTTTATGAAAATGATGAGGCAGGACAATGGGTTTATCTTGGTAAAGATCTGCAGATCTTTATCCGGCGGGGAGAAGAACCGTCTGTTCCACTGGAATGGTTTGAGACTGAAATCCTGACTCGGAACGGGGAAACATTCCGCACAGCGATCACAGACCCGGAGCATCCGGGAAAGAAATTCCGTTATCCCTATGATATTTCCCGGGATGAAGAATTCGTACTGGGCTTTTCCGACGATTTTTATGCGACGAGGATGGCAGACAAAGAGACTGTCGGGATCATCATCCGCGAAGGACGGATCATCAGCGAGAAAACAAACAGTAAAACCGGGCACCATCTGCCGAACCTGGATATGATGGCTCAGTATCCGGACGGACGGCTGGAGGTATACGAGTGTACAGAATATACTGCACAGGAACTGCTTGAAAAAGGGGCAGTGAATGTCTTCAGTTTCGGGCCGATCCTTCTTCGTGACGGAGAGATCAATCCGCTGCTGTACTCATACTACCGCAGCATTGAGCCCAGACATGCACTGGGAATGATCGAACCAAACCATTACCTGGTTCTGTCAGTGCAGGGCAGAAACAAAGACAGCAAGGGCACTATGCTGCAGCGGGTCGCCGAGATGATGAAGGAGCGCGGCGTCACGCAGGCGCTTAATCTTGACGGAGGCAATACGATGGCGCTGATTTTCCGCGGGAGGATGCTAAATAAACTTGCAACCTTCAAAAAGAAAAACTTTGTCCGCACAGTTACCTCGCTGATCGGGATCGGACACACGGAAAACCAGGAAGAATGACCTTGAAAGAGTTCCCGGCGGAAGATATAATAGAGATACAGTAATATCCAAGGAGGTCATACCATGAACGAATGGAAGAATCTCGATGAACTGAAGTCCTTTCAGGAGCTGAAAAGCAACGGAAGCATAGTTGATCTGACAAAAGCCATGGCCGGCGAAGCCGGCGCGGAGAGAGTTGCAAAATATCAGGTCCCTATGGCGGCAGGGTTAACGTATTCCTATGCCGCGAAGCAGGTGGATGACGGGATCCTGCAGAAACTGAAAGCACTGGCTGAAGAATCGCAGCTGGCTGGCAAATTCGAGGAACTGTACAATGGCGCGGTGATTAACACCGGGGAGAAACGGCTGGTACTCCATCAGCTGACCCGTGGGCAGCTTGGTGGACCGGTGATGGCCGACGGGACGGACAAGCGGGCTTTCTATACAGAACAGCAGAAAAAGATCGCGTCCTTTGCCAACAAGGTGCACAGCGGTGAAATCGTCAACGAGAAAGGTGAGAAATTTACTACGGTTTGTCAGATTGGCATCGGCGGAAGCGATCTCGGTCCCCGTGCCATGTATATGGCGATGGAGAACTGGGCGCGGAAGAACAACGCTTTCAAAATGGAAGCGAAGTTCATCAGCAACGTGGATCCGGATGATGCAGCGGCAGTGCTTTCTTCCCTGGATGCTTCCAGGACGATCTTTGTACTGGTTTCCAAATCCGGGACGACCCTGGAAACGCTGACCAACGAGGCGTTTGTGAAGGATGCGCTTCAGAACGCAGGCCTGGATGCGTCGAAGCACATGATCGCCGTGACCAGCGAGACTTCACCGCTGGCAAGCAGCAGTGATTATCTGGCTGCATTCTTTATGGACGACTATATCGGCGGACGGTATTCCTCCACCTCTGCGGTGGGCGGCGCTGTTCTGTCGCTTGCCTTCGGACCTGAGATTTTTGACCGCTTTCTGCAGGGCGCGGCGGAAGAAGACCGCCTGGCGACCGAAAAGGATCCCCTGAAGAATCCGGCGATGCTGGATGCTCTGATCGGCGTTTATGAACGGAACATTCTCGGCTACCCGGCAACGGCTGTACTTCCGTATTCCCAGGCGCTGAGCCGCTTCCCGGCCCATCTGCAGCAGCTGGACATGGAATCCAACGGCAAGAGCGTGAACCGAAGAGGGGAGCCGGTTCATTATCCCACCGGCCCGATCATCTTCGGCGAACCCGGAACCAACGGTCAGCACTCCTTCTATCAGCTGCTTCATCAGGGCACGGATATCATTCCGCTGCAGTTCATCGGCTTTGTGAACAACCAGGCTGAAACGGACGTGGTGATCCAGGGAAGCACCAGCCAGCAGAAACTGTGCGCAAACGTGGCGGCACAGATGGTTGCGTTTGCCTGCGGAAAACAGGATGAAAACCTGAATAAACACTTTGCCGGAAACCGGCCCTCCAGCATTATCATCGGGGAAAAACTGACCCCCGAAGCGCTGGGTGCTCTGCTTTCCCATTTTGAGAACAAGGTGATGTTCCAGGGCTTCCTGTGGAACCTGAACAGCTTTGACCAGGAAGGCGTGCAGCTGGGCAAAGTGCTTGCCAAGAAAGTGCTGGCGCATGAGACGGACGGGGCGCTGAAAGCGTTCAGCGATCTTTTGAAAATTTAAGGGTTTATGTAGCAAAACCGGCCTCCTGATGGAGACCGGTTTTTTATGCATGAATCGTACGGAAAGCAGCGGCGCGGCCTAGACGATTCATTACGGCCAGACCCATACCTTCAGGCGGGATGACTTCACTGAAGACGATTTCCATTCCTTCTTCATCCAGACGGCGAAGCGTATCAAAAAGACGGTGTGCGATTTCGTCCGGGGAAGAGGCGGAACCGATGTCATGTGGATCACAGTCGGAAAGAGATTCCAGATGCTCTGTAAAACAAAGGACACAAGTTTTTTTGCCTGCCTGCTTCTGTTCCAGGCAAAGACGGCGAAGAAGCGGGACTGTCCGCTCTTCCGGCCCGTCAATCAGGGTGACGGCACCCTTTGGTGCATAGTGTTTATAGCGCATACCGGGAGAGAGAGCCACTTCATTTTCGCCGAGGGGACGGAGAATGCTGCCTGCCAGAAGTACTTCCCGGCCGAGAACAGATTCCAGCATATCCTTTGTGACTCCGCCGGGGCGTAGAATTGTCGGCTGCTCATGACAAAGGTCGAGTACTGTGGATTCCAGACCCACATCACAGGCACCACCGTCGAGGATGAGCGGAATTCTATCGTTCATATCCTCCAGAACATGGGCCGCTGTGGTTGGACTGGGCCGCCCGGAACGGTTGGCGGATGGGGCGGCAACCGGCAGGCCGCATGCTTTCAGCATGGCGGCAGCAACAGGGTGGGAAGGCATCCGAATGGCAACGGTTGGCAGGCCCGCGGTTACTTCCGGCGGGACAGACGGCTTTCGTATAAATAGCATGGTTAAAGGACCGGGCCAGAAAGCATCCATCAGCGGTTCAGCCAGCGGGGGAATGGAGCAGAGTTCGTCCAGCTGAGACCGATCATGAATATGAACAATCAGCGGATTGTCCGCCGGGCGGCCTTTGGCTTCAAAAATAGAGAGAACGGCATTTTTGTTCAGCGCATCAGCGCCGAGACCGTATACGGTTTCAGTAGGAAAAGCAACGAGTTTTCCCTGCTTCAGCAGATCGGAAGCAAAAGCATAGGAAGACTCATCGGGAAGAAGAACTTTTGTATGCATGGGGTGCGACTCCTTCGATCCGGTTATTGGGCAGTCAGTTTTTCGGTCTTTTCAGCCAGACGAAGGGCGTCGATAAAAGGCGTCAATTCTCCGTTCATAACGTTGGCTGTGCGGTTTACTGTCAGACCGAGACGGTGGTCTACAACATAGTCATGGTTGAAGTAGTAGGTGCGGATTCTGTCACTGCGCTCACCCCAGCCGATCTGGCTTTTCCGGTCGGCCGCATGTGCATCTTCCTGTGCCTGGCGGGCTTTATCCAGGAGACGGGAGCGGAGAACACGAAGTGCCTTGGCTTTGTTTTCGAGCTGGCTTCGTTCGTCCTGGCAGGTAACAACAAGACCTGAGGGCATGTGTGTGATCCGGACGGCGCTGTCTGTTGTATTGACACCCTGCCCGCCATGTCCTGAAGCATGATAAACGTCAATCCGGAGGTCAGCAGGATCAATGGCGATCTCGACTTCTTCCGCCTCGGGGAAAACTGCTACGGTGACGGTGGACGTATGGATACGTCCGCCGCTTTCAGTTACCGGGACCCGCTTGACACAGTGAACACCGCTTTCAAACTTCATTCGGGCAAAGGCATTCGGGCCGGAAATCATCAAAAGAGCTTCATTAACACCGCCAAGATCCGTATCGCTGAGGGAAAGGATGGAAGCTGTAAGACCGTTACGGTCTGCATATTTCAGATACATCCGCAGCAAATCTCCTGCGAACAGGGCTGCTTCGTCTCCGCCGACTCCGGCACGAATCTCCATGATTACATTACGGCTGTCCAGGGGGTCCGGCGGAACCAGCATCAATTTCAGTTCATCGAGCAGCGTATCCCGTTCAGAAGATAAAATGCACAGTTCCTGATCAGCCTCAGCGGCCAGATCAGGATCGGAGAGAAGTTCACGGGCGTCCTCAATATGTTTTTCGACAGACTGAAGCTTTTCATAGTGCTGCGCGATAGGCTCCAGGGAAGAAAGCTCCTTCAGGCAACGCTGGTAACGAGGGAAATCCTGAATAACTTCCGGCTGGGCAATGGCTTCAGACAGTTCTTGCCGGCGCTCCATCAGCGACTGGATTTTCTCAATCATTGTTTTTCTCCGTCAGGCCGTATACCGAGGATCATCCGGTCAATGCCGGCCAGATCTTTCCGAATTTCGATATGGTGATATCCGGAAGCGGAAAGAAGTGCGGAAACCGCTTCGGATTCGTGAATGCCAAGCTCCATAAGCAGCGCTCCGCCGGGGGCCAGCACGGAAGCGGAGGACATCATCAGACGCCGGTAAAAGTCCAGACCATCCGTTCCGCCGTCCAGCGCAATCCGCGGTTCAAAAAGCACCTCCGGTTGCAGATCTTCGCAATCCGCAGAAGGAATATAAGGCGGATTGCAGATGATAAGTTCAAAAGAGGAAGGCCTGAAACCTTCCAGCAAATCACCCTGGTGCAGCTCAGCCTTCAGAGCGAGACGCCTGCTGTTCATCGCAGCAACATCCAATGCGTCTGCCGAGAGATCGGATAGCGTTACAACAGCATCAGGACGAGCTGCTTTCAGGGAAAGCCCGATGCATCCGCTGCCGCAGCACAAATCCAGGATTCGCGGCTGATTTATATCCTTCAGCAGATCCAGTGCCCAAAGACAAAGAAGTTCCGTTTCAGGACGGGGAATCAGCACACGGGCGTCCACAGTGAAAAGATTCCCGCAGAAAAGGACTTCTCCGAGAATGTATTGGAGGGGGAGTCGCGTCAGCCGCTTTTGAACAATCTGTTCATAACGGGACAGCAGGGAAGGCTCAAGAATCGTATCCGTGTCCAGGCGCAGTGACAGAGGTGATCCTCCGGAAAGGGAGGCAAGCAGAAGGGCACTGTCGTTTTCCGGATCAGGAATGCCGGCGGAACGGAAACGGATGGCAGTTTGACGGATTAATTCGCAGGGAGTCATGCCTGCGAAGCCTCCGGTTCACCCTGTACAGGTTCATCAACAACAGGCTCTTTGGCCGGGGGAATTTCGATTTCAGATTCGGGACTTGCAGATTCTTCGGTTTTTTCGGACTCGATTTCTTCTGCAGGAGGTACGTATCCGGGTTCAGATTGACGGTAATCAGTGAAAACAGCCCAGCCTTCAGGCGTTTTTTTGCAGTGGTCCGGAATGCCGTTCAGCACAACATTAACGGAAACGATAGCGCATTCAAGCATGGAAGCGTCCGGTTCACGTGTCGTAAGACGCTGCATCTGCATTCCCGGCCATCGAAGTATGCAGGCTGCTTTGCTGTCAGAATGAGCCAGGCCCATCAGCACTTCATAGCTGACGCCGGCAACGATCGGCAGCATGGCCAGATGGAAAAGAAAACGCAGGAAGAAATTGCTGATCGGTACCAACACATTCAGCACCAGGAAGAGCAGGATGCTGATCATGAAGACGATCAGCAGGAAGGCGGTTCCGCAGCGGGGGTGCAGACGTGAAAAGGTCTGTGCATTCTCAGGCGTGAGCGGCAGATCCGACTCATGGCAGTGAACGGATTTATGTTCGGCGCCGTGATACTGGAATGTACGCCTGACATCCGGGACAAAACCGCAGAAGATCATATATCCTGTGAGCAGCAGGATCTTGACCAGACCGCCGATCAGGGTATAACCGATTGTGGACATTCCGGCACTGCGAAGAATGGATTCCACTCCGGCGGGGAGTGCTACGAACAGCGCAATAGAAAGAACAACCGCCAGAACGATCGCAACGCCCATGACGATCTTGTCTATGCCTTTGCCGAGCTTCTCTGAAAGCCATTTTTCAAACTTCGTCGGCTCCTCATCCATAATTCCGAGCATTTTGGTGGAATCCTCAAGAGTGTTCATCCCGTAATAAAGCATGGTTCCCATGTTAATGATTCCACGAATAAACGGCTTGCCCATCCAGGGATGTTTTTCTTTGAGCGGAACAAAGGGGGTCAGTTTGGTGACCATGGAGCCGTCCGGACGGCGTACAGTGACGGCAGTAGCCGTCGGAGATCGCATCATGACGCCTTCCATAACGGCCTGGCCGCCGACATCGAATTTTTTGATTGCTTCCTCTTCTTTATTCATAACAGAGTGTTCGTCCTTTCCTTTCCGGAGTATCGTTCCGGAATATATCTTTCTTTCGACAATAAAGCCCGGGTTCCCTTTGCTTCACTTAACTTTCACTGTGAGTTCATCCGCCGGTCAGGAACAGCCGGAATCTATTATACCACAGTTTCGGAAAAAAGAGAAAAAAACGGTTGCAAACAAAGTAAAACTGTGATATTATACCTCTTGCGGTTTGTCCGCCATTGCATACGCGAAAGAGGTGAAAAAAGCAATGAAGGAAAACATTCATCCCCAGTATGGAAAGTGCGTGGTTCGCTGCGTATGCGGTGAAACTTTTGAAACCGGCTCCACCAAGAAAGAGATGAAGGTTGATATCTGCTCCAAGTGCCATCCTTTCTATACCGGCAAGCAGAAGCTGGTTGACACCGGCGGCCGTGTGGATCGTTTCAAGAAGCGCTTCAACATGGAATAAAGTTTTCTGCGGGCGTGCCAAAGGCACGTCCGTTCTTTTGTGCAGAAAAAGGGCGATCCGGCTGAAACCGGACCGCCCTTTTGAAACCGGAATTATTCGATGCTGTTTGAGGTGGCGAGATCGTAAAGATCCTGAACCTCTTTGGAAGGTTCTTTGTCAATCAGGGTGACGACAACTGCAGCGATCAGGCCTGCAACAAATCCGGGCAGGAGTTCATAGATTCCGAGGCCGATGAAGGCCAGCCAGCAGATATCCACTGCCGCGCCAACGAAGATTCCGGCCACAGCGCCCTTGAAGGTGAAACGCTTCCAGAAGAGGCTCAGCAGGATTGCGGGGCCAAAGGCGGCACCGAAGATACCCCAGGCATTTTCAACCAGCCCCATGATGGACTTACTGTTCGGATCGGAGGCAACCAGCACAGCGATGACGGCGATGATCAGCACTACAATGCGTCCGGCCCAGAACATTTCCTTATCAGTAGTCTTGTTTTTCCGGATCACCGGCTTATACACGTCTGAAGCAAACGCAGAGGAGGCGCACAGCAGCTGGGAATCCGCGGTGGACATGGAGGCAGCCAGGATTGCGGAGAGCAGGATGCCGGAAATGACAGCGGGGAAGATCGCACGAACCATCTGAATAAAGACGGTGGAACTGTCCTCCACATGGCCCAGGAACAGGTGGCCGATGCAGCCGGCTGCGACGGAGAATGCGATGATCAGTATATTCCAGGTGATACCGATCTTTGCGCTCTTCTTCAGATCTTTGTCACTCCGGACAGACATAAAGCGGATAATGATGTGGGGCATGCCGAAGTATCCGAGACCCCAGGTCAGGCCGGAGACGATGGATTTCCAGTCGGCAAACATGTTCCAGTAGTCAGGGTTTTCAGCAGAAAGCTGTTCCATGGTCATATGACCGGGAGCGGTGTTGATCATTCCAAGGGCAAAAATCGGGGCGATCAGCAGGGCGCCGAGCATCAGCAGACCCTGGAAGAAGTCGGTCCAGCAGACGGCACTGAAACCGCCCAGGAAGGTATAGCCGACAATGATAGCCGCTGCGATATACATAGCAACGGTAGGATCAATCCCGATGACAGTATTGAACAGGGTACCGCAGGCTTTGACGCTGGAAGCCGCATAGATTGTATAGGCAACCAGGAAGATCACGGCGCAGAGGATCTGCAGGACCTTGCTGGAGGATTTGAAACGATTGGTCAGATACTGCGGCAGAGTGATGGAATCATTGGCTGCAATAGAGAAACGGCGAAGGCGCGGCGCTTCAAAGATCCAGCTCAGCGCATAGCCGATGGCAAGACCGATCGCGATCCAGGCCTGCCCGATACCGGCCGCATAGATGGAGGCGGGGAGGCCCATCAGCACCCATGCGCTCATATCGGAGGCGCCGGCGGAAAGGGCGGAGACCCAGGGACCCATCTGACGACCGCCGAGGAAATATTCCTTCTCTCCGCTGCCGCGGCCCTTGAGGAAGAAATACACGCCGATGCCAAGCATGAAGACCAGATAGATAATGAATACGATCAGTTCAGTATTACCCATAGGAGATCACCACTTTCTGTATGCTTAATCGCATACTGTATACAGCTATTAATTATAATCTGAAACAGTACTTCTTCAAGTGCCGAACGGTTTTTTTCATGTTTTGCTTGTACTGTCCGACAAATTGCGGTAAAATATTCGTATATGAACAAGAAAGGAAGGCAGTGAAGATGAAAAAAAGCGTAATATCTTTGCTATTCGTTCTGATCTTGTTGTTCAGCTGCTCAGGGGCATGCGCAGACAGGCAGACAGTTGAGAAAGATCGATTCTATCTCGGTGCCATGCGTATTGTCAGAGCTAATAAGTATGTCTCTTTGAGAGAAGCTCCGGACAAAACAAGCAAACAGCTCGCCAAGCTTGAGCCCGACGAGATTGTGTATTTTTGCTCCCGGAATGAAAAAGAGTTCGCTTATTCGCCCTATCGGAAACAGGTTCATATGTTTACCAAATGTACATATATGAGCGAAGAAGGACCAATAGAGGGATATATTTTATCCCGCTTTCTTGATCCTGCGCCGGAGTATGAACCTATTGAAACTAAAGCTGAGAGCAAAAAGATGACCCGGGAAGAGATTATCGGGAACGGTGAGATTGTTTTCGAATGGTCAGAGTTCAATATCAGTGTGCTTGCAGCCTATGAGGTGGTCACTGAAAACGAAGGAGAAACTCCCTGGGAAACGCTGAGGGTTGGCTGCTTTATTGACGATGAGCCTGAATGGGGTTACGTTGAGCAGGCGCAGCAGTCCGGTCAACACAGGAGCCTGAGGGCATTTATCGGCGGGACGGAGGATGAGCCGCAGGTTTATGTCTATGATGCTGAATACGGGTTAATCATGCTGGATCTGATCGATGGTTCTGAGCAATGGGAACTGTCCAAGGACGTCTGTTCGCTGGGAGACTGCGCGGTTGTCACTTCAGGGTCAAACACAGGCATTCTTTACGCAGCCGGGACAGACGGGCCGGATCCGATTGCCATCTCTGCGGAAGGGAACGTGCTCTGGAGATCAGTGATTGATGATCCCGAGATTTACGGACCGATGGAGATTATTCTGAATCCGAATGACATCGAGGTTCATTATGAATGCGGAAAATCCGTCAAACTCGAGTATAACGGTGAACTGATCAGCATATCAGATCTGTAAGAAACGGAAGGTGCGGAGCCGGTTAAGGCTCCGCACCGTTTTAATATATCCGGTTTTTATCCCCAAAGCTGGGAAAGAGCGGGAACGATCTGCAGTTTCCGGGAAAGTACGCCCGGAAGGAATACGTGATTGTTATGAATATCTTCCACGGAAAATGCGTTCCGGATGATTTCTTCATCCCCGATAAACAGGAGTTCAGAACCGGCTTTCAGCACATTGGTGATCATCATCAGAACAAGATCATACTGCCTCTCGGCCTTAATGTTTTGAAGAACTTCAATAAAGTCAGCGCTGCGCGCCAGAAAATGGTCAGAATCCACAGTGGTAATCTGGGATATGGCCAGGGAATGCGCGCCGAGATGGAACTCCTTCATATCAGCATTTACAAGATCTTTGGCCGGCATATCCGGAGAAACGCCTCTGGAGAACATCGCCTTGCCGAGTTCTTCACAGTTGATCCCCGCGTGGCGTGCAAGACGTTCTGCCAGAATTTTGTCATGCGGTTTACAGGTTGGGCTCTTGAACATGACGGTATCAGAGATAATCGCGGCAGCCATTAGTCCTGCCAGGGCAGGGGAAGGCATCAGTCCATGTTCCTGGTACATGGCGGCAACGATGGATGTTGTGGATCCGACAGGTTCATTGCGCATAAAAACAGGATTGCCCGTCTGAACGTCTGCCAGGCGGTGATGGTCGATAATGGCAATGATCTCCGCCTGATCCAGGCCCGAAACAGCCTGGCCGGTTTCATTATGATCCACCAGGACAACTTTTTTCTTCCGGGGACGGATCAGGTGATAACGGGAGAGGGTTCCGACAACCTTGTCTTCTTCATTCAGCACAGGATAGGAACGGAACCGGCTTTGGATCACAATATCGCGGACATCGTCGATGTAATCCGTCAGGTGAAAGAATTTCAGGCCCTCTGTACAGGCAATCCGGCCAACCGGGATGGACTGAAAGATCAGGCGCGCGGCACGGTAAGCGTCATAAGGGCAAAAGATCAGACAGGTGGAACAGGAACGGTTTCTGTATTCTTCGCCGAGAGAGGTTCCGCAGAAAATCAGGCAGGAAGCGCCGGCTTCAATCGCCTGATCCGCGACAGATTTCTGGTTGCCGCATAGAATGATTGATCCGGGCTTGATCTCGGTTGCATCTCCGGGCAGGGCAATCACAACCTCACCGGAGATTTCATCAAAGATATCTTCCTCTGAATTGATGATATGCCCTTCAAGGGCGCTCAGAAGATTAAAAATCGGAACAGAAGTGACAGTCGGGTCTGAAACGGATTTCATGTCGCTTTCGGCGATCCCTCCGGCTGTGACCAGACCGAAAAGACGGCCGTTCTCTTCCGTTATAGGCAGTGCCGACACGCTGTTCTCCTCGTTATGAAGCATATGCCAGGCGTAGGATACCGGTACGCCGGCTCCCAGAGACGGCGGTGTATCATAATCTACATCGGCAACCTGGGTGCGGACGGAACGGAGGTATACAGGCGGCTGGAATCCGAAATGCTGCAGCAGAAAAGCGGTTTCTGTATTCAGATGGCCGGCGCGGGCGGCGATGTAATTGTTTTCTCCGAGGGCATTGTTCAAAGCGGCATAAGCCATCGCAGATACGACAGAATCCGTATCAGGGTTTCTATGTCCGATTACATAGACAGAATCCATATTTCCTCCGATCAGCGGTTCATCAGCGCAAACCAGTCTTTCATTTTTAACAGTAATGCGGCATTCGTGTCCGTTTTCTCCATCATGGATTCCAGTTGCGGGATTGCCACCGCAGAAGAAGTGCTGCCCAGCATTGTACGGATCAGGGTCAGACCTTCTTTCTGCTGATCATCAAGAAGGATATCTGCATTCTTTGTAAAGCTTTGCTGCAGATTGAGCGAAGGCGTTACGCCGGCGCGGGCAACATTCTGATCGAGCATCAGTTCCATGTTTGCCGTTCCTTTGAATTCCTCTACTACCGAGTCATCCACCTTGGATCCGGTCGCTATATCCATTGCGGCAAGCACGGTCAGGCTTCCGCCTTCCTTGCAGGCTCTTGCAGAACCGAAAAGACGTTTTGCACGGAAAAGGCTGGAAGGGTTTACCATGCCGGGAAGACTGCGGCCCTGCTGTGCTGCTGCAGTTGTATAGATTTTGGCCAGCCGGGTGAGACTGTCGACAATCAGAACAACGTCCTTCTGCTGTTCCACAAGGCGCATGGACCGTTCCAGAACAATCTCCGACAGGCGGAGGTGGGCTTCCGGCGTCTGGTCGAAAGTGGAAGCGAGCACGGGACAGGGAACAGTATCCCGCAGGAGCGTAACGTCTTCGGGATTCACGTCGATCATCAGCATCAGTACATTGACATCCGGGTAATTATTGCAGACCACCGTCGCAAAGTGTTTCATAATCTCGGTCTTGCCGGTGTTGGGCGGGCAAAGCATCAGCCCTCGCTGACCGAAGCCGAGAGGAGCGATCAGGTCGATCAGCCGCATGTCCGGGAAAGAGATGCCGTCTTTACTTTCGAGGGAGATTCTTCGGCTCGGATAAGTGGGTGTAAGTTCGTCGAAGGAAGGCCTGGAAAAAGCCTCCTCTTCCGGGATGCCGTTGATGCTTGAAATATAGAGAAGCGCGGCATATTTGTCCCCTTCACGCTGGGGACGGATTTTGCCGAGAACCATATCGCCTGTGCGAAGACCAAACCGCCGGATTTGCGCCATAGAAACATAGACGTCCTTGGATGACGGCTGGAACGTGGATGTGCGCAGGAATCCGTATCCGTCCGGATGCAGTTCCAGTACGCCGCCGCCCTCCTCGAAGTCGCCGGAAGCAAGCAACTCTTCAAGTGTCGGTGCCTGAACGCCTGTATCTTGGAACTGGATGGATGAGAACTGTTCAGCCGGACGGGAAGAGAACGATTGCGGTCCGAAGGAATGAGAAACATAAACCGGCTCACCGCCATGTGCGATACGTTTCTCAGGCAATGGCGAGATCGGATTCTGAGCAGCCGGTTCTTTTTCTGTGGCGGGTGAGGGAGCGGCAACAGAAACAGCCGGTCCGAATCGTGGCGTAAATCCGCCGGGACGAAGCGGTTGAATATGCTGCTGTTCGGGGATCAGATGCTGCCCGGATGGAGTGGTGTTTTGCCACGCGGTACGCTGGCCTGCGGGCTGAGGTGCCTGATAAGCGGGTCGTGCATTGAATTTCGGTGCATCGGAATTATGCCAGGCAGCCTGATATTTCGGTTCTGCCAGCTGATCCTGAAGAGCTTCCGGCTCATCAGCAATCTCCTTCCGATTTTCAGATTCCGCATTTTCACCGTCATAGACTTCGGAAGAAAGCTTCTCAATGATGCCGGCTTTATCGATGCCGGATCCAAGGACAACATTGTTTTCCTTGGCAAGCTTTCTCAGCTGCAGAACAGTCATTTCGTTCAGTTCATCTCTGGTCATGGTTTGAGTTCCTCCTCTGTATTACAGGCAAAGACAACATCGCGGATAACCGCTTGTTCGACTTCGTGTTTCAGGTTAGTAAAGGGTTCAGTATCGATGAGCCGAAGCCCGGCATTTCTGATCGCTTCCTGTACGGTGGCGGACGGGAGTGTCAGTGTGTTGAAACTAAGGGCAATGGCGGCACCGGGTGCCATCACTTTTTTCCATACGGGAATGGCTCGGTCCAGAAATCCTTTCAGGGTTTCCGGTTTTCCGCCTTCCCGCGGCGCGTGCTGTATGCCATAGGGCAGATCGGCGGCAATCACGTGAACCGGCTGGTGTCTGAAGAGAACCGGTGAAAGGGAAGTATCCGCCAAAGCGAGCGAGAGTCGCCTCTGATTGCCGGCCTGAAAATGTTCTCGGGTGTCGGCAAAGGTAAAGCATGTAACAGGAACAGCGTGCTTGCCTGATGTTTCCGAATGATCCCGCTTCTCGTGTTTCAGTTTGTGATATTGAAGCCAGCGGGAAAAATAGGCCGAAGCTTCCCTGATTGCTTTTGCATCCTGATCCAGTCCGGCGGCGTTCATCCCGAGCATCAAAGCGCAGAAACAGCCGGTTGCCTTTCCGCATATGGGATCAAAAAATGAGGCGGGTTCTTCCCGTAAGACGAACGGCGTCAATGAGTAAGCCGTGTTGATCATCATTCTTGTGAAAGCAACGCTCGTCTTTCCTTTGTACTTCAGAATCTCAGGGAGATCCTCGGGAAGATAGGGATCAAATCCGGTGGACAGAGGCTTCAGCAGAGGTCCTGCTTCTTTTTGCGCTATCAGGGAAACAGAACTGTGTGCTGAAAGCCAGCGAAGCTCGCTGCTGTTTAATTCGCGGCACTCGAAGGTCAGGAAAGTCGCTCCGCCGAGGGTTTCCTGCGATATCGGGCAGTCGATGGAAAGTGCATGAAGCATTGAAAGAAGCTCACAATGAGAAAGGCGGATCGCCGCTTCACGATAACGAACATTGCTGTGTTTGATCAACTCAAACGTATAGACCATTGCATCCTCATTTCTTCAGAGACTATATGTATTATATCAAACAAACCTTTGAATATCAAGGTTGAATGGTGAAAACAAAAGAAAAAAACCCTTCTCACATCGGAGAAGGGAGTTTTGCAAAAATTACCACTTGCGCTTACGGGCGGCTTCTGCCTTTTTCTTACGCTTGACGCTGGGCTTCTCATAATGCTCGCGCTTGCGTACTTCCTGGAGAACGCCACTGCGGGCGCACTGCCGCTTAAACCGTTTGAGCGCACTTTCCAGGGACTCATTTTCGCGGATACGTACCTCGGACACTGTTATCCCTCCCCTCGCTCAAGAACAATGGCAGACAGAGGAACATCGCTCTCTCTGAAAAACCACAGCGCAATTATACAGCCAAAGAGGCAATGAGTCAACTTTTTTTCTCAAAAACGGGAAGAAAGCTAATACTGGCTTACAGGATCAGGCCATACGTTCGGCCAGCTGGGTTCCTCCGAGAATATGAAAATGGAGATGAGGAACGGTCTGACATGCGTCGGGTCCGCAATTGGAAATGACGCGGTACCCGCCTGTCAGGCCCTCCTGCGCAGCAATAACCGGAATGGCCCGGAGGCATTCGGCAAGATTGCGGTCCGGGATGCCGGCCGTATCATTCAGCGAGGCAACGTGCTCTTTCGGGATGACCAGCACATGGGTCGGTGCCTGGGGGTTGATATCCCGGAAAGCATAAACATACTCATTTTCATAGACCTTGGCGGAAGGGATTTCTCCCTTCATGATTTTACAGAAGAGGCAGTTTTCCATTTTGATTTCATCCTTTCCTATATTATTTCTCCGCGCATACCGCGGGATTCAACAGCAGTCAGCCTGACTTTGGCAGGCACGCCGGAAAAGCATGTGGAATCGGCTTCCATCCGCACGCGGATATATTCCGGTGTATAACCCTCCCAGCAGCCGTTCACCTGCTCCTCCGGAAGAACGGTGGTTTCCAGACCGATCCATGAACGCAGGTATTCACGGGCAACCGTGTTTCCGATTGCGATCAGTTTTCGGGCCCGTTCTTCCTTCAAAGCTGGCGGAAGTTGGCCGTTCATAGCCGCAGCCGGTGTGCCGGGCCTGGCGGAATACGGGAAAACGTGAATACGGGCAAAGCCGACTTTACGGATCATTTCTTCGGTTTCCTGATATTCCGCTTCACTTTCTCCGGGAAAACCGGTCAGGATATCTGTGGTAAATGCCGCGTGCGGAAAGACCAGGCGAAGATTTTCTACCGCCTGAAGGTATTGCGCGGAATTATATTGCCGTTTCATGCGCGCAAGCACCGTATCGCTTCCGGACTGAAGTGCCAGATGGAACTGGGGGCAAAGCTTGTCCGTCTCCTTCAGCACCGCCGCAAAGGCTTCCGTTGCAATTCCGGGTTCAAGGGAACCGAGGCGGATTCTGAGAATGCCTTCTGTTTCCTGAATGGCGCGGATCACGTCCGTCAGCGATGCGGAAGGTGAGAAATCTTTTCCGTATGAACTGAGGTGGATGCCGGTCAGAACGATTTCACGGAATCCTGCATCACGGAGCCTGCAGACTTCATCGCGGATATCATTGAGCGGGCGGGAGCGGATCGGCCCCCGGACGGAAGGAATGATGCAGTAAGTACAGTGATTGCGGCACCCTTCCTGGATTTTCAGCACAGCGCGGGTATGATCATTCTGCGTTGAGATATTCAGCGGTTCGAAGAGCGTGTTTTCGCTGAGCGGCGCGACTGCACAAAGCGGCTTGCCAAGTTCTTCCGCTTTGCAAAGGAGATCGACTGCTTTGCTCCTGTTCTGCGTTCCGAGGACCAGATCAGCACCGAGGGAAAGCAGTTCCTCTCCGCGCTGCTGGGCCATACATCCGCAGATGATCAACCGTGAACCGGGATGCTCGCGCCGGTTTTTCCGGATCAGCTGAAGGGATTTCTTATCTCCGACGCCGGTCACAGTGCACGTGTTGATCAGATATACATCCGCATCTTCATTCATGGATACGACGGAATAGCCTGCCTGCTGAAACATCTCCAGCATAGCTTGCGTATCATACTGATTGACTTTGCAGCCGAGCGTGTGGGCAGCGATTTTCTTCATGGTTACTCCATCTCTCCATAGAGGCACATCAGGGAAGCGACGGCCGCGATGCCTGCTGTTTCCGTCCGGAGAATTCTTTTGCCGAGCGTCATGGGAAGGAAACCTCCTGACTTCAGCATACCGATTTCCCGGCTTGAGATTCCGCCCTCGGGACCGATAAGTATTCCAAGAGAATCTGTTTTCGGCCAGGCGTTGTGGAGGGCAAGGGGACCGAATCCATCCGCTTCTTCCCATGGAACCACGTTCAGTCCGGGCAGATCCGTCTTTGCTGTCAATTGCTCAATGGATATAGGAAGACAGATCTCGGGAAGAATGCACCGGCCGCATTGTTTTCCGGCCTCGCGGCTGATTTTCTGCCATCTTTCGGTTTTTTTCCTGCCGTCCGCTTCGGAAAGCTTGACGACCGAGCGCTCCATTGCAATCGGAATGATGCGGGATACGCCGAGTTCGGTTGCTTTCTGCACGATCCAGTCCATCTTGTCAGCCTTAGGGATTCCCTGGAACAGGGTGATGGCAAGTTTCGGCTCGGTAGAGGGTAGCGGACTGAGTTTTCTGACGCAGACGATTCTGTTTTCTTCTCCGACGATCTCGGCCAGCCAGCGTTGGCCGCCGCTGATGACTTCCACCTGCGTTCCTGCTTTGAGCCGGAGAACTGTCAGCGCATGACGCGAATCATCGGCCGTCAGAAATTCAAAATCGTCCCTGCTTAAAGCCGGATCGGGATAGAATCTGTGCATCAGTCGGTCCTCCCGGCAAGAAAAGCGGTCCATTCTCCCTTATCTACGCGCCGGAGAATCCGATACTGCGCATCCTCAAGGGCCCGGCGGACTTCATCAGCGCGTGAGGAGACGATGCCGCTGCAGATAAACAGGCCGCCCGGTCGGATATGTTCTTTCAGGGGAGCAGCAAAGGAGATAATCACATCAGAGATGATATTGGCCACGCAAATATCGCACACAGCATCAACATGATCCAGCAGGTTTCCCTGCTGAACAGAAACGGTATTGTCCACTTTGTTATGCTTTACATTCTCAGCTGCGACCCGGACGGCATCCGGATCGATGTCAATGGCTAATATCTTTTTGGCACCGAAGAGTGCCGCGCCGATTGCCAGAATGCCGCTTCCCGTCCCGACATCGATCACGTATTCCGAGCCGGTGATGACGTCTTCCAGCAGGGAAAGGCACATGGATGTTGTCTCGTGGGTTCCGCTGCCGAAGGCCATACCGGGATCAATCTCAATGATCTTGTCATCCGGATCAGGTGTAAAGTCCTCCCAGGTCGGCTTGATCACCAGATGCTTGCTTGCGTAGAAAGGCTTATAGTATTTTTTCCATACGTCTTTCCAGGCTTCGTCATTGACGGACCGGGTTTCCAGCTGAAGAGAACCGAGGTTGCTTTCGCCGGCGGAAAGCAGGGAAAGGGCACTTTTGATTTTTTCCAGCAGCCCGGGGAATGCCTCGTCAGGCTCAAACCAAGCATGCACCAGCACATCCTCCGGCATGGATTCCGGAAGTTTCGGATCAATGATTTCCCAGATACCGTGGGGCTTTGCGGGGTCGGGAATATCAGCGCGGTCTTCAATCATTGTGCCGGAGGCACCGGCTTCCATCAAAAGGGAGGATACTTCGTCTGTGCCCTCGGTAGTGGTATGAACAACTAATTCAATCCAGTCCATGAAAATATCTCCTTCCGTCCGTTTTAGGGTGAGAAGCTCTCAATCCCGCGCAGGAGCTCGTATTCACGGACATCCCTGCAGGTGGTGTACATATAGCGGGTGATAACGTTTCCTGTCCGGTAATACAGGCACATGAAGGGGCAGTCTTCCGCAAACAGCGCCTGGATCTGCATCAGTTTCTGCCGGTAACCTTCCTGCGATACCTCTCTCCGGAGATCGTGACACAGCTCGGTCATCTTATCGCTTTTGTATCGGTTATAGTTGCCGGTGTTTCCCTTGATCAGCATGAAACCGGGATCAGGCGCGACGTCCATGGAAAAAGCGATAAGGGCCAGATCAAAGGAACCTGCTTTCAGCTTTTCCTGCACATTGGCAAGGGTCATCGCCTCCACGGAGCAGGCGATTCCGACCTGTGCAAGCTGCTCGGCAATCATGTTTGCCGCTTCCAGGCGGACGTCGTTATCCGGTTCTTCATAGACATAAAAGCGAAGGCGCAGATTGCGCGTTTCACCCTCATTTGTCAGGCGGTCCAGGATTCCGTTATCATCCGAGTCTTCCCATCCTGCCTGTGCCAGCAGGTTTCTGGCCTCATCGAGATTGACGACGAATTGGGAATCCAGACTGTCGTTATACATCCAGGTGCCGGGGTAGAAAGGAAAGTTGGTGGCAACGGCAAGGCCGGAATAGACGTTGGTGATGATTTTCTGACGGTCGATCACATATCGGATGGCTTTCCGCACTTCGGGCGTCAGTTCGCTGGCTGAATTGTTCATGTAGAGGCATTCAAGCTGGCTGGTCCGGTAAGCCATTGATACGGACAGGGTTCCGGTTTTGTACTGCGCTCCGGCGGTGGAACGGGTAAAAATCGAGTCAACCCGGTTATATTCGTAGCTGTCAATAACGGACCGGGGCGTATCATGAAAGGAAACCATGATCTGTCGGACATAGGGCTGTGTTTTCCACCAGTTTGTGTTTGCTTCCAGCGTCATGAAGTCACCGGAGACAAATTGATTGACAACATAAGGACCGCTGCCGATGGGCTGATCCGCGGAAACCTGGGAAGCCGGGACAATCGGGAAGGTCATTTCATAAAGGAGAGCGTAATATTGCCGTGGATTCTTGTTGGTTGAATTCGCCTGAACGACAACCGTAAGGTCATCCTTTGCTGTGATTTTTTTGACAAAATAAGCAAGGTTACTGTAGAAGCCATGGTCTGTGATGTTCTCATCCCGTGCTTTGTCCAGAATATAGTTGGCCGAGGCAACAACATCGTTCGCGGTCAGCGGCGTTCCGTCCGAAAACCGCACATCGCTGCGCAGATGGAAGGTCCATACCTTGCCGCCGGAACTTTCTTCCCAGCTTTCTGCGATGCATCCCTGCGGGAGATAATCGTCGTCAATGGTGACCAGACTTTCGTAGATTACATTATAAATCGACAGAATATCCCTTTCCAGCGGCTCAAAGGGACGGATCGTCAGCGTTTTTGTACTTTGGATGCCGATCGTGATACTGGTGCCGACGTTTTCCGAAATGCCTGCCTCAAGAGGCAGGATCAGCAGGATCATCAGGATCAGGCAGCACCGGCGTAAAGTATTTGGCCTGATAAATTCCATAATCTCTCGTCACTCTCCCGGCATAGGTTTTGGTCGGTCCTTCCGGCAGTCGGTCAATGTTCATTGTCAGACCGTCGCTGCTGATGGACGGATTGGTCAGCCACGAGGAAATCTCTCCCTGGCCGGCATGATAGGCGCATATAACGCAGAGCGGATCTCCGTGGAAAAGAGTGCTCAGATAATTCAGATACCAGCAGCCGAAGCGGATGTTGGTTTCGGGCGTGTACAGCTGCTCGAAGCTGTAGTTGTCGATTTTCAGCTTGTGCGCGATCCATTCGGCCGTCTCCGGCATGACCTGCATCAGTCCCCGGGCGCCGACATCGGATTCCGCTGTGGGTCTGAAGGAGCTTTCATTCCGGATCACGGAGGCGATCAGGGCGGGGGAAAGATTGTATTCCCGGGATATACGCTGTATCTCATCCCTGTATTCCAGCGGATATTGATGGTCGATTGCTTGCTCTTCCTGCAGGTGAAGATTTGCCTGCCGCGTCAGCCAGGCGCGCATCAGAATATAGGAAGTAAGCGAAACAGCCAGGACGGCGGTCAGCGTGATCAGGGAAACGCGGAGCCAGCGGGGCATCTGCCAGGCAGCCTTTCTGGTGGAGGGCTTCCTGCGGGAAGATTCGGGCCGGTCGATTGTTTCGCCTTCTTCCGGCGCTTCTTCCCGGGCAGAACGGGCCGGCGGAGGTGAAACGGATCTTCTCCTGCGGGCCGGTGTGCCGCCCGCCCGCTCCAGCTCTCTTTGCAGGAGGACCGAAGCCTGTCGTAGGGTTTCTTCAACAGTGCCGGAATTATCGATCACAGCGGAAGCAAGATCAGCTTTCTGATCTGAAGACATTACCGAACGCATTCGGCTCAAAGCTTCTTCCCTGGTGTACCCATCACGGCTCATCAGGCGCTCCAGCTGAACATCTTCC
>Ga0265298_10001880_pt1 | contig 30502 bp, 29 predicted proteins | sample AusTroGonzalo_MG_3_FD_193486 | JGI IMG/M metagenome (GOLD analysis project Ga0265298, IMG submission 193486) | Bovine rumen microbial communities from tropical cattle in Woodstock, Queensland, Australia - Gonzalo_01 | ecosystem: Host-associated > Mammals > Digestive system > Stomach > Rumen ...
ATACTCGCCAATTACGGTACGCCACGTGCTGTGACGGTTTACGGGACCTTCTTGCGCGGTTGGGGACGGACAGAATCGTCCATACTGCGTTATAATACCACAAAGCACGGATTGTGTCAAATATTTTCCTGGACTTTTCTTATCGTTTTATAGCAAATTATCATAACCTCTGCTATAATGTAAGAAAAACTTACCGGAGGCTTCCATGAAAAATATAGAACCGAAAATTAAAAGGCTCACCTCGGATATACTGAAGGATTATAGCCAGGGCCGTACCATCGACAAGATGAATGCCTTTACCAGCCCTGACATGGATATTGTAGTAGACATATTGGACAAATTGCAGAAGATTTTGTTTCCCGGATATTACCGCAACAAAAATTTCCATTTTTATACAGCAGAGAATAACCTACAGACTCTAATCGAAGACGTATTATTCAATCTGACCAAACAGATTTCCATGTATCTGCGTTACCTGCCGGAATTCAGCAGCGCCGATTATCGTACATCCATGGACCGGGCCCAAGAGATAGCCCTGGAATTCCTGTCCCGTATCCCCAAGATCCGGGATCTGGTAGAGACTTCCGTACAGGCAGAGTTTGACGGGGACCCCGCAGCATTTAACAAGGATGAAATCATTTTCTGCTATCCCGGCATGTACGCCATCATGGTGTTCCGGCTGGCCCATGAGTTCTACGATTTGGAGGTGCCCATGCTGCCCCGCATCATGTCCGAATACGCCCATAGCAAAACGGGCATTGATATCCATCCCGGTGCCACTATTGGCCGCTATTTCTTTATCGACCACGGTACCGGTATTGTAGTGGGTGAAACAACCATCATCGGCGACAACGTGAAGATTTACCAGGGTGTCACCATCGGGGCCCTTTCCACTCGGGGCGGTCAGAACCTGCGCAGCAAAAAACGCCATCCGACTATCGAAGACAATGTGACCATCTATTCCGGCGCCTCCATTCTGGGCGGCGATACCGTCATCGGCCACGACTCTGTCATCGGTGGCAATACATTCATCACCATGTCCGTCCCCCCGGGCTCCAACGTGAGCATTAAGAGCCAGGAACTGCACATCAGCAATAAAGGTAAGGCCGCTACGGAAGCAAAAGATCTGGATCAGGATACCACGTGGTTCTATACAATTTGAATATAGCTTAAACCGTTTCCGAATATGATATTATAGATTTTATACTGTTTCCGGAAAACAATAACGCCCCGGTACATCTTTCTGAGGATCCCCGTCGCCGACATAAAGCTACGCGCAGCGCTAAGAACGCGGCACAGTGAGGCGGGAGAGAGAAAGATGTACCGGGACGTAATATTTTACAGAGATATAAATACTTGTTAATCAAATGGCGGAGAGGGTGGGATTCGAACCCACGGAGGCTTGCACCTCGCTGGTTTTCAAGACCAGAGCCTTAAACCACTCGACCACCTCTCCGAACGTACAGTAAGGATTATAATAAATAATTGTATTTCTGTCAACTGCCAGGTTGGAGACACCTGATCAAACAAAGCGCTATGCAGATGTTGCCATCCCGGCTTACAGGCTTGGATTATAAACGTTTTTCTACTTCACGCAGCACCCTTTCCTTCAGTTCTTCTCCTTCAGACAGGTGGCGTCCCAGCAACTGTCCTGCTTCTGCTGCTGCCGATGGATCGTTGACACCCCGCAGGTTAATCCGCACGTTATAGGCTGCCACCTGCTGGCAGGCCCGGGCCAACAGGACCGAAGCCGAGCCGTCTGTCACCATCATCTGATTGCCTTCCACCACGGTAGTATAGGCCAGCTTCATAATCCGGACGCAGGCACCCGTAACCTTCAGTGAAGCAATGACTGCCGACTTGCTGGCTTCTTCAATAGCCTGCTTTCTCCGCTCCGCTTCTTCCGCTGTAGCATTTGGCAGTTTATAGGCCTGCAGCACCAGGGAATACATGTCCGCATCCTCCCGGGCCATAGCCAGCATTTCTGCCTGAAGTATTTCAGAGGCAGTAATAATTTCCTGCATCTTACTTTCCACTGTTACATATTTTTTCTTGCCTGCGGTCATATGGGCAGACATACCCGCCAGCGCAGCTCCCATAGCCCCACAGATAGCAGCGGCACTGCCGCCCCCCGGCATGGGTTTTGTAGAATTGAGGTCCTGTACAAAAGATTCGATTGACTGTTTTGCAAAATCCATCTCCATACGATCATCCCCCTGTTTCATTACTGGACAAACCAGTTGAATTACTATTTTAAACGGTTATTATTTCATTTGAACCTTCCTGTTTCTGCTGCAGGAAGCGTCTCGCTTGTACCACGGCGGCATATCCGTCCAGCGGTTCCGGCGGCGTCTGCAGTCCTAACGGAATCAGGCGGCGCCAGCCTTTAGGCGGAAATATTTCCCAATACAATTCCCTGGCTTCCTCCGTAGAGTATTTTTCATCCACCACATGTAAAGGGAACCCCGGCAAAACCTTTTCTATCCGCTGTTTGTGTTCTTCACTGGCTGTCCCGTTTCCCAGTACGATTGCCTGCAGCTTTTGGCGCAGAGCCCAAAAATTGGTCACCTGCAGTTTATCAAACAAAAACATGGGTAAATACTCGGAAAAAATTCGGGAACGGACAATCTGCACAGCAACAATCTTTCCGGTCCTGTCAACCAGCGCAAGACCGGTCTTGTCCCGCCCCGGATCAATTCCCAGGTAATATCCTTCTTTCTGCTTATCTTCGTACGTAACATGCATCCTGTCCAATTTTTATGTAAGCCCCTTACGGCATATCAGCAGCCTTTACTATATGCAGCCGAAGCTGCACCGGGCCTGCCGTAGTAATGTTCCCGTCTGCATACGCCGTCAGCAGGACCTTCCCGCCCATGCGCTGCATCTTTGTAACGGTCTCTACCATGGTGACCGCGCTCATGTTCCCCACTTTCCCTGACATAGGATCCGGCAGCACCCCTGCTTTTACAGAACGTTCGTTGATTTCCTGAAGGAACGTCATAAACGACTGATCCGGAGTCATATCTTTTTCGTTCATGTCAATGACTTTCTGGTGTATCTTTTCCCCATTTTTGAAAATAAGACGGTTGGGGATCACTTCCATGGCACAGAGAACGGGCTGTCCAATCACGGTGTTAGCCAACGACCGCATACGCACCAACACGTTTCCTTTCGCTTTGTCCAGAATGCGCAGAAGTCGGACAGATTCTTCTTCAGGCACCCAGACCAGGCTAGCTTTGGAACCGGGATCCAGACCAATGCGGTTCATAGCAGACGTATTGGCGCTTTCAAAAAGCCATTTCATCTGTTTTAGATTTTCTTCTTCCGAACGGCCTCCCTGGAGTACGCCCACGAAGACAATTTCACCGCTGCCGTACATCATCTGACCGCCCCGCATAACAGCCAGACCCTGTTCCAATACTGTCGTTTCCTGTTTCAGCTCCTTAATCTCTTCATTTAACTTGTTTCGAGCTTCAGTCAGGGACTGCACTTCATTTTTAGCGTTGACCAATGCTCCCTGTGTGACCTCATATTGTCCCCGTACCGAATTAAGGCTGTTGTTGGCAGCAATCAGATTCTCTTCCGCCGCTGCTTTATCTGCATTAACTTTCTGAATCTTATTATCTAGTTCCGCAATAGCTGCATTTTTTTCCTTCAATGAAGCCATAGCTTTATTGTATTCTTCTTCCGCAGTGCTTTTTTCTGCCGTAAGCCGGAATAATTCCTTCTGCAGCTTTTCCATACCGAACAGCGCCGTCCGGGCACTTTCGGAAGAAACAGCCAGGATGCCCACGGAAAACAGGGATATCAGCACACCGGACAAGACGGTCAGCAACACTGAAGTGTCGTGAGGCCTCAAGCCAAACACGCTCAGTTTCTTTTTTCCTATTTTGCTTCCCAGCTTATCCGCAATAAATGCAATGATGCCTCCCATCACTGCCAGAAGAAACATTAATCGAATACCAAACATATGAGATTTCCTTCCCCGTAATGTAAAGATAATTATTAACTCAACAGTCAACAAGAACGTATTGTTTCAAAACCGCTTGTTCAATAGTCTGCCCTCTTCATCATAAAGATACCGGCGATAAGGCAGACGATATTCGGCAACATAGCCGCCAGCAGCGGAGGAATGACCCCTCCTTTTCCCAGACCAGTGGCAAAAGCCATAATACCGTAATACATAAAGATGACGATTACGCTGATACCCATACCGATAGAAGAACCGCTGCGCTGCCGCTGGGTTCCCAGGGGTGCTCCCAGCAACGCGAATACAAAACTGGCAAGGGGGATCGCAAAGCGCATGTAAATTTCCGTCCATAAATCAGAGGTAGGCAGATTCTGTCGTTCCAAAATCCTGACATAGCCCCTCAGTTCCCCCAATGTCATTTCGTTTATACTCTTCTGTTCCCAACTGATTTCTCTGGGTGTTATGTTCAGCGGGATCACCTGTTTGCTGAAAGCCGCCTTGTCGGTAACACCATCCTTGTCACTCATGGTAAAAACATTTCCATTCTCCAATACCCAAGAGTCATCTTTCCAGGTTGCCTTTTTCGCGGTCTGCACACGGAAAAGTTTTTCATTCTTGAATTCTTCAATGGTAACACTACTCATGACTCCCGTACTTTCATCAAAGGTCCGGGCATAAGTGATGCGCTGGATGTCCCCGCTGAGGTTCTTGATGACTACGTGATCCTGCGTTTTCGGTTTTACATTACCGCGAATTTCCACAGTCAGGATTCGTCTAGCTTCATGCTTGGAAGGCGGTACAACTTTTTCCGCCCAGATGACGGAAAAAATACTGACAACAAAGCCGACAACGATGACCGGTGCTACAATCCGGTAATAACTGACACCACCGGATTTCATGGCCACAATCTCGCTGTTGCCGGAAAGTTTGCCGAAAGCCATCAACGATGCCAGTAATACCGCCATGGGAAATGTATAATTAACAATTTCCGGAAGACTGTAAAGAAACAGTCGGCCCACTGTCGAAATCGGCGCCCCATACGTCGTGATGTACTGTACAATTTTAAACAGCAAGCTGCTGGCAATAAAAATACTGGAAAAAGATGCTACACCAAAGATAAAAGGATACAGCAATTCTTTCAGCACATATTTGTCCAATAACCGTAAATGCATTGCTATCCCCCTACATCTTAAAGTTTTCGCCCAAATAATATTTTCTTGCTATCGGATCGTTGGCAATGCTTACACTATCGCCATGAAGCAGTACCTCACCGCTTGCCAGGATATAGGCTCTGTCTACAATACTGAGTGTTTCCCGTACATTATGATCGGTAATCAATATCCCGATGCCTCGCTTTGCCAGATGGGCGATCATGTTTTGAATGTCTGCCACTGCGATGGGGTCAATTCCCGCAAAGGGTTCGTCCAGCAGTATAAACGCCGGATCTGTAGCCAGAGAACGGGCAATCTCCACACGCCTTCGCTCACCACCGGAGAGCGCGGTTCCCACACTGTTCCTGACATGACCAATGTCGAACTCTTCAAGAAGGTCCTCCATTTTTTTAAGTTGCATTTCATGGGATAAAGAGGTTGTCTCTAGAATCGACATAAGATTCTCTTCTACTGTCATTTTGCGGAAGATAGACGCTTCCTGCGGAAGGTAGCCGATACCCAGTCGGGCCCGCTGGTACATGGAAAGTTGACTGATATCCTCTCCGTCCAGGGTCACTGTACCAGAGTCAGGCTTTGCAATTCCTACCACCATATAAAAGGTTGTCGTCTTGCCGGCTCCATTGGGACCCAACAGCCCTACGATGGTTCCCTGCTTTACCTGAAGGCTTACATCGTTCACAACTTTCCGCTGTCCGTAAATCTTAACCAGATTCTTCGTTTCAATAATCAAGCTTTTCTTTCCTCCGTATCAGAACTCATTCCCTGAACGTGATCCAGCATACTGTACTTTGGATTAAAGTTGGTCTGCCCATTTGCCATCAGGATAGCGCCTTCCCTGAACGCAGGATTGTCAATTTCTTCATTGTCTTCTTTTGGGACAAATACCATCCTTACGTTTCCCTGTGCATGAGACTTGCTGTTTGCATCAGACACATTGGTGATCCGCAGCTTGTCTCCGGTTATTGTGTTTCCGTCCTGAACTGCAACCGCATTTCCTATTAATTCAATATATCCGGTTTCATTCGTATTATAAATTGCAGTGTCGCTTGTCCCCGTCATGTTACGCGGCTTACTTTCCAAACTCACGCCGCCTGTGGCATTAGCAAGCCCTGCTTTCATATCGTACGTAATCTTACCGGCCCTGAGCCAGCTTCCGTCAGTTTCCGTAATACGCGCTGAACCTCCCAAGGTTTCCATGAATTTGGTGTCATCGTGAAAATCTACACGGGGGGCTTCCAGCTTCCTGCCTCCCTTTATTATCACGGCATCCCCGACGGCAGAAACATATTTATCCGTATAAATAATCAACTCCTGACTGCGAAGATGCTGATCTTCTTTATCTGCCACCACGCCTCCGTACAAATGCCCTGTACGCTTTTTGCTGTTGAATGTAGCGCCCCTTTGCCCTACCGCTGTGCCGCCGTCATGTTTGATAGTGGTTTTCCCCTTCGTAGTTCCATCGCCGCTTGCCATATCATATTCGATTTCCTGAGCATCCACGCTGTATTTCGCGTCTTTTGCCGGAGCAGCATATATCAGGTTGCTGTTCACGGCAAACAATGTCAGAAAACTCAGCAGTACCAGCAATAACATTCTATTTTTCTTCATATTGGCCACCTCTTTCAACATGGGCTTTTTCAATCAATTTGAAATGATTAAACTTACTAGAAGTTATGATTTTTTCTGCCTGAGCCAGCATATCGTCCTTGACGACTTTAACGGCTCCGGTCGCGGTTAAAATATCTTTCGCCTGATTCCACTCCACTTTGTCCGCTTTGAGGAAACCTCCCTGCTTCAACCGAGCTATAACCTTTCCAGACAGTTCAAACTGATTTTGCTTATCGTTAATCTTTCCGGCTTCCGCTGTCACGTGCATTTCGTCACCATTATTAAGGTAGATGGTTCCGTCCAGCTTTTTGGCGGTAATCATCCCATTGCTTTCCTGGGCAGCTTCTCCCGCTTTCAGGCTCCATTTCCTTTTACCGCCCTCGTCACGGTTCAGCACCGTATCATGTACCGTTGCTTTAACTGTATTGTCTGCAGCTTTTTTTGTTTTTTCTGTAGGTTCGGGAACCGTACTGCCCCAAAACAGCCAGGCAAATACCAGAAACAATACTGCCAGACCGGCAGTTACGGCCAGTATCGTGTTTTTATTTTTCACTGCCATCCTGCTCCTTTGCCTTTACTTCTTCATATGGGGTATTCCAGCGATGCTGGAACCACAGCCAGTTATCCGGATACTGTTTTATGATCCTTTCCACAGACTGCGTCATCTTTAAGGTCAGATTATAATCATCGGCTTTCTGGTTGCCGGTATCTTCATAATAAAAGGGCTCCTCCACGATTACCTGGTGTCCATAGCCGTCCGGCTTGCGTATGATATAGATTGGGATGCAGGGCGCTTTGAACTTACGAGCAAAGTAAGCCGGACCGGCAGGAGTGGAAGCCATCTTTCCCAAAAACGGAACGAAAACGCCCTCATAACCGCCGTCCTGGTCAGCAATCAGCCCCAGCATACGGCCCTTCTTCATAGCCCGGGCACAGCCCAGAATCTCACTACTGCCCCGGGCAAAAATTTCCTGTCCCACGCCCCTGCGCAGCTCATTCATAAAATCGGAATACACCCGGTTCGGCTGCGGCTTTTCCACCGCGCTGAGAGGAAATCCATTCAACGCCAGGGCAGCCCCCAGCCATTCCCAATTGTCTATATGGCAGGCCAGCATGACCACGCCTTTCTTTTTCTGCAGGGCCTCCCACAGTATCTCCGGATGGTCAAAGGTGACCAGGCCCCGAATATTATCTTTATTCAATGCGGGCATATACAACATTTCCATGACGGAAATACCCAGATTCACAAATAACCGTTTAATGATTTTTCTGGCTTCCAGTCTGCTGTATCCCAATCGTTCTCGGATGGTTTCTTCCGCGCGGATACGCTGTTTTTTCGCAATATGCCAATACAGATGTCCCAGGCCGGTGCCAATATTCACCAACAGTTTGTACGGTGTATGAGAGGCCAGCCAGCTCATGGTCTTCAGAACTGCATATAACATTATTGTCGGTCCTCTTTTCCTTCTTCAGTGTATTCTTCTATAATAGCATCCCAGATGCCCCTGGCTTTCAGGATCAGTTCCAGCAGATCCCGCACAGCCCCCTGGCCGCCGTTATGGGGTGTTACATAAGATACTCGCTTCCTGATATCTTCTGCCGCATCCGCCGGTGCCGCAGACAAGCCTGCAGCCAAAAGGGCCGGCAGATCGTTGAGATCGTCACCCATAAAAGCAATCTCATCCAAACACAGATTGTATTTTTCTGCTAATACCAACAGCGCCTGTTTCTTGGCAGAGATGTCGCTCATCACATCTGACCCGATGCCCAGTTCTTCAGCGCGTCGCTGCACGATTGGACCCTTGCGTCCGGTGATGACGGAAATGCGCAACCCATGCCGCCTGGCCGCTGTGATGCCCAGCCCGTCCTTGGCGTTAAACCGTTTAAACAGTTCTCCCTCGGCGCCGATGTTGATGCTTCCGTCCGTAAGGGTGCCATCCATGTCCAAGGCGACTAATTTTATTTTTGCTGCTTTATGCTGCAGGTCATCCTGCAAAAGCATTTGCGATTTCATGACTGTTCTCCGTAAAGTAATTAACTGCGATGCCACCCGCCGTTACACAACACCTTGACGCACCAGGTCCGTCATGTGCAGTAGCCCGATTACGTGCTTCTCTTCATCAACGACCGGCAGCACTGTAATCGGTTTCGGCTTGTGGTTCTCCATAATATGCAGCGCCTGTGCCGCCAGTTTTTCTCTCGAAATAAATTTCGGTTCTTTCGTCATCAGTTCCGTCACTGGCCGCTGCAAAAAGCCTACGCCCTGGGAAAGGCCTCGGCGTATATCGCCGTCCGTCAGGAGACCGATCATAATATCATTCTCATCTACTACTGAAACAGCGCCCAATCCCTTATCGGTAATGATGAACAAGGCTTCTGTTACGGTAGCGCACCCATGCACCACCGGGTTCTCACTGCCGCCATGCATAATATCCCCTACTGTCAGTAAAAGCTTCCGGCCCAGACTGCCACCGGGATGGAACACAGCAAACTGTTTTGAAGTAAAATGATGTTTTCCCATAAGCGCCATAGCCAGCGCATCGCCAAAGGCCAGCGCCGCTGTAGTACTGGAGGTGGGGGCCAGTCCCAGAGGACAGGCCTCCTTTTTGACGCCCACGTTTAGAACCACATCGGCGTTTTTCGCCAGCGTGGATTCAGGGTTACCTACCATGGCAATCAGCTTTGCGCCAATCCGACGCAGGGACGGCAATATGTTCAGCACTTCTCCGGTCTCCCCGCTGTTGGACATGGCAATCACCACATCATCTGCCGTCACCATGCCCAAATCGCCGTGAAATCCTTCTGCAGGATGCAGGTAAAAAGAAGGAGTGCCGGTACTTGCCAGAGTTGCGGAAATTTTGTGGGCAATGATTCCGGACTTTCCCATGCCTGTCATGACAACACGACCCTGACAGGCCAAAATCATATCCACAGCCGCATCAAAATGTGCATCCACACGGGGAATGAGGTCTAGAATGGCTTCTGCTTCCATCTGCAGTACTTTCTGCGCATCCGTCTCCATTTCGTTCATGGCGTATCGAATCCTTTCAAATCTTACTTGCGTACAATTTTATCAATAGCCAGCACATCGGTAAGCAGAGCTTCCAGTTGGTCCAACCGTACCATATTAGGACCGTCGCTCAAGGCTTTGGGGGGGTCATCGTGGACTTCCAGGAACAGAGCATCGACGCCTACTGCCGCTGCCGCCCTTGCCATATGGGGCACATACTGGCTCTGTCCGCCGCTGCTGGTGCCTTTGCCGCCGGGGATCTGCACACTATGGGTAGCGTCCATCACTACTGGATAACCAAGTTCCCGCATGATGGCCAGACCACGCATATCGGTGACCAAGGTGTTGTAACCGAAGCTGGAACCACGCTCTGTCAAAAGAATATCCTGATTGCCCGCCGCTTCCAGCTTGGAAATAACGTTTTTCATATCCCAGGGCGCCAGGAACTGTCCTTTTTTCACATTGACGCACTTGCCAGTCTTTCCTGCCGCGTACACCAGGTCCGTCTGCCGGCAGAGAAACGCAGGAATCTGGAGAACATCCAGTACTTCAGCCGCTTTTTCCACCTGGTTCGTTTCATGAATGTCGCTGACAATGGGAACACCCAGTTCCTTTTTGATGGCCGCCAGCTGTTTCAGCCCTTCCTCCAATCCGGGCCCCCGGAACGAATCATAGGAAGATCGGTTGGCTTTATCAAAAGATGCCTTAAAAACGTAAGGCATGCCTAATTTTTCACAGATCTGTTTCACTTCCTGTCCGATGGCCAGGCTGTGTTCATAGCCTTCCAATACGCAAGGACCGGCCAACAGCAACATGGGTTGTCCGGGTCCCACTTTGTAAGGTCCTACATTGATGATGTGCATTGTGTCCTCCGTTCATTGTCCCTTATGATTCTTGTTCCGCAAAAATCCTGTTCACCGCGTCCAGATCTTCCTGGGTATCCACACCGATACCCCGGAAATCGCTTTCCAGTACTTTGATTTTATAACCGTTTTCCAGCACCCGTAGCTGTTCCAGACTTTCCACCTGCTCCAGCGGGGTAGAAGCCATGGCTGCGTACTGCATCAGGAACGTCCGCGTGTACGCGTAAATGCCTACATGTTTATACACCTTGAATAATTCCGTCCTGTTGCGTGGATAGGGAATCAGACTACGGGAAAAAAACAGGGCGTACCCGTTTTGATCCATAACCACTTTCACCGCGGAGGGATCGCCAAATTCGCTTTCCTCCATACGTGTCACCATGGTAGCCATCTTTAAATCCGGTTCTTCCGCAAATGCCTTTGCCAGCCTATCAATGATTTCCGGCGGAATCATAGGCTCGTCTCCCTGTACGTTCACGATTACGTCCGCGTCCGGATATTTTTCCGCTACTTCTGCCAGACGGCTGGTACCGTTGGGATGATCCTCCCTGGTCATGCAGGTATTACCCCCAAAGGCAAGTACGGTATCATACACCCGTTTATCATCCGTCGCCACAATAACTTCTGCCGGAATAGCTGCTTTTTTCGCCTGTTCATATACACGTCGGATCATCGGTTTGCCCGCTATCAACTTCAGCGGTTTGCCCGGAAGCCGGGTTGAGGCATATCGTGCCGGAATTACACAGATCACTTTCATAAAAGCATCTCCTTTGGATTATTTATGATTTTGTTTCACTGTCCGCATCACAGTTTCCACCGTGTCTGCCAGCTTTTTATCAAAGATTTCTTCATTCCGGGTAACCATGATATCCATGTTCATGACATACAGGGGGATATCCCGGTTGAAATAAATGAATTCCGTAGGAATCTTTACCGCGTCCTTACCGGTGGTGATCAGGGCATCCGCGTTCAGTTCGCTGGCTCGTTCGCCGATATACTGCATTTCCAGCATGCCGTAATCGTGATGGTCGGGATAGCGGATCGCTTCCACAATTTCCAGACCGCAGCCGGAAACATTCTGTTCAAAGGAGGAAGGGTTGCCGATGGCCGAAAATACCATGACCCGTTTGCCTTTTAAATCCTCCAGGGGTAGACGGTTCTGCTGAATACCTTTGTACCAGTCAGCAATCTCTACAAACTCCTTGGCATGATGGATACATTCCACAATGGGCGCTTCCATATTATACCGCCGGATATTATCCGTCAGGCTAGTCCGGGTCAGCTGGGAGCTCTGGTCTGACTTGGTAAACAGGAACATGTCCGCCCTGTCCAGATGATTCAAAGGTTCGCGCAGGATACCGCGGGGCAACAGGCAACCGTTGCCAAACATATTCAGGGTATCCACAAGTACGATATCCAAATCCCGTTTCAACTGCCAGTGCTGATAACCATCGTCCATAATAATGACTTCCGCCTGCAGTTTTTCCACCGCATAGCTGCCAGTCACATCACGATTCTTGCCGATGACCACCGGAACGCCGGGCATCATCTTGGCCATCAGGTAGGCTTCGTCACCAGCTTCATAACTGGTCATGTAGATTTTTTCGCCGTCGGATACCACGCCTAAAGGCTTATTCCAATGGGAACGGTAGCCGCGGTTCAGGATTACCACACGGTAGCCCAAATTCTTGATCATCATAGCTACCCGCTGGGCGGTAGGTGTCTTCCCGGTACCGCCTACGGTAATGTTACCGATGGAAATAACACAGCAATCTAGTTTCCGTGTCGTCAGGATGCCTGCTTCATAAAGCCACAAATTTACCCGGGCACCGAATCCGTAAACATAGGACAGTCCCCGCAAAAATCCCAACAGGATAAAGGCGTACCAGGGGCGTTCCGGGGAGTGGGCCATATGGAAGATGTACTGGATAATAGCCGCCCCGTGTTTCAAACCACCGCCGCCCACATCGTTAAAGTTACGGGTATTGATGGGATATGCCTTAGTATAGGCATGGGGTACCGTGGTTTTATCCAGCAGATCTGTCAGGTAATGTATGGTATGAAGAGCAGCGCCCCGGTTTTCCCTGATGACCTGCATGGACGCATCACCCATCTGCTTGCGCAGCACATCATCTCCCGCAATTTCCAGAAAGGCTTTGGCGAGATCGTTGGCATTGTATACCGTGTGGCAGGCGCCTGCTTTGGTCAACAGGGAGTAAGAATCTTTGAAACTCAGCATGTCGGGACCCACCAGAATAGGTTTAGCGTGGGCTGCCGGTTCCAGCACGTTATGGCCGCCGTAACCTTTTTTCAGGCTGCCGCCGACATAGACGATATCACCAACTGCGTAAATACGGCCCAACTCACCGATGGTATCAATCAGTACTACCGGATATTCCGGCCGGGGCCCGTTACTGTTTTTCAATTTGGAACGAAGCCCATTTCCATAACCAAACTTACCGGTCAATCGTCTGATATCATCCACCCGTTCAATCCTTCGGGGAGCTATGACAAGCCTTGCTTTGGGATACTGTTTACGCAACCGGGAAAAGGCTGTCAGCACAATATCTTCTTCTGGCGCATGGGTGGAACCTGCAACAATAATAGGGTAAGCGTCCTCACCCAGTCCTAATTCCGTTTTATAGGCAGTCAGATCTTCCGGGGTCACCTCTGCATAGGTCTGGTCAAATTTCGTGTTACCGGTGACAAAAATCTTTTTGGGATCCGCGCCCAGATGGGTAATGTAATTGGCGTCAATGCTTGACTGCATGCAGAATCGGCTCACGGTCCGCAGCATGTCACGCCAGATACTGAACAGATACCGGTACGTCCTGACAGACCTCTCGGAAATACGGCCGTTGACCATCATCACAGGAATATTCCGTTCCCGGATAGCTTTCAGGAAGTTGGGCCACAGTTCCGTTTCTACCGGCATGAAGATACCGGGGTGCACGCGGCGCACAACCGACTCCGCCACCCACGGTAGGTCCAGTGGGAAATAAACGTAACCGTCTGCTTCCGGAATGATCTGCTTCGCCATATTGTAACCGGCTACGGTAAAGGCAGATACCAGAACCTTCCGTTCCGGCATGATTCTTTTGATTTCTTTTACAATCGGACTGGTTGCTACGATTTCACCTACCGACGCGCCATGAATCCAGATACAGTCCGTATCCATCACATCAGCAATCTCTTCCCGTCGGATCAGTCCGAGGCTCTGCCGGAACCGGGCGCTAAAACCCTCTTCCGTAAACAGACGGTAGATATAAAATGGCAATATCAGGATTAAAAAAACCAATATGCCTAAAACATTATAAAGAATGTACATCATAAGTTAAGATCAGCTCTCTTCCTTACTGTTACGATACTGGATCTGATACAGGTGTGCATACAGCCCGTTCCTGTCCATCAGCTCATCATGAGTCCCGTCTTCTACCAGATTCCCTTTATCCAGGACCAGGATTCGGTCAGCATTCTTTATCGTGGAAAGACGGTGGGCAATAATAATCGATGTGCGCCCTATCATCAGGCGGTTAAGAGCCTCCTGGACCAGCCGCTCGCTCTCCGTATCAAGGGCCGATGTAGCTTCATCCAGTACCAGGATACGCGGGTCTTTCAGGATTGCCCTGGCAATGGCGATGCGCTGCCGCTGCCCGCCGGAAATATTCACACCCCGGTCTCCCAGCATCGTATTGTAACCTTCCGGCAGTTCCATGATGAAGTCATGCGCATTGGCCGCTTTGGCAGCTGCCTCAATCTCTTCTTTTGTGGCATCCAGCCGCCCATATAGGATATTGTCATACACAGAACCGTTGAACAGGATGGTCTCCTGCGGCACAATGCCTACCTGCTGACGCAGAGACTCCAGTGTAACCTGTTTAATATCTGTTCCGTCAATCCGGATCGTGCCCGCGTCACAGTCATAAAACCGGGGCAGCAGACTGGCAATCGTTGATTTCCCGGCGCCGGAAGGTCCTACCAGACCGATAGCCTGACCAGGTTTTGCCGTAAAGGAAAGATTGTGAAGGATCTCGTCCCCCGGGTTATAGGAAAATGTCACATGCTCAAAGCTGACGCTCCCCGTCACAGCAGGAAGTGCCCTGGCATCCGGCAGGTTCCGCACTTCTTCCGGGAGATCCATCACATCAAAGACACGCTGTGCCGCCGCCAGCGCCTTCTGAATATTACCGCTTACCCGGGTAATCCGCTTGATGGGATTGGAAATGTTCACCGCGTAAGCCAGGAACGCCACTAAAGAACCAGCGGTCGTCTCCCCGTCAATTACGTTGTTTCCGCCATACCATAGGATAAGGGTCACACCCAATGCCGCCACAAACTCAATGGTCGGTGTCAGAGTGGCCATATATTTCGCATTTTTCAGATTTGCGTTCAGGTTCGCTTCGTTTTCTCTTTCGAAGCGGTCAATCTCATACTGTTCCCTGACAAAAGACTTGACTACTCGCGCAGAAGAAACCGATTCCTGCAGTACGGAAGTAATATCTGCCGCAGCTTCCTGTATCTGTCCGCCTGAACGACGAATCTTTTTACCAAAAAAGTTCATAAAATACAGAACGACCGGAAAGGTCAGGATCGTGAAAAGCGTCAGCTTCCAGTCCAGATAAATCATAGCTAAGACTGAACCTACCAAAATGATGCTTTCCGTGACCAGCTCAATCGTGTTGTCTACCATAGCCCCCTGCAAGGCATTGACGTCATTAGTCACATAGCTCATGATGGTGCCCGTCTTGTTTCTGTCATAAAAGGACATGGACAGGCGCTGCAGCTTGCGGAATACTTCACTGCGGATATCAATGATAACATGCTGTCCCACATAACTCATGAGGTAATTCTGCCCATACAGAAAGATGCCGCGGAGAAAAAAGATGACGACGATACTGACCGAGATCATATTCAGCATATAGGCATCTTTTGCGGAAAGCACCTTATCGATCATATCCCTGAATATCCAGGGAAGATACAGATTACCGCCTGCCGCCAGCATCGTACAGACAAGAGCAGCAAACAAAACATGAAGATACGGCTTGATATAACTTAAGATACGTTTATATAAAATCATTTGAACTCCTTACAAATTCATTTGCAATTGTGTCCCGGCAGGAGATGCCCCGCCTGTTTTTGAGAAGCCATGCGTAGCACCAGCTCCGCCACACGCCTGACGGCACCCGGTTCTCCCAGTTTGTCCTTAACTTCCCGCAAATCGCGTTGCAATCGGGCAAACCGTTCCGGCGCCAGTAATTCCAGCGCCGTGGACGCAATCTTTTCCGGTGTGCAGTCATCCTGCAGCAGCTCCGGTTCGATCAGGCGTCCTGCTATAATATTTGGCAAACCAATATGGGGAATCTCCACCAGCCGTTTGGCAATCCAGAAGCTGACAGGCGAAGATTTATATAATATCTCACAACCCAACCCACACAACGCTGCTTCTAGTGTAACGGTCCCGCTGGTAGCAATCGCAAAATCCGCCACACTCATTACATCATAGTTATGCCCCTCTGTCAGCCTGATTTCCAGACCAGCCTTCCGAATCGGGGCTTCTAGCGTCTCCCGGGCAATGGTCACAGCCCGGGGCATGGCAAAGTCAATGTCCGGGCGTTGCTGCTTCAATATCTTCGCCGCAACCAGCATGTCCGGTAGCAACCGTTGTATCTCCATATCCCGGCTGCCAGGCATCAACAACACTAGTGGGTGCCCTGAGCGCTTTCCTGCTAGCTTTTGAGCTTCTTCTTTCGGCAGTGACGGACGCACCGTATCCACTAGCGGATGGCCCACAAATTCAATATCAGCCCCATAAGACTTATACAGGTCATACTCAAAAGGAAAAATAGACGCAATCTTATCTGTCACTTTCACCACACCGGCAGCCCGGCTGGGTCTCCAGGCCCAGGCGGAAGGAGCGATAAAAGATACTACCTTAATTCCCCGTGCTTTCGCCAGCTTGGCCAGCCGCATATTGAAACCGGGATAGTCAATCGTCAGCAGCACGTCCGGTTTACGATTCTCCATGAGCTCAATAAAAGCATTGCGCAGCTTCCAGATGTCTGGCAGTTTCCGCAAGACTTCCACAAAGCCCATCACGCTATGGTCTTTAATATCAAACAACACTTCACCACCCGCTGCGCGCAGGCAGTCACCGCCCATGCCGAAAACTTCCGCTTCCGGATCCAATTGTGTAATGGCGCGGGCCACGGCGCCGGCATGCAGATCGCCGGAAGCTTCGCCCGCGGAAATCAGGACCTTTGTCATGTTACCTCTTACTCAAACCGCCAGCATTTACTGACAGAATTCCTCATTTTAGTCACACTAAATCATCTTATTATAACATAAAAGGACAGCTGAATAAACCTTTCAGCTGTCCTTTCTGTAAATATTTCTTGAATTATTTTAAATCACTTTCAGCCAGCGAGACTATCGTAATCCCTTTCTCTTCCGCCAAGGCCAGAGTTCGTTTGCGGTCCACCAACAATGTCCTGCCTGCTTCAATGACTATACCGGTAGCTCCCGCATGGACCATGGAGGTCAGCGTAGTAGTACCCACACTGGGCATATCAAAACGGTTATCTTGAACAGGTTTTGCCGTTTTGGCAACGATTACACCGCCTTTACCGAGAAAACCTCCCCTTAAGATACAGGCATCGGTTCCTTCAATGGCTTCCAGCGCCATGACCGCCCGGTTCTTCACCACGACTGTCTGCCCGATATCCAGACGGCCCAGTTCTTTGGCCATACGGAACCCAAACTGCATATCCTTCCATTCCTGTTCCGTAGGTTTCCGTTTGGTCAGTACGCCTGGTTCAGGCAAGAGCGGCTGGATCAGCACTGTCTGATCCATTACATGCATTCCGGTGTCCTCAATGAGTTTCACAATAGCGTTCATGATAGTATCGTCCTTCCGATCTGGAAGGGATGCCAGCACCCTGATGGTGGTCAGATCCGGGACTACGACCCCGTTCTTGTATAATACTTCTTTTGTAACCTTGCCAATCATGGTCACATTTTTTACACCATGCTGCTTCAGTGTCTGCAAGATCTTTCCTACCTTACCCACGTTTATGGTATAGAACACATCCACGTTCTCCGGCAGTTCCGGATCCGTATCCGCCACTACTGCAATAGCTACAATCTTATATCCCAGTTTCTTCGCAGACTGTGCCACGTCTACCGGGAGATGACCAATCCCAGCCAGCAAACCCAAGGTTTCCATATATGTACCGTCCATTTATAATTTAAAGGCAGCGAAGCGATCCGCTGCCTCAGTTATTGACAAGTCTCCACTTATTTATTTCTGAATTATTTCCGGGTATGGATAATACCACGTTCCGCATTGCGCAGGAAACGCATCAGGTGTTCAACCGGCTCACTGCTGTTCAGTTCCTGTTCCATGGTAGCAACAGCTTCATCCAGGGAAAGACCGCTGCGGTACAGGATACGGAAGGCTTTTTTCAACTGGGTACGGATTTCCAGCGGCATCCCTGCACGGGCCAGTCCTACACTGTTCAGGCCTGCCACAAAAGCAGGATCCCCTGCTACCAGCATAAACGGAGGAATGTCCTGAGAGATCCGGCTCATGCCGCCGGCCATGGCGTTCCGACCGATGCGGCAGAACTGATGGACTGCAGCCAAACCGCCGATAATCGCCCGGTCTTCCACTACAACATGACCTGCCAGGGTAGCCACGTTAGACATGATCACGCTGTTGCCCACAATACAATTATGAGCGATATGGGTATAGGCCATCATCAGGATATCATTGCCGATCCGGGTCTCGTTGCCTTCCCCGCAGGCACGGCTGACGGTAACGCACTCACGGAACACGCCGCGGTCTCCGATAACCGTATAGGTGCGTTCCCCCTTAAACTTCAGATCCTGCGGAACGCTGCCGATAGAAGCGCCCGGGAAAAACTGACAGTCTCTGCCAATCGTTGTGTACGGGTGGATCACCACATGCGGACCCACAATGCAACCATCCCCCAGTACGACATCATGCTTTATCACTGCATACGGTCCAATTACGACATTTTTACCGATTTCCGCACCTTTTTCAATTATTGCGGTCTCGTGTATCTTCTGCAATGGTGTAACTACCGATGCCATTTTCTCACTCCCCTGCAGCCAAACTTTTCATCACACTTTATGCTGTCTGCAAATACTTTCTGTGCTACATCAGAACAGGATAGTACAGATAAATCTGATGCTTACACTTTACAAAATATAATCCCTGAAAAACTCCAATTTTCATCTCTTATTTTTTCTGTATATTTAGCACTATTCTCTAAATTATCACAGTTTATTCTATGTTTAATAAGCAATATTACTGTTTTTCTTTATTTTTCTCTATATTTCTTATTTTTTCTTAAAACAGTCTGCTCGGTCCTGACTTTTTGCTATGTTTTACTCTCTACTTAAAAATGTCTTACTTGTCCTGGAGAGAGAAAAAGCAATCGCATTCGCAGGCTAATTCCCCATCCACCTTACCGGCACAGTGGATCACACCCATATTGCCGTGGATTTTTGTTACCTCTGCACGAGTAACCAGTTGATCTCCCGGTACGATTTGTTTATGGAACCGTACTTTGTCGATTTTGGCAAATACGGCGATTTTGCCGCGGTTTTCCGTCGGGTACAGCATGGCCACCCCGCCTACCTGCGCCATGGCTTCAATCAGCAACACTCCCGGCATAATGGGATTATCCGGAAAATGTCCCAGAAACTGTATCTCATTCACTGAAATATTTTTAATCCCTACCGCCCATTTCATAGGTTCCAGGTCCAGGATCCGATCTACCAGCAGCATGGGGAAACGGTGCGGCAGAATTTTTTTGATTTCAGTAACATCCAAAGTAATAGCCATTATTTTTCCTCCCTGTATGCAATAATCTGTTTTGCCAACTGCGAATTATAGGAATGCCCTGATTTCACTGCAATCACATGCCCTTTCCAGGGCCCGATAAGAGATAAATCCCCTAACACGTCCAAAATCTTATGCCGTACCAGTTCATCTGGAAAACGGGGTACGGAAAGACATTTTGTATCATCATAGACCAATGCGTTTTCCAGATTGCCTCCCAGCCCCAGACCCATTTTCCGCATCTGCTCCACTTCCCGCATAAAGCCGATGGTACGTGCCGGCGCTATTTCTTTCAAAAACGTATCTTCATCCAAAATCACATCATAAAATTGGATTCCCAACAACGGGTGTGAATTGACCGAAGTAAAGGAGATGCGCCTCCCGTCATAGGGCAACAAGGCAATAAATTTATCTCCGTCATAAACTGAAAATGTCCTGTCTGCGGCATATATTGTCTTTCCTGCTTCCTGTTCCGCGCGTCCGGCCTTTTGTATCAGCTGCGCGAATACAAGACCACTGCCGTCTGTTACCGGAGGTTCCGGTGCGTCCATTTCAATACGGCAGTTATCCACACTCATTGCGGACAGTGCTCCCAGCAGGTGCTCCACAGTGAATACCTGGGCACTGTTTTCACTCAGGGTTGTCGCTTTAAGCGTAGATGTCACCAGTTCCGCCCGTGCATGGATCTCCGGCTTCCCCGGCAGGTCCGTCCGTATAAAGACGATACCTGTATCCGGTTTCCCGGGATTCAATGCCATGGTCACGTCTTTTCCGGAATGAAGCCCTTTACCTGAATAACTCACCCCAGCTGCCAATGTTATCTGTTTTTCCATTTAAACTCCCTCAACTGCCTGTTCCCAACATTCTATTTATTCGGTTTAAACCGTTTCTCCCCGTCTTTCCATCGGTCATGCACCCAAAACCACATCGGGGGGTTGTTGCGAATCTCCTGTTCCAGAATTGTCATCAGTTTTTCCGTTACCTGATACAGATCCCGTTCCTTATCCTTTGTTTTTTCCGCATACAGCGGCGGATATATCTTTGCCCGGCAGCTACCGTCTGCATCATAGTGCATGAAGATCGGCAGGATCGGACAGCCAAAGGCCCGGCTGAATACGGCAGGACCGCCCGGCGTGATCACTTCTTTCCCGAACAAATCAATCTTTACACCGGTATCATTGGTATCCTGATCAAACAGGATTCCAAGCAGATGCTTCTCTTTCAGGTACCGTCCCATGGCCAGTATCTCTTCTTTACCCTGGTTATAGGCAACTTTCTGTCCTACGATTTCCCGATACTCATTGATAAACCGGTCCATGGCACTGTTATTCTGCTTTCTGGCAATGCTTAGCATGGGGTAACCGTGTAGGGCCACATCGGCACCTAGCAGTTCCCAGTTGCCGAAATGACCGGTACACATCAGGGCACCCTTCCCTTTGGCATAGGCCTCTTCCAAATACTCGAGGCCGTCTGTTTTCACCACGGATTGAATCGTATCCCTGTTCAACAGAGGAAACCGCAATACCTCGATAATCATGCGGCCAAACTTGGTCACACTCTGATCCGCGATTGCCCTCGCTTCTTCCGGCGAAACATGCAGGCATTCCTCCACGTTGGCCGCCGCCATCCGCATGCGCCATTCCGGCACAATCTTCAACGCCAGCCTGCCCAGACAGTTGCCAAAGGCCAGTCCCACGCTCCAGGGGAGCAGGCAAAAAATCTTGCTAACCAGCTTCATTACATAATATGTGAACATATCGTCTCTACATTACTTCTCTTTTTTCAGTTCCGCAATTTCTTTTTCTAGTGATTTGACGGTTTTCATCAACTCATTAATCTTGCGCAGCTTGGATTGCTGGCGCAGCCATTCCACATGGGACATATGAGGGAATCCCGCCAGTATCTGGTTGTCTCCCACATTGCCAATCACGCCGCAACGGGCCGCCATCGTATTATTGTTGCCGATGGTAATATGGCCGATAGTCGCAGCCTGTCCTCCAAAGGTATTGTTGTTGCCAATGGTTACGCTGCCGGGAATCCCCACCATAGCCACAAACAGGTTGTTTTCGCCTACCACATCGTTGTGTCCCAGATGCACCAGGTTATCCAGTTTGGTACCGTTGCCAACAATGGTACTGCCAATGGTAGCCCGGTCAATACAGGTATTGCACCCGACTTCCACATCATCGCCAAGCACTACATTACCTGTCTGCTGTACTTTGTTATGTTTCCCGTTGTTCGTTACAAAGCCGAAACCGTCGCCGCCGATGACGCAGCCTGACTGCAGTATATTCCGGTTCCCAATGACGCAGTTCTCCCGCACTGTAACATTTGGATATATAACACAATCATTTCCCATTTTAACATGGCGGCCGATATAGGCATGGGAACAGATAACCGTTCCCTCCCCGATCTCCGCTCCGGCTTCCACTACCGCAAAAGGCTGAATAGCAACATTCGCACCAATTTTTGCATCTTCCGCCACATAGGCCAACGGGCTGATGACACGAGCTACCTCTTCCCGGGGACGGAACAATTCCAGCAGTTCCGCGAAAGCCTGTTTCGGATTACTTACCCGGATAACAGGACGGTCCAATTTTCTGTCCTCCGGAGCCAGAATCATAGCACCGGCCCGGCTTTTATGACAGAATTCCACATACGGTTGTATAGCAAATGATATTTCCGTGGGCCCGGCTTCCACCAGACCGTTTACACCAGTAATGCGTAACCCGGGATCATCATTTTCCAGCGTACCATGTAAGAAAACAGCTAGTTCCTGCAGTGTCTTTTCCATAGTTCTTGTAACCCCTCTGTTTTTCGTTTTACCGTTATACGCTTCATCCCATATCTTCTTTCCATTTTATATCAAGAAAAAAGCGGGCGGACGAAACTCCGCCCGCTATGGGTGATACAAAAATACCGGTCCGGGTATTTCGGCAAGATAGCCGCACTAAAGCGGATCCCGGATTATTTCATCTTTTTGATAACCTCCTCAGTCACATCCACGCCGCCGGCAGGAACTGCATCCTTAATCAGGACAGCGCTGAGATTTTTCTCTTTCGAAATCTCCGCTAATGCGGTTTCCAGGCTTGCTTTCAATTTGGATTGCGCTTCAGAAGAGGCAACCTGCATCTGCGCGCGCTTGTCCTGTACAATTTTCTCCGCTTCTTCCCTGCTCTTCCCTTCTGTCTCTTTCTGCATCTGCTCCTGCAGTTCTTTTGCCTTTTTCTGCAGATCATCCCTGATTGTCTTTACGGCCTGTGCCTCTGTCTCAACTTTTTTAATATCCACCACACCAAAGGCCGCATTACGCCCGCTACAACCAAATGCCAGCAGTGCGCAGACGATCATAAGACATGCCAATATTTTTTTCATTGTTCTCCATCGTCCTTCCTGAATTATCAATTAATAATTTGCAATATTATATTTTATTGTCCCACAGAATTGCCTGTCACCTTTTTATTTAACGCTTCCGCCGCTTTTGCACGGGTGCCCAGTTTCTTTAAACCGGAAATTACGTCCCCGGTTATATCATCAGCGGAAATATTAGTACGGTACTTGTGGAAAACGACAGTATATCCCCGTTCTTTTACGAGTTTTAACACTACGCTTTCCATTTCCTTTTTCATCGAACTTTCCAACGTTTCAATGCCCTGTTGCCGTTTATCCAACTCCTGGTCCACCGTGCCCAGCAGTTCTTGCAGCGCCGCTGGTACTTTTTGCAGCGCGGAACCATCCTTTTCCGCTCCCTTTGCCAGATCCGCCATCATCTGCCCCTGCAGTTGGCGGGCATACGCGTCAAGCCGCTGTCGCATAGCATTTACATGGGGTTCCATCCACTGGTTTACCAGTCCCATTTTATGCTGTATCAACAGCATCCGGTCACGGTCTCTGGCTGCCTTTAACATTTTCAGTTCCGCGTCCAGCTTTTTTCGCTCTCCCGGCATCATTCGAATCGTATCCAGCTTCAAGCGCAAGTTAAATATCTGCAAACGGTAATACTCATTCATTTTCTTTTCTTCTTCAGCCAGCTCTTTGTCTGCCTGGTCCGCGAACTGATTGCTCAGTTCTTTTAGTTTCTTCTGTTCCTCCGTCTGCTTTTCTGTCATACGGGTTAAAAACTCCGCTGACATATAATTCTGTTTGCTATTCTGCTTTAGCTGATACAATTTTGCCAGGTTGCTCATCCGGGTTTTACCGATGATTTCCTGTTCCCTGCGCTTGTCCAGAAGCCGATTATACTCATCCTTCAGACTTTGTAAACGGGCATACTGCGGATGCTCCTGTAAGACCTTTTCCCAATTCACAACCGCAATTTTTTCCCCACTTCCGATTTTGCCGCAGGCAGAAAGCACCAGCGCCAGACCCGTGAAAACAATCAAAAGCCAGCGCATCACGTTTCCTCCTTCAGCAATGGAAAAAGAGGCTCCTGCAGAGCCTCATCTCATGCGATATCATTTCTTCGGATTCAGCAGTGCCTTGGCTACATCTTCGGTAATATCTGTTCCGCCATACACTACGGTAGACTTATCCACAACAACCTTTAAACCTTTTTTGTCCGCAATCTTTTTAATTGTATCATCAATTTCCTTCAGCAGCGGATCCATCAGTTCCTTTTCTTTAGTAGCAATACGGTCCTGCATCTGTTTGTAATAGCGTCCTTTTTCGTCATCGTTCATGTTCTTACTGTTATTTTCAAATTCTCTGCGGGTATCGGCAATCACTTTCTGCATATCAGAACGAACCTCCTCCAGCCTGGGTGACCGGGAAACCAGAACTTGATAATCCACCACACCGATGGCTGATTCACTGCCAGCGGCAGAAGCCACGCTGCTGCCAAACCCACCGGCGCTCATGGCCAGTGTGAAGCAGCCAATGACAAAGATCGCTGCCACAATCAAAGAAATCGTTTTAACATTCTTCGGATTACGCAATTTTTCCATCATAATAGATTTTACCTGCTTTCTTAAAAAATAGTTTTGCGTGTATATTATACCAGCCTATGCCGGTACTTTCAACAATTCTCAGGATATTTCAAGATTTTTTTACAGGTTGCCCACGATACGGAAATAAGACTTCTTTGTAGAGTACACATACTCCCCGCTTAAGAATTCATGGATACGGTAGCGGATCGCGTACTCGTTTTCTTTCGTATCGCCAAAATGTTCATAACGAAAACGCCATTTCGGCGTAAAGTCATATTCCAAGCGGTATACATTTGCGTCTGCCGGAACACGGCGCATATAAGACAGGGTGGTCTTCCCCCAGTGATAAGCATAACCGACACTGAAATCCCATCTTACATCTTTCAGATCCAGACCCGCTTCACCGAAAATCTCATCCCTACGGGAAATAAATTTGCCAAGATGGGCACGACCAGATAGATTATGATCCTTTCGACCGACATCGCCATATCCTTCAAACCAGATTTTATACTTATGGGATTCCAGGGAAATATCCAGCTGTGTTTCCACCCCGGGCTGGATTACAATCTGCGGCGTCAGATGGTGCCGCGCAACCTGGGGCTCTTCGGAAAGATCATGCAGCAGCCTGTCGGTCAGCGTCTCCTGGTCCGCTTTTATGTAAGATACAGGCAGTCCCTGCAGGGACTTTGCCTTGTCCGCATATTTGTATTTCAGTTTCATTAGCAAAATATTCGGTATGGATTTGGATACCATACTGTATTGAACATTTCGCACCAGCTCCCCGACCGGGTAGATGATTACCTGCACTGCCACGGTATCGTCCCGGGTCGTCAGATCCACTGCTGCCTTAAAATCTGGCAAAACGGCTTCCACACAGTTTTTAACCTGGCCTCGCAAAATACCGCCTGCCCAGTCAGTTGCATCCATTGAAGCACCCTTCAGTGTTTTCTGAAGCTCTTCCCGCAATGCCGGTATTTTTTCCTGCAGAATCGCGGAAGCAAACGGGTTGATACCGGAAAACTGTATATCCACATCAACCTTTTGAACGGTCTGGGCCCATGGCGCAACGGCAAAAAAAAGATTTACCATCATTCCGTTCTGCCCTTGTACCGTAGAAAGAACAACCCCATTTGTCTGGTATCCGGTAATGACACGATCGGAAATTTCCGTCAGCAGACGCTCATAGCCCAATCTGTCCGACGCAATAAATTCCGAGTCCCTGCCGTTAAACAGTTGGGCAGCCACTACCTGCATACTGTCTTCCATTTTGCGCAGCAGGACGGGGCTGGTTTTTCCGGCCTCATCACGGATAATCACATTCACCTTTGTTACCGGCGCCGCAAGGATCGTATCCATCCACAGCAGGCATATCAGCAACAAACCTGCTTTTTTAAACATAATAATTAGAACTGTCCGCCAAAGCTAAAGTGGAAACGGCTGCGTTGTTTTCCTTTACCCCAATCCAGCTTGATAGGCCCTAACGGGGAATTTATGCGTAGGCCGACGCCATAACCAGATTCCATCAGGCCAAGGTCAAACTGCTTCTGGTCCCGCTTATCCCAGGCATAACCGATATCATAGAATACCACGCCCTGCACCTTGTTACGGATGGGGAAGCGATATTCCACAGTACCCCTCAGCATGCTGTTGCCCTTAAACTGGTCATCCCTGTAGCCGCGCAGGGTGTCCGCACCGCCCACTGAAAAACGCTGGGACAAGGGCATGTCGCCCCAGGCATAGCCGGCTGCCAAATCGAAGGCCAGTACTCTTTGTCTCTGTAATGGGATATAGTAACGGTAGTTCACGCTTATTTTTTCAAACTTAAAATCGCCGCCCAGACCGGCCCACTCAAATGTATAGGAGTTGCGTTTACCAGCATGGGGATCGTAAATGTTGTCACGGGAGTCGTAGACACGGGTATAGGATATACTGTTTGTGGAACCGAAATTCTGCTTCCGCCGTTCCTCCGCCGTTGTCTTTACATGGTAAATTCTTTCATATTCTTTATCATAACTGGACTCATAATATTGCGGTTCATATCCGCTAATTTTCTCAACATATTTATCATTCCGGTGCTTCAACGTAATAAAATGCCGCACAAATTCGCCCTGCGGTCGACCCAGCGTTATTTCCTGCCCTACACGTTTCTTATCGTAACGGGCAATTTCATCCCCGTCACGGTTATAATCCGCATATTCATTAGTTACATCATAGAGGGTGACACCCAGCGAAGTTTCCTTTTTATCTAGCCAGGGCTTCCGATACACCAATTCGTAGTTCTTATTATCCGCGCCGCCAAATTCCCAGCGTAGCAAAATACTGTCACCGGTGCCCCGCAGATTCTTATCACCAACGGAAATCATGCCGACAAAACCATCTGCACTGCTGTAACCTGCACCAATACCGAAAGTACCGGTATTCATTTCCACAACATTGATTTCCATTTCTACAGCGTTTGGCTGCCGTCCGGGATTCAGTTTCATGTTGACATCTTCAAAAAAACCCAGATTCTGGATACGGTTCATAGAGCGCCGGGCCAGTGCTGAATTAAAAGGTTCTCCCTTTTTCAGGCGGATTTCTCTCAAAATTACTCTATCTTTTGTCTTTACATTGCCTTTGACCTTAAAATCTTCTACAATTCCTTCGTTGATTTCTATTGCCAAAACCCCATCAGGCAAAAAACTGACATCCGTAATACGGGCAAGGATATAACCGTCCCTCTTATACTGTTCTTCCACAAAATTCAGTTTCCGGGTTGATTCCCTGATATTGACAATCTTGCCCTTCGGCAAGTTTACGATCTGGCGTATCTTGTCTGTGGATAATTTGGTATTTCCTGTTACTTCCAAATGATCAAATTTCGGATTTTCCTGAACATGATAAGTTACCTGTACTCCTTCCGGCACCAGCTGGAAAGACGGGTAAATATCATGAAACCAGCCCATCCCGTAAATAGCCTGCAAATCTCTGGTAATATCTTCTTCTGTCAGAGGCAGTCCCGGTTTGCTGAAAATAACCTTTATAATATCCTCTGTCGGTATCTCCTGATTACCCTCAATACTGATTTTCGTCAGCGTTTTCTCAAGATAGGGAGCCAGGTTTTCCTGGCCCTCTTCCTTCGCGGTGAGATCTTGTGCCGGGGCCGGTCTCTGCATAGGTGGAAGATTCAAGCGGTTCGTACCGGAACCGCTAGGACCCGCAGATCCGCTTGGCAGCGTCTGTACAGGTTCCTTGCCCTGCGTGGCAGTAGCGACAGGCTTTTTCCTCCTGCTTATAGGATCTGACATTGTCGGAGTAGTCTCCGCAAACACAGGACCGGCAACGATCATAGAAGCTAACAGACCAATTGTTACCTGCTTTCCAAAAGCATATTTCATAATATCAGCAAACCTCCCTGTAAAGTTGGAAATAGAGAATTTTTCAGTAAGAATCTTGTATATCTATACACCTGACTGTGATTAAAAAAACGCAGCCAAATGTCATCGCACGGTTTCCAGTTCCTGCTTCCCGGAACGAATCAGCCGACGCATCTCGTTAGTAGAAAGGCGGACACCTCCACTTTTATTTTCTATCTGCCGCATCCCTGATGCCTCAATAGGCTTTTCAACAGCAGAATTATCTATTTTTACCGGTTTCTCTTCCGCCGTAGAAACAGCATATGTACGACTCTGACTCGGAGCCGCTGCCGGTTTATCTGTAACAGTTGCGGCTTCTTTCTGTTCTCCGGTAGCCGACATCCCCTGTAATCCGGCCGCGTTTGTTGTGTTGCCTCCATACGCGGAAGCCCACCACCAGCCCAGACATCCCGAAGCCAACAACAGAACAGCAACACAGGCCGCCAGCACATGTCTCGTCCAAGAAAAACCCGGACGTTTCTGCCGTAAATTATCCAGTTCTGCCTCCGCCAGCATCAGATCCAGCTCGCCGCGAACCTCTTGGTTACTGCGAAAGTTGCGTTCCGCACTGTCTAGGCTGGCCCTCGCATTACGGATACGGCTGCAGACAGACCTGCTCTGAATCATAGGTACACCTCCAAACTTATATATGATTATATATAATCTGAATAAACTTGGCAAATAAACTTGCAAAAAATCTTTTTTTATCTTTTTAACTCTTTCATGAAACGGGACAGCATTCCCCGAATTCTGCGTACCCCCTGTTTTTCCAGCCGGTATATGTGATGGGGCGTAACATTGATAGCAGCCGCCAAATCAGAAGGAGTCCTGTTCTCCAAAAACAGTCCCTGCAGCACCTGCTTTTCCTTTTGCGGCAAACGATTGACCGCCCAGGATACTCTGTCCGAAACGTCATGACGTTCTGCCACCTCTTCCGGAAGCAACTGCGAATCCGGCAAAAATTCGGCCAGGCTCAGTCCTTCCGCAGTTTCCTTGTCCAAAGACAGTTCATAGCGGGAAAATTCCTGCTTCAGAAAATCGCACATCCTCCCCCGGATACGGTGCACAGCATACAGGCTGAACGCCACGCCTTTTGTATGGTCATAACTTTCTGATGCTTCCAGAAGGCCGACCGTGCCTTCCTGAATCAGTTCCAATGTAATCTCTTCCGGCATATGGAACTGTGCGGCGGTTTTAAAGACCAGAGGCTGATAGGCACTGATCAGTTGCTGGTGGGCAGCCTCGTTTCCTTCTGCTTCCCGGCTCCACAGTATTTTTTCTTCTTCCGGGGAAAGAAGTTTTATCTTTTTCAGTTCTTTCAGATATTTCTGTAACACGATATTCCACCTCTGATCAGAATGTTATGCGATATTCCACGCTGTATCGCCTTTCATGGTCCTCGTTCTGGGAAAGTGTAATGTTCGTATGTTCTGTAATCTGATACTGCGTATAGACATTATAATATCTTCCGTCAAAACTTCTCGTATAACCAATCTTCCAGCGGTCTGTCAGGTTTTTCGCTATCAGGAAATTATACTGCTCTTTTTCTTCTTGTGTCAGCTCACGGGCAATCCGGTTGTCAAAATCAACACCATTCTCAACCTTACCGACATAAACACGGAATTCATCGATTCCCAGAGCCTTTCGGATGGTCTGTTGCACATCCCCCAGCAAGCCGGTCTCCAATCCTGCAATCAGCAGATTCTGCATATCTTCATTCGTGATGTCGTCACTGCCGGCAGAAGAACGTTGCAGTGTCAGCATCCGTACAATCGCGTTTTGAGACAGGTACGGATTCGATTGCAATTTCATATTCAGGTTATCCTTGTTTAACGAACCGTCAACCTGTAATGCTATCCTGTACCGGCTGAATTTTGTATTCGCACTCAGATTCACATGAGGCAGGAATGTCCCCGGATCCGACCACCTGACCGAACCTTTATCGACTTTAAAGCGTGTCCGTAGATAGGTTATTGTCCCTTTTTCCGTATCAATACCACCATCAATCCTCGGAAAGACCGTACTGCCGGCAAAATGTACATTCCCTTTAAGCCACAGGTCGTATAAATATTTATTATAGAGATGTACCTTAGGACCCAGCTTCACAGATATATCCATCCCCAGATTGCTGCTTCCTTCCCCCAAAGACGGAATCGTCGGCATATTAATCACGACATCATCCAACTGTATATCTGCCGTAATTTTCGGACGTATCCCTTCTTCCATGCCAGATATCGGCTTCGCTTTTTTATCCGAATCTTCCGCTACGGAAGCCTGTTTTTGCAAAAGCTGCTTTGGAATCCGGTAAATTTCCGGAGAAACAGCAACCGATCCGTTCAGGCGGCCTTTAAATATCGCCGATTCCATCTCCGCGTTTTTCGCTACAGCGTTAAACAAATATGCCTTGTCGTCCGGAGCCCTGAAATCATAGCTGCCGTGTGCTTCCAGCGTACCTCTGCCAAATTCTGCTGTTAGTTTTTCGACAATAATGCGGCTACCCTGGAAAACAACTTTAAGGGCTACCTTGTCTAACAATGTATGGACATCTTTTAGTTTCAGGCAGCCCTCTTCCACTTCAAGATTTCCATACATCTGTGGATCTTCCAACGTACCCATTATCTTCAGCAAGCCTTTTGTACCACCTACGCCCCAGTCAATTCTGGGGTGGGTTCCGAAAACAGCCAGGCTGGCCT
>Ga0265298_10001881_pt1 | contig 30500 bp, 30 predicted proteins | sample AusTroGonzalo_MG_3_FD_193486 | JGI IMG/M metagenome (GOLD analysis project Ga0265298, IMG submission 193486) | Bovine rumen microbial communities from tropical cattle in Woodstock, Queensland, Australia - Gonzalo_01 | ecosystem: Host-associated > Mammals > Digestive system > Stomach > Rumen ...
GAGAGTATGCCTTATCTTAATTATCTTTTTAAGGAAGTCTATGTTGCTCCATTTCAATGCACACAATTCACCAACTCTAATGCCGGTAGCCAACAAAAGAATGAATCCGATAGAGTATTCATCCTGATGATTATCCAAAGCAGTAATCAATCTCTGTTGTTCATCGACAGAAAGAACTCTCATATCAGGAATCGAAACTTTCTGCAAACGAACGTGTTCAACATAGTTGGCAGAAACGAAACCATTTTCAAGAGCTTTTCTGAGGGCAGCGTGAAGCATTTGTCTGATATTCAACACAGTTTTCTCTGACAAACCTCCAGTATGATCCAATCGTCCGGAAACATATTTTTCATTGAAGAATTCCTGAAGAATAATTCCGTTTAGATCTGAGAGCTTAACGGCACCAATGAAAGGCTTGATATGCTTTTCGATATAGCCGTTATAGCTTACAAGAGTTGAGGTTTTTAGGAATGGCTTAGCGTAAAGTATGTACCAGTTGTCAAGCCATTCACCGAGTGTCATTTCATTCATAGTTTTTATCTCCCTTAAAATAAAAAAAGAGCGAAATCCAAATCGTTTGATTAGAATCACGCTCTTTTTCATAAAATTAAGAAAGCACTATGATAAACATAGTGCTTTCTGGTTTGGTTGCGGCGGCTGGATTTGAACCAACGACCTTCGGGTTATGAGCCCGACGAGCTACCTAGCTGCTCCACACCGCGTTCAATTGTCATATGACTATATTATTATATCACGGACGGAACATAAAGTCAACACCGAATAAAATATTTTTTTATTTTAACAATTATATTAATTCCATTCAAGTTTAGGAAACATAAAAACGTACCGGAGCCGGTACAGTTTTCGCAGATAAGCAATAACAAAAACTCAGTATCTGATAAGGCAGTCATATGGACGGCGACGTTACGTTGACAAATAGCTGCTATATTGCTATAATGTATTTGATACAAATTGGAATTTATAGGAGACATAAAAAATGAGTGTTAGAAAAATAGATCCTGAAGAAACAAAAAGGGCATCAGCATTTAGATTATGGATGAAAGCCCCAAACCCTATGGTAACTTTCTTTAAGACATTTGATGTAATGCCTCTTATAAGCAAGAGCAAAGCAACTGGCATGAAATTTAATATGCTACTTGATTATTGCATAGGAAAAGCGGCAAGCACGATTAAAGAGTTCTACATCCTTCCTGTTGGAGATAAGTTGTTGCAGTATTATAAAATCGCAGTCAATACTATCGTAAAAAACAAAGAAAACGAAGTTAGCTCCTGCGATATTGCATATACTGATGACCTCGAACTATTTAATGCGGATTATTTGCAAATTACCAGTCAGGTACATGATACCTGTTCTGACCGTGACTTGTCAGAAGAATATATGGTTATCGGAACATCCACTATTGTAGATACAGAACTTGACGGTGCCGTTGGAATGTACAGCGGTATATTCAATAATCCGTTTTTGATATGGGGCAGATACAGGATCGCAGGCGACAAAGCTTTACTGCCAATTTCCTTTCAGTTTCATCACGTACAAATGGACGGTGCTCATGCAGGTGCATTTTTAAGAAATCTGGAAGTTGAGATCAGCAATTTTGCTTGATCTGAGCAGATAATATCACAAGAAATCCCGGGACACTGTCTCAGGATTTTTCATATGTCAGCGCCTGCTGACACACTGTCAATTTTAGAAATAGTCGTGTTACGTCAGCACAGCTTTATTTCGCACGCTCCGGACTTCCTTACTGCGAGCACACAGCAGCAGTTCGCGCCGAATATCCTTTCCATTTCTGACTCATACTCCCCTGCCAGATAATTTGGAACAAATGCTATCACCGAGCCGGCAAATCCGCCGCCGTGGACTCTTACCGCACCATTGCCGTCGAGGAAGCGTTTAGTCAGCATTATAGCTAAAGACAGCTTCTGTTCGTACGGAGTCCTGTCAGAATACAGATTCTGAAGGAGCATAGCCGAGGAATCGCCAGATTCATTCACGAGCCTAAAGAATTCCTCTGTATCGCCGGATGTAAGAGCCTCCATTTCCAGTGTGACTCTCCTGTTTTCGTTAAAAAAGTGAGCAGCGCGAAGCAACTGACGGTCCGTACATTTTTTCATCAGCTCCGGCATTTGGGCATAGAAGGCCTCCTCGTCGGCATCACGCAGGAATTCACAGTCCAAGCATTCCGCTACGAGCTTCATATCATCAAAAATTGCTGAATAATCTCCTGTCAGCTCCGAATGACTGCCCTTGGTATCAGTCATACAAAGAGAATAACCAATGCGGGAAAAATCAAAATCCACAGGAGTGATCTCCGGCTGTTCGGGATCTGCGAAATCTATATGAACGAAGCCGCCGGTTGCACTTATAGTCTGGTCCATAAGACCGCTTTTTTTACCGAAGTAGACATTTTCGGCAAAGCTTCCTATCCGCGCAGTCTCCTCAGCGCCTACGGAGCCCTCATTAAAGCAGTAGTCTATTATCGTACCGATAAGTACCTCAAAGGCAGCCGAGGACGAAAGTCCTCCGCCGGGAACTATGTCCGAGGTGATGTAAGCGTCAAATCCCCCCACCTCCGCTCCCCTGCTGACAAAGCCGCTGACCACACCGCGGACGAGGGCAGCAGAAGTTCCCTCCTCGCTGCTTTTTACATCAAGGTCGTCAATGCTTATCTCAATATCCTGATAGCCGGACGAAATGATGCGTATGGTATCCTTACCGTTTAGAGAAACTATTCCGAGAGTATCGGCGCTGACAGCAACTGCAAGCACACATCCGTGTTGGTGATCAGTATGATTTCCGCCTATCTCAGCACGTCCCGGCGCAGAAAACACACGTATATCAGCGCATTCCGGAAACGCCCTTGAAAAATTCTCGGCGGCGCTGATAAAGCGGGCACGCTGTTTCAGGATATTCATACCGGTGGCACCGTAAAGCTGCCGAAGCGTTTCATCGGCATTTCCGCCGGATATACAATTCACAAATTCAAATATATTCATACAGCAACTCCGTTCTGATAGTTATACCAAAATCCTTACATACAATTATATACTATCCCGAGGAAAAAATCTACTGTTTCATCAAATTAATTTATCAATTATTTAAGCTAGCATTTTTTGTAAAAGACAAATTAAGAGTAAGTTTTCATTCCTGTGCATCTGCCTGTCAGTTCCCAAGTTCACTATATTGCTTTAAAAATATTGCGGTATTATCGAAAATATTTCAAAAATAGCTTGACACAGCTTAAATTGTGATATATAATATTAATTAATAGAAATCACCTTAAATTTAAGCAAAGGAGAAAGCTATGTCTGACATAAAATTAATTGGTCCGGCTCTTCCCGGTATGCCTTGGCAGGACAAGCCCAAGTCCTGTACCGCTCCTGTCTGGCGGTATTCCGAAAACCCTATCATCAACAGGAACCCTCTCCCCAACGTGGCACGTATCTTCAACAGCGCAGTAATGCCCTACGAAGGCGCTTACATCGGCGTGTTCCGAGGCGAACAGCGGGACGGCATCCCTCACATTTATCTCGGAAGGAGCAAGGACGCACTCCACTGGGAATTTGAACCGGATAAGATTCCCTTTACCGACGAGACCGGAGCTCCCTTTATGCCTCCTTACGCCTATGATCCGCGTCTCGTAAAGATAGACGATACATACTATATAATGTGGTGTCAGGACGCCTACGGCCCCACTATCGGAATAGCTAAAACCACCGATTTCAAGACCTTCACCCGTCTTGAGAACCCTTTTCTCCCATACAACAGGAACGCAGTTCTCTTCCCTCGTAAGATAGGCGAAAATTACGTTATGCTCTCCCGTCCCTGCGACAACGGTCACACCGCTTTCGGGGACATTTTTCTCACCGAGAGCAAGGACATGGAATTTTGGGGACACCACCGCCACGTTATGGGACGCAGCAGCAACTGGTGGGAAAACCTCAAGATAGGCGGAGGCGCTGCTCCTATTGAGACCGACAAGGGCTGGCTGCTGTTCTACCACGGTGTCGTGAACACCTGCAACGGCTACGTTTACAGTATCGGCGCGGCTATCCTCGACATAAACGAGCCCTCGAAGGTACTCCACCGCTGCAAGAATTATCTGCTGGCACCGGAGGAATGGTACGAGGAAAGGGGCTTCGTGCCGAATGTGTGCTTCCCCTGCGCCGCCCTGACCGACTCTGCGACTGGTCGTATCGCCATTTACTACGGCTGCGCTGACAGTTACGTGGGCGTGGCTTTCACTACCGTGCAGGAGGTCTGGGACTATATACTCGCTCACGATTCCGTAAGCAAAGAAGACTCCGAGCTTGGAATAAGATAACTTAATCGCAATTTCTGACCGGACATTTCCCAGTGGAGTGTCCGGTCTCTTCGTCATATTTACCAAAGGTGCATTCATCAAAATCACGAACGCAGTAAAATTTCATTGGTATTTTGCACAAATATCACGGTTGAAAATTGTCCGTATTGTGCTTACCTTGCGAATTTTACTGTGCTTTTCTGCATTTTAGCGAAAAATACTTGCAGTTTTTTGTGTAATGTGATAAAATATATTGATACTTGAAATTGACTATACCTATTTTCCAACTTACTATTATTGAAGGAGACTGTTATGGCAAAACTTAAGGCTGCTGTTATCTTCGGCGGTACATCAAGAGAGCATAAGCTCTCCCTCGCTTCCGCTGCCGAGGTTATCAGAAATATCCCTACCGACAAATATGAGGTCGTGTGCATCGGTATCACAAGAAAAGGCCGATGGCTCTACTTCCCCGGCGACGTTGAGGACATCGCTTCCGGCGACTGGGAAATGAACCCAGACTGCACCTCCGCTATCATCTCGCCTGATCCCCTCCACAGAGGTATCATAACTATCGAGAACGGTGAGACCTCCATAAAGCGTATCGACGTCGCTTTCCCCGTTCTTCAGGGCAGAAAAGGCGCAGACGGCGATATTCAGGGACTCCTCGACCTCTCCGGCATCCCCTACGTCGGCTGCGGTGTTCTTGCAGCAGCTTCATGTACAGATAAATCCCATACACATATGGTACTGGACGACTATGGCATACAAACTGCTGAATGGCAGCTCATCACCCAGCGCGAGATAAGCCGCATTGACGAACGCTGCAGTGAGATCGCCGACCTCCTCGGCTATCCCCTCATCGTTAAGCCCGCAAGAAGCGGCAGCAGTGCAGGAACGACCGTCGCCAACGACTACGACAGCCTCACCGCTGCCGTAAAGATAGCATTCTCAAACGATAACAAGGTCGTTGTGGAGAAATACGTCAGCGGAAGAAAGCTCGAAGTAGCAGTTATGGGCTACGATAGTCCCGTTGCCTCCAGCGTTGGCGAAATAATCTCCGTGGGTAAGGTCTACGATCCCACCGAGGTCAACAAGAGTTCTGGGGACGATCTCGTTATACCGGCTGACCTCCCCGATGAAATAAGCGAAAAGGTACGCGATAACGCCATACTCGCATATAAAGCCCTCGGCTGCAAAGGTCTTGCAAGGATAGACTTCTTCTATGAGGAAAACGGCAAGCTCCTTCTTAATAAAATAGGTCCAGCTCCCGGTCTAAGAAGCAACAGCGTTTTTCCCAAGCTCATGGAGCATTCCGGTATCGAGCTCAGCGAGCTCATCGACAGGCTTCTCGAACAGGCTATCGAATTCTCCGACCGCAGCTATTAAGGAGTGCAAAGTGAAGAAAAACGTTTTGATCTCTCTCACCAGCATCCAGTATCAGGACGGCGAGAAAAACGAGACCGAACTCCTGACCAAAGCTTTGTTTTCCCACGAAAACGGCTTTGACATAGTCTCGTACGAGGATACATCCGCTACCGGCTTTGAAGGCTCGGTAACTACTATAAAGGTAGAGGGCTGCAAAAATGCCTCTATCGTCCGTGCGGGCACCGCTAATTCCGTGCTCTCTCTGGAAATCGGCAGAAAACATTTCTGTCAGTACGGTACCCCCTACGGAAACCTTCAGATAGGCGTCTACACCCATGCAATTGATAATACTATCCAGCATGACGGCAGACTTTATTTAAAGTATACACTCGACCTGAATTCGTCATTCCTCTCAGACAATGAGATCATCATGACGGTTCAGGAACAGAATTAAAGAAAGGATAAATACAAATGTCAGACCTTATCAACCAAGCGTCGCTCCAGCTCAATGAAATGATCATGGATGCGCTCGGCACCCTCACTGCTGAGGAGGCTATCCCAGCCGTCCCCATACCGGCATTCACTATCGAGATACCGGCTGACAAGTCCCACGGCGATTTTGCCGCAAACACCGCTATGGTATGCGCCAAGGCGTTCAGGCTCCCTCCCAGAAAGATAGCCGAGCTCATATGTGAAAAGCTCAATTTCGAGGGGACTATCTTTGAACGCGCAGAGGTCGCAGGTCCCGGCTTCCTCAACTTCTTCCTGGGAAGAAAGTGGTTCTCGGACGTTGTAAGAAGCGTCCTTGAGGAAAAGGATACCTACGGCAGAACAGACCTCGGCAACGGCAAGAAGGTACTCGTGGAATTTGTTTCAGCCAACCCCACCGGTCCCATGCATATCGGCAACGCAAGAGGTGGTGCTATCGGTGACTGTCTCGCAAGCGTGCTTGACTGGGCTGGCTACCACGCAGAACGTGAATTCTACGTAAACGATGCCGGCAACCAGATCGAAAAATTCGGCAAGTCGCTCTCCCTCCGCTATATGCAGCTCTGCTCCGAGAAAGGTCAGCAGCTCATATACGACAACCGCAACGACACCGAAAAGCTCTGCTCAGAGATATACGCTCTCAGCGGCGAAGGTCAGGACTTTGAAATGCCCGAGGACGTTTACCTCGGCACCGACATCATCGAGCACGCCGCCAACTATTACCGTGAGCACAATTTCTCCCTTCAGAACGTTTCCGAGGAGGAACGCCGCAAGGCTCTCGTTGGATACGCTCTCCCGCTGAATATTGCCGGTCTCGAGCGTGACCTCAAAAAATACCGCATCGTGTACGATAACTGGTTCCGCGAAAGCTCAGTCCACGAGAAAAACGAAACAAAGATGATAGTGGACAAGCTCATTGAATCCGGAAAAGCCTACGAGCAAGACGGTGCTATCTGGTTCAGAGCCACAGATTACGGTCTTGACAAGGACTTCGTCCTCAGAAGGAGCAATGGTCTTTATACTTACATCGTTCCCGACATCGCCTACCACTACAACAAACTCGTTACAAGAGGCTTCGACAAGGCTATAAACGTTCTCGGCGCCGACCACCACGGCTACGTGCCCAGACTCAAAGCCGCCCTCTCAGCAATCGGAGTTGACTCCAACAAGCTGGACGTCGTTCTAATGCAGATGGTAATGCTCGTCCGCAACGGAGAGGTAGTAAAGCTCTCCAAGAGAAGCGGCAAGGCTATCACCCTTGTAACTCTCCTGGACGAGATACCGATAGATGCGGCTCGCTTCTTCTTCAATCTCCGCGAAGCCAACTCGCAGTTTGAGTTCGACCTTGACCTCGCTATTGAGAAGTCCTCCCAGAATCCGGTTTACTACGTTCAGTACGCCCATGCAAGAATATGCAGCCTTCTCAGGAACCTTGCCGAGGAAGGCGTTGAAATACCGGCAGACGCCAACCTCGATCTTCTGGATAATCCCCGTGAGATCGAGCTCATCCGTCACCTCGCTTCTCTCCCCAAGGAGATAAATCTTGCCGCAAAGAGCTACGATCCCTCCAAGATCACAAAATACGCGGTTGATCTGGCAACACTGTTCCACCGCTTCTACGACGCTTGCAGCGTCAAGAATGCGGAAACTCCGGAGCTCATGAATGCTCGTATACTCCTCAGCACCGCTGTAAGGCAAGTGCTCCGTAACGTGCTCACTATCCTGAAGATAGAGCAGCCGGAGAAAATGTAAAAATTACATTTTGGTAACAGCGGTTCCCGATTATTTAGTGAATTATCACAGGCTGTACACATAAAACTTGTTCATTATTCAGGCTTTCAAAGAAAAATTAACGATTTGTTCATGATTTATTCACAGAAATATGTTACAATTTGTAATATATTGAGGCTGACATGAATTATCTGAAACTGAAAGCTGTCAAAAAATATTTTAAGAAGGGTGTTCAATTATGTCCAACAGATTATTTCAGGGTTTAGTTCATCAGATGCGCGATTCTATCGACGCTACTATCGGCGTTGTCGATGAGACAGCCACTATCATCGCCTGCAGCGACCTTACCCGCGTAGGCACTACCAATGAGTTCGTTTCTCTCGACCTCAGCGACTCCCACGACATCTTCATCCGCGACGGCTTCACCTATAAGCCCTTCGGCTCAAGAGTAAAGCCAGATTACGCTGTTTTCGTTGAGGGCGTTGACGATGCCGCTGCCAAGTATGCAAGCATCCTCGCTATCGCTCTTTCCAACATCAAGCAGTATTACGACGAAAAATACGACCGCAACAACTTCATCAAGAACGTTATCCTCGATAACGTTCTCCCCGGCGACATCGTTATCAAGGCAAGAGAACTCCACTTCAATGCCGAGATCAGCCGAGCTGTTTTCCTCATCAGAATCATCTCTGCCAACGATATTTCCGCTTACGACGTTATCCAGAACCTCTTCCCTGACAAGAACAAGGACTTCGTTTTCAATATCACTGAAACAGACATCGTTCTCGTCAAGGAGCTCAAGAGCGCTCTCGACTCCAAGGATCTCGAAAAGCTCGCCCGCTCTATCGCTGATACCCTCAGCAGCGAGTTCTATACCCGCGTAAATGTCGGTATCGGTACTGCTGTTGTAGGCGTCAAGGACCTCGCACGTTCCTTCAAGGAGGCTCAGATGGCTCTTGAGGTCGGCAAGGTATTCGACACCGACAAGGTCATCGTAAGCTATGATAATCTCGGTATCGCACGCCTTATCTACCACCTCCCCACAACTCTCTGTGAGACATTCCTCCATGAGGTATTTAAGGTAGGCAGCATCGAGTCGCTCGACCACGAAACTCTCTTCACTATCCAGAAATTCTTCGAGAATAACCTCAACGTTTCCGAAACTTCAAGAAAGCTCTTCGTACACAGAAATACTCTCGTTTACAGACTTGAAAAAATCAAGAAGCTCACCGGTCTTGACCTCCGCGAGTTCGATCACGCTATCATCTTCAAGATCGCTCTCATGGTAAAGAAGTACCTGTCAGCTAACCCTGTGAAGTTCTGATGACCGTTCCATGCGGCTGAGGGGGCAGCATCTCCTGAGTCCCGCTCCCACTTATTCAAGGCAGGTGTAACAATTTGGTTGAACTTAAAAACGTATCCGTGACCTACTCCAGCGGCGTTGACGCTCTCAACAACGTCAGCCTTCGCATAAACGACGGTGACTTTGCTTTCGTGGTAGGCTCCTCCGGTGCGGGCAAAAGTACCATGATAAAACTGCTTCTGAAGGAAATAGACGCTACCAGCGGCGTTGTAACCGTTAACGGCTATAACCTCAGCAAGCTCAAAAAACGCAAGATACCTGAATTCCGCCGTACTCTCGGCTTCGTTTTTCAGGATTTCAGACTTATCCCCTCTATGACTGTATATGAGAACATCGCTTTCGTTCTCAGAGTCATAGATGCTCCCATAAAGTACATAAGAAAAAGAGTCCCCTACGTTATCAGTCTTGTCGGTCTCCACGCCAAGACGAATTCCTATCCGGACGAGCTCTCAGGCGGCGAAAAGCAGCGTGTGGCAATCGCACGCGCTCTCGTAAACGATCCCAAGCTCATTATTGCCGACGAGCCTACCGGAAATATTGATCCCGAGCTCTCATACGAAATCGTTGAACTCCTGAAAAGCATCAACGATCAGGGCACTACTATCCTTATGGTAACCCACGAACACGACCTCGTCCGTCACTTCGGCGGCAGAATCATCAACATCACCAGCGGTGAGATAGTATTCGACGAGGTGCTCCTCGGCTCCGGCGACGAGCTGCTCTCAGAGGCAGAATCCCAGCAGTACGGCTACGCAGTCAACTCTCCCGACAACGCAGAGCTGGCAGAGGCTGTTCCGACTGAAGAAGCTCCCGCTGAAAAGAAGCACGCTCCCGGCAACCACGACGTAAGCTCTGTTCTCAGAGACGGAGAAGAATCAGACCTCCTTGGCGCAGGCGAAACTCCCAATATCCCTATCGACGCTATGACTCCCGATGAGGTTATCGCCGCTATAAGCGGAGAAAAGTCTTCAGGAGGTGCAGAATGAAACTAAGCGGTTTCAAATATCTCGCCGATCAGGGCGTTGAAAATATCTGGAAAAACAAAATGATGGCATTCGCTACCTTCTGCGTTTTGCTTATATCGCTTCTTCTCGTGGGAGTGTCTGTGCTGTTCTATCTGAATATCAACTCAATGATACTCGGTCTCAACGACCAGAATGAGATTGTTGTTATCATGGAGCGCGGTGCCTCCGATGAGGTAGTTTCCTCCGCAGAGACTTCCCTAAAGGCTATAAGCAATATCAACAAGGTGGAGTTCCGCTCAAAGGAAGATGCCCTCGAGGAAAGAAAAGCAGGTCTTCCTGCTGCAAAGGAGATCTTCGATACCTATATCACAGACGCGGAATTCATGCCTGACGGCTTCAGCGTTACCGTTAAGGATAACGACGAGATTGAAGAGACCTGCCGCGCTATCGAGAAGATAAACGGCGTTCAGGAGGCTCAGTCATCACCGCAGGTGGCAGAATTCCTCAGAGAACTCAGAAGAGTCATCTCTCTTATTGCAGGCGCGATAATCATCGCCCTCGCTATCGTGTCCATGATAATGATCTCCAATACCACCAAGGCAAGCGTTTTTGCCCGCCGTGAGGAGATTCAGATAATGAAATACGTCGGCGCTACAAATGCCTTCATACGTATGCCCTTCTTCGTTGAAGGCATGGTAACTGGCTTCTTTGCAGGTGCCGGTGCATACTTCATAACATGGGGAGTTTACCGCTCCTTTTACAATGTCATTACCGAAAAGCAGTATCTTGTACAATCCTTCGGCGGCAGCAAAAACATTATTGCTTTCAGTGATATTTCCCTTTTTGTCGGTATAGCTTATCTCGTTGCCGGCTCTCTGATAGGAGCTTTGGGCAGCGTTATCAGCACAAGGAAGCATATCGACGTCTGACGAAAGGAGGTACACGGTAACCGTTACCGTCAGAACATGAACAAATATAGCATATTACGAAAAACTCTTTCACTTATAACAGGCGCAGCACTGTCTGTTGCTCTTCTTTCCTCCTACCCTGAGCTTATGAAAAAGAACAACAAGGCTCATGCGAGGACTCTCGCTGAGATACAGCAGGAAAGAGAAGAAACTCAGCAGAAAATTGACGAGCTTCAGGTACAGCTGGATTCCCTCGCAGGCGACATCGCCAACGAGGAGGCTTATCAAAGCACCCTTCTTGAACAGGCTGACCTTATCAGACAAAAGATCAATTCCATAAATATTGAGATTGAAGCTATCGGCGAGGACGTTACGGCTACTCAGAACAATATCGAGCGCCTTGATGCCTCCATAGCAGATCAGCAGGGCGAGATCGACCGCAAGGTGGCAGATTTCAAGGAGCGTCTCTATTCAATGTACGTTTCAGGAAACAGCAATCTTGCCGCAGTTCTCCTCGGTTCGTCAAGCTTCTACGACACTATCGTGAATATAGAAATGGTAAACCGTATAGCCTCCTACGACGAACAGCTCATAAATCAGCTGCTCAAGGACATCGAGGATCTCGAACACGCCAAACAGGACCTTAATACCGAAAAGCTCAACCTCGAAATGAAACAGGACGACCTTGAGCACCGCAAAAATGAAAAACAGTCCGAGCTGGAAAAATACAACGATAAAATGAGCCAGACACAGCTCATCATCGACCGCCTCGCTTCCGAAAAACAGATGATGGATAACGACAGAGCCAAGCTCGAAGCAGACCTCGATGCCTACGATGCTGAGGCTGCTGAGATAGAGGCTCAGATAAGACGTGCTCAGGAAGAAGCTCAGCGCCGCTACGAGGAGGAACAGCGCCGTATCGCTCAGCAGAATGCTGCAAATAACGGCTACAACTATGATGCGAACACATATACTGTTCCCTCTCCCTCAGCAGCAGGGTTCACTTGGCCGGCACCCGGCTACTGCTATATCTCCAGTCCCTACGGCTGGCGCTGGGGACGTCTCCACGCCGGCATAGACATCGGTGACGCCGGTATCGGCGGCGGTACAGCAGTTGCTGCAAGGTCCGGAACTGTCATCAGCGTTTACAACAGCTGTACCGATGACTACCCCAAGACCTACAGCTGCGGCTGTAACGGAGGCTACGGAAACAGTGTGGTCATCTCCCACGACGGTACATATTCCACACTTTACGGTCACCTGAGATACGCTACCGTATCTGTCGGCCAGTACGTTGAAGCCGGTCAGCAAATAGGCGTTATCGGCTGCACAGGTCACTCCACCGGCGACCACCTCCACTTTGAGGTATGGGTAAACGGCGTCCGTCAGGATCCTCTGGGATATGTTTATCCCTGATAAAATAACTTCAGTTCAGGCAGTTTACAGCTGCCTGAATTTTTGCACTTACACTAACACGAAAGTATGATGATATGAATAAAAAGATCACGCTCGGTCTCGCACTGAGTCTCGTTGCTATCGCCTCGGCTGTAACATTTATTCTTACCTCTTTCTTTACTCTCAAGACCTTCAACAAGAAAGTGGAGGACGTCAACGAAAAGTCAAAGAAATATGAGTCTCTCGACTCACTTGACGCCGTTGTAAGGGAGAATTTCTACGGAAATATAAATGAGGCCGACCTTGGCAACGGTATACTTAAAGGCTATATATTCGGTCTGGACGACAATTATTCGCGCTTTCTCACCGACGACGAGCTCGCAGAAGAAATCGCCAACGATGAGGGTGTACAGATAGGTCTCGGACTCACTCTTTCAGAGGATTCCAGCGGCTATATCAGAATCGCTGACGTTCTCCCGAACTCCCCCTCAGATGATGCCGATATTCACCACGGCGACGTTATAATCCGCATTAACGGCACTGACGTTACCGACTCAGGCTTCGATGAGGCTGTCGCTTCTCTCCGTGGCAGCGAGGGCTCGTCTGTTAAGCTTACAGTCCGCCGCGATGGTATAGATACGGACTACGAGCTGGTCCGCAGCTCCATAGAGGTGCAGTCTGTAAGCGGAGAAATGCTCAGCGGATATGTGGGATATATCAGGATCTCAGCCTTCAGGAAGAACACTCCCGAGCAGTTTATCGACGCTCTCGGCAGACTTACGGCAAACGGCGCAAAGTCTCTTGTATTCGACCTCCGCGACAACAGCGGCGGTCTTGTGACTGCTGCCGAAGAATGCCTCGATCCCCTGCTTGGTGAGGGCGTTATCGCCACCGCCGAGTACAAGGACGGTCACTCTGAAACTATCGTTTATTCCGATGAGAATAAGCTCGACATTCCCATGGTCGTTATCGTAAACAAGAACACAGCCAGCGCTGCCGAACTCTTTGCAGCCGCTCTCAGGGACTTCAACAAATCTGCTATTGTCGGAGTAAAGACATTCGGAAAGGGCGTAATGCAGAACACTATCCGCCTCACCAGCGGCGGTGCGGTAGTCCTTACCGTTGCAGAATGCAGGACGACTGTCTCTGAAACTTTCAACAAAGTTGGCATCCTCCCGGATAACCTTGTGGACAATACCGAGGAGAACGTTGACGCTCAGTACAATACAGCCGTGGAACTTGCCCGTGCTGCATCATAACTGCCCCAAAACGGCTTATGAGTATCACTCATAAGCCGTTTTTTACAGCAGAGGCGCGGCTATTCTGAGAAGCCTGCCTGCTGCCTTGTCCCAGATCCGTCTTTCCCTACATTCCTCAGCAGTGACCTCATGTGACAGCTTGCAGCTCGCCTCAAAATCTGCCTGCATATCACCGATGACACTGCTGCCGTAAAATACTGCCGCGGACTCAAAATGCAGGTAGAAGCTCCTGTAATCCAGGTTTATAGTCCCGATCACCGCTGCTTTGCAGTCGGAGACACAGCATTTGGCATGAATGAATCCGGGTGTGTATTCGTAGATCCTAACTCCGGTACTTATGAGCTCGCTGTAATAGCTCCGGGTTATCCTCTGCACATACTTTTTGTCCGGGATAGCTGGCGTTATCAGTCGGATGTCTACGCCCTTCTTTGCCGCGTATACCAACTGACCGAGTAGTTCCTCGTCCGGCACGAGATAAGGTGTAGTTATACATACCGAGCTTTCAGCTCTGCCTATAAGCTCAAGGTATACTCTCTTACCCACAGGCTCGGCGTCAAGGGGAGAATCTGAAAACGGCTGCACATAGCCGTCGTGCTGAGCTGAATCGCTCCGGACAGGCTCAATACTGCTGCTGCGTGACTCATGGTCGGTATTCTCCCACAGCTGAAGGAACATCGCCGCATAATTGGCGGCAGCCTCCCCCTGTATCATAACAGCTGTGTCCTTCCAGTGACCAAAGCGTTCTTTGCAGTTGATGTACTCGTCGGCAATGTTGGCTCCGCCGTTGAAAGCAGTTACACCGTCGATGACAAGTATCTTCCTGTGGTCGCGGTTGTTCTGCACCGTCGAAAGGAACGGACGAAAGGGATTGAATACACGGCAGCGCACTCCACTCTCCGTCAGCCTTTTCATCGCTCTGCCCGATAAGCAGGTACCGGTGCCCATACCGTCGTACAGCAGCCTTACATCCAGCCCCTGTTCAGCCTTCCGGCAGAGGAGCTCCGCTATCTCTGAGAACATCTTCCCTTTCCGTATTATGAAGTATTCCATATATATATATTCTGTGGCTTTGGCGAGCTCCATTTTTATTGCCTCGAACTGCAATTCACCAAGCGGATAATACTCAGCTCGGCGGTTATGGTACACAGGATAGCCTCCGACACCGGCAATATACACTGACATACCTGCGTACTCCGGGTATTCTTTACGCAGGGAAGCCATTGTCCCCTCATCCTGCTCCGGTATGCCTGCACAGTTTACCTCCCGGGGAAAACTCTTCTGAGTAAGCCTGAAATAGATATATATGATTCCTCCGGAACCGGGCATCAGCGCTATGAGCAGTATCCACGCGAGCTTGTATCCCGGAGGCGCGCTGCCTGCCGTGACACAGACTGCCGCAGCTACGTCCAGAACGGCAGGTACTGAAAAAAGCCTGCTGCCGAGGCTCTTCATTGCCAGCATTATAAAGGTGGTCTGGAGCAGTATCAGCAGCCAGAACGCCGTGTTCCGGCTGAGTATACCGCAAACAATTCTCCTGAACATATCATATCACTCTCCCCCACTGAAAATGTTTTCTGTATTTCATGTTACTCCTTGCTAATTTCAAGAAAATATGTTATAATATCCTATAAGCGCACATCTGTTTTAATTCTAACCGCCGAAGGAGCTTTTTATGCTAAAAAAAATCCTGCCATATGAAAGAAAAGTATTCTACTATGAAACTGACAAAATGAGTATAATGCACCATTCAAACTACATAAGAATCTTTGAGGAGACGCGGGTTTCTTTCCTCCAGCAGGCAGGTATGCCATTCGAGGAGATTGAGGCAAGAGGCATCCTTATGCCGGTGCTTTCAGTGGACTGCCGCTACCGCTTTCCTCTGCGCTTTGACGAAAGCTTTGCTGTCTACCCGAAAATAACCCGCTTCAACGGAACTACTCTCGAGATAGAGTACCGCATCGTCAGCAGGGATTCAGGCAGGCTCTGCGCCGAGGGACACTCCTCCCACTGCTTTACAGATACCGAACTGAAGCCTCTGCGAACAAAAAGCAAATACCCTGATATTTACAACATATTCGCGGAACACCTCGGTGTTGAGATAACAGAAGCCTCGCCGGAGAAATAAACTGCTCCTGCCGGTCAACGGAATCGCTCCGCGCCTGTTGCTATTTCATGTATTATATGCTATAATACAAATATAATTCCCGTAAGGAAGGAGACCTATCATGGCTGTTACTGAAGCTGTTGAAAATTACCTTGAAACTATCCTTATCCTGTCAAAAAAGCAACCCGATATACACGCTATCGACATTTGTTCCTACCTCGGCTACTCAAGACCTACCGTTTCTATCGTCCTGAAAAAAATGAAGGACGACGGTCTCGTACACGTTGACGCAGATAACCATATAACTCTTACCTCCGCCGGAAAAAAGGTCGCTGAGAATATCTATGAGCGCCATACGATACTCTCTGATTTCTTCGTATACCTCGGAGTCCAGAGGGACGTTGCCACTGAGGATGCCTGCAAAATGGAGCACGACATCTCTGACGAGACATTTGAGCTGCTGAAAAAACACTACCAGAAGCTCTGCGGAAACAAAAACAACGATAACTGATCCACGGAGGAGCTAAATGGATAAATTCGAGAAATTCAGGAGCGAAAATCCTGTTTTCATTTACAAATCAATGAATATTACCGAAAGTGCCGGCGAGGTCACTGTGGATTATGTCTTTTCCATGCCCGGTCTCGCGGACTTCAATCCATCGTGGAGTTTTCCCAAACCGGCAGATGTAAGCATCACAGGAGACCTTACCTTTGAACGACTCGCTTTCTCTCTCGGTATGGCTGAGGCTGTTAGCTACTGGAAAGCAGCCTGCCCTCCCACCGTCAGAGTCCTCTGCGGCGAACTGGACAACTTCCAGATAAACTGGTGGAAAAAGCTGTGGTATATGGGGCTGGGCGAGTTCTTCTATGTGAACGGTATTTCCGCCGATCCTGAGACTTTTGTGGGTATTATCCCCGAGGGCAGCTTCTCCTGCTCCGTGGAAGCAAAGCGCCATGCTCCGGACGGCTGCCTCGTTCCTATCGGCGGTGGAAAGGACTCCGCTCTGACTATCGAGACTCTTGTGAGTGCCGGCAAGAAATGCCGCTGCTATGCCATAAACAAGCGCTGCTCCATAAGCGCAACCGTTGAAGCAGCCGGTCTGCCTCCGGAGAATCTTATCGTCTCCAGAAGAAACTTCGACCGCTCGCTGATAGACCTCAACAAAAAAGGCTACCTGAACGGTCACACGCCTTTCTCTGCTATCGTTGCCTTTTCCGCTGAGATAACCGCCTATCTGAACGGACTGAAATATATCGTTCTGTCCAACGAATCCAGCGCCAACGAGAGCACCGTCGCAGGACAGGAGGTCAACCACCAGTATTCAAAGAGCTTCGCCTTTGAGAAAGACTTCCACGAATATGAGGAGAAATACCTCCGCACCGGTATCTATTATTTCAGCTTCCTGCGTCCCCTTACTGAATTCCAGATAGCTAAGATGTTTGTCTCCCACAGGAAGTATCTTCCGGTGTTCAGGAGCTGCAATCTCGGCAGCAAAGTCTCGCCGGACATATGGTGCGCTGAGTGCCCCAAGTGCCTGTTCGTAAGCCTTATCCTTTCGCCTTTCCTCGAACCTGAGGAGCTCGCTGAAATCTTCGGAAAGGATATGCTCAGCGATCAGACCATGCTGGACTATTTCATACAGCTCATCGGTCTTTCAGAGCATAAGCCCTTCGAGTGCGTGGGCAGTATCGACGAGGTCAATCTCGCGGTATCCCTTGCTATACTCCGCCTTGAGCGCAGCGGCAAAAAGCTGCCGTTCTTGTTTGAAAAGTACAAGGAGCTTGTACCCCGCCCCTTCGACGACATAGAGCTCCGCAGCAAGGAATACTGCCGCTCGTACAACAATGAAAACCTTCTTCCGGTTGAATTCCAGATCATACTAACTAAAGAAATGGAGCGACTCCTTTGAGCATTTTTTCAGAATACCTCAGCAATTATGTTAACGGAAAATCGGTCTGCATCCTCGGATTCGGACGTGAGGGCAGATCTACATACAAAAAGATAGAGCAATACTGCTCCCCGGCTTCAGTTTCCATTGCAGACCTTAACCCCATCGACCGCGCTTCTGCCGGACTGCCGGACAGCGTGAGCATAATTACCGGCAAGGAATATCAGTCCTGCCTTGAAGATTACGATATAGTATTCAAAAGCCCCGGTATCGTACTGGACAAACACCCTGCACAGCTGAAATGCGAGGTAACCAGCGAAACTCAGATAATCTTTACCGTCTACCGCAGACAGATAATCGGTATCACCGGCACTAAGGGCAAAAGCACAGTAACGTCTCTGATATACCACGTCCTCAGGGAATCCGGCGTCGATACCCGCATTGCTGGCAACATCGGCATACCTGTCTTTGAAATTGCCGACGGTATCACAGACAGCACCGTCATCGTATGCGAGCTCTCCTGCCACCAGCTGGAATACATGACCGTTTCTCCCTCCGCAGCAGTGTTCCTGAACCTCTATGAGGAGCACCTCGATCACTACGGCACCATGGAGAACTACTACAATGCCAAGAAAAACATATACCTCCACCAGAAGAACGGCGACACTCTCTGGTGCAATTCAGATATAGCTCCAAAGGGCATTTCTGCGGACGTTATTACAGTGTCAGCTGCTGACTCAACAGCGGATGTTTATGTTTCCAACGCAGTTATACGTGACAGCAGCCGCAGCGAGTTCCCCATACCTACGGACAAGATCAAGCTGCTGGGCGTCCACAACCACTATAATATCGCTATTGCTTGGGATGTCTGCCGCAGATATGTCACCGGCGAGCAGTTCAGAGCCGCACTTTCCAGCTTCGATCCTCTTTCCCACCGCCTCGAATACGTTGATACGGTCCGCGGCATTCGCTGGTACGACGACTCTATCTCCACAGCCTGCGCTACCGCTATCGAAGCCGTGAAAAGCGTGCCCGACTGCGGCACTATACTCATCGGCGGCATGGACAGAGGTATCGACTATGCTCCACTTGTGGAATTTCTCTCAGCAGCAAGCGTTAACGTCATCTGCATGGAGGCTTCCGGCAAGCGTGTATACGATATGCTGCCAAAGCTCCAACGCATACACTGCGTCCCACACCTTAATGAGGCTGTCTCACTTGCCGCGGAGATAACTCCCGCCGGTAAAAGCTGCGTTCTCTCTCCCGCAGCCGCAAGCTACGGTATCTTCAAGAATTTCGAGGAGCGCGGCGACGCCTTCAAGGCTCTTGTGGCAGGGCTGAAATAACTCTTGACATATACCGGAAAAAATGGTATAATCACTTTTGAGTTCTGCTCCGACAGTTCGTTTGCACCATCCTGTCGTTAAACAAAACTACGGGCACCTGCCGGGATACCGGCAAAGGCTATTTGACTTTCAAAGGTGTACCGATCTGCCGGTACACCTTTTTTTCGGAGTGATGATATGTACAAACTAAAAACCTCTGCCTCTTTCGACAGCGCTCACTTCCTCGCAGGCTATGCGGGAAAATGTGCCAATATACACGGTCATCGCTGGACTATCGAGGCTTTCTTCTCCGGCAATGAGCTTGTCAAGGACGGTACAAAGCGCGGTATGCTCATAGACTTCGGTGACATCAAGCACGCCGTCCGGGAGCTTGCCGACAGCTTCGACCACGCGCTCATCTACGAGGAAAACTCCCTCCGACCGGCTACAGTAGAGGCTCTCAACACCGAGAGCTTCCGGCTCATACCCGTTCCCTTCCGACCTACTGCCGAAAACTTCGCGGAGTATTTCTACGGTGAGCTGAAAAGCAAGGGGCTCTCAGTAAGCAGTGTTGCCGTGTACGAGACTCCCGAAAACTGTGCTGTTTACGAGGTGGGAGAATGAGCTTTCCTGTTGTTGAAAAATTCGTAAGCATAAACGGCGAGGGACAGCGTGCCGGCGAGCTCGCTGTGTTCATCCGCTTCAAGGGCTGCAACCTGAATTGCACCTACTGCGATACAAAATGGGCTAATGAGGCTGATGCACCCTCAGTCTCCATGACTGCCACTGAGATAGCTGACTACGTTGACTCCACCGGCGTTGTAAACGTAACTCTAACCGGCGGTGAGCCTATGCTCCAGCCGGAGCTGAAATGCCTGACCGATATGCTCATAAACCGCGGTCACAGCGTTGAGATAGAGACTAACGGAAGTGTTCCCATATTTTCACTGGCGGAAGCTCCACTCAGACCTTGCTTCACTCTCGATTACAAGCTCCCCGGAAGCGGCATGGAATCCCATATGCTAACGGATAACTACCGCTGCCTCACTCCGGCTGATACCGTAAAATTCGTCGCTGGGAGCCTTGACGACCTGAATACCGCTCTGGAAATTATCCGCAGGTACTGCCTCACCGAAAAGTGCAAAGTGTACTTCAGCCCGGTCTTCGGCAAGATAGAGCCTGCCGAGATAGTGAACTTCCTTGCCGACAATAGGTTCAACAGCGTCAGGTTACAGCTCCAGCTTCATAAATTCATCTGGGATCCCGATAAACGGGGCGTCTGAAAGGAAGATACAATGGATACTAAAGCTATTGAATATCACGTAAAATGCATTCTCGAAGCCCTCGGCGAGGATCCTCAGCGGGAAGGTCTCCGCAAGACTCCGAGGCGCGTGGCAAAAATGATGGAGGAAGTCTTTCAGGGAATCGCCCTCTCCAATCACGACATCGCTAAAATGTTCAGCAAGACCTTTGAGGTCACCGACGACAGCACTGCTGTTGTTATGAAGGACATTACTGTTTTCAGCTATTGCGAACACCACATGGCGCTCATGTACGATATGACCGTGGACGTGGCATATGTCCCCAGAGGCAGAGTGCTCGGCCTCAGCAAGATAGCCCGTATCTGCGACATGGCTTCAAAGCGTCTCCAGCTTCAGGAAAGGCTGGGCAGCGACATAGCTGAGATTCTGGCAGAAGCTTCCGGCTCTCCCGATGTCGGAGTTGTAATAAGAGGTTCCCACAGCTGTATGACAGCCCGCGGCATACGCAGTGTCTCCGCAAAGACCGTTACTAAAACATGGCGGGGACAGTTCAAAGACGATCCGGAGCTCAGAAGGCTTCTGGACTAAACTCAGGAGGTAATATGAAAGCTCTCGTTCTATTCAGCGGCGGCGTGGACAGTTCCACCTGTCTGGGCATCGCCGTTCAGAAATACGGCGCGGAGGAAGTCCTCGCCCTTTCCGTTTACTACGGTCAGAAGCACAGCAAGGAGCTTGAAGCTGCCGAAAAGATAGCGGCTCACTACGGTGTAAAACTCCGTTCCCTTGACCTTGCTCTCATATTCGCTGACTCCGACTGCTCTCTGCTCTGCAGCTCGGATAAGGAGATTCCAAAGCAATCCTATGCAGAGCAGCTCAGCACAACTAACGGCTCACCTGTTTCTACCTATGTGCCGTTCAGGAACGGCCTGTTCCTCTCATCTGCAGCAAGCATAGCCCTCAGCAACGGCTGCGAGGTCATCTACTACGGCGCTCACAGCGACGACGCTGCCGGAAACGCCTATCCGGATTGCAGCTCCGACTTCAACGACGCCATTAACCAGGCTATATTCCTCGGAAGCGGTAACCAGCTCCGAGTGGAGGCACCGTTCATCGGCATGACAAAGGCTCAGGTAGTGAAAAAAGGTCTTGAAATAGGTGTCCCCTACGAGCTCACCTGGAGCTGCTACGAGGGCGGAGATGTCCCCTGCGGAAAATGCGGCACCTGCCTCGACAGGATAGAAGCCTTCAGAGCCAACGGCATGGACGATCCTGCCATGAAGAAAGGAGTTTAATATGACCGGAAGAACCGAAAACGAAAAGGGCAGCATAACTCTCCTCGGCAATAACAAAACTGCCTATTCCTCCGACTACGATCCATCCGTACTGGAGACCTTCCCCAACAAGCACCCAGATAACGATTACTTCGTAAAATTCAACTGCCCGGAGTTCACCAGCCTGTGTCCCATAACCGGTCAGCCGGACTTCGCTTCAATATATATTTCATATGTTCCTGCTGAAAGGATGGTGGAGAGCAAGTCTCTCAAGCTCTATCTATTCAGCTTCCGCAACCATGGAGACTTCCACGAGGACTGCGTGAATATCATCATGAAAGACCTCATCCGCCTCATGGAGCCTAAATACATCGAAGTATGGGGCAAATTCCTGCCTCGGGGAGGTATCTCCATAGATCCCTACTGCAACTACGGTCAGCCCGGTACAAAGTGGGAGGAGCTTGCGTGGGACAGACTCGCTCATCATGATCTCTATCCTGAATCCGTCAATAACCGATAAAAACAGCCGGTACTTTTTTAGTACCGGCTTATTATTTTTTCTGCTTCGCCTGCAATTATTTTTTATCAGCTTCTCTTTTTAGTCTGAATTCAACAGAACGCTTGAGATAACCGAGGTACTCCTCGTCGCGGCACATCGCCTTACCGATGTCATCCGAGAGCTTCGCTACCGGTCTGCCGTTCACGTACTGGAGCTTTATTACGATGTTCAGCGCCTTTTCCTCGGTATCGTTGGAACAGAACGTACCTATGCCGAATGAGACCTTGGTCTTGCCGCAAAAGTAATCGTAGAGCTTCTGAGCGCGGTCGAAATCAAGGCTGTCGCTGAAAAGCAGGAGCTTCGTCTTGGGATCAACGCCGTACTTTTTATAGTGCTCAATGATCTTGTCGCCCCATGCATAGGGATCTCCGCTGTCGTGACGAACGCCGGTATAGTTGTTTACCATAGAGCGGTTGAAGTCCAGCAGAAAAAGGTCAGTAGTGACAGTATCTGTCAGCGCAGTACCATTATCGCCTTTGTATTCGTCGTACCAGTCCTGCATAGCATAGTGGTTGGTATAAGCCAGCGGTATGGAGTCGATACCCTGATACATCTGCACGAACTCGTGTGCGTATGTACCGATAGGAGTTACGTTATACTTCATTGCGAGATACACATTGGATGTTCCCACACAGTTTTTAGTCTCAGTAACGAAGCGCTTTACCACAACATCCTCCCACTCGCGGGAAAGCCTTCTGCGGCAGCCGAACTCTGCAAACTTGAAGGTATAGGTACCGTCATTCATAGCCTTTATCTTTGCGTCAAGGCGCTCCTCAGCAGACTTTCTCAGCCTGTCGTAATCGTACTTCATGCGGAAGTAGACCTCATTTACTATTTCCAGCAGGTATATCTCAAACTGCATTGCTGAAAAGAGCGGTCCGTTAACTTCGATACAAAGCTCTCCGTTGGAGTCAAGCTCGGCAGTAACATAATCACGGATAGGTCTCCATAGTCTAAGGAACTCCACGTAGTCGTCCTTTATGAAGCGTATGGAGCGGAGGTAATCCAGCTCTTCCTTTTTGAATGTGAGCGTGCAGAGGTGATCTATCTGGTCGTTTATCTCCTGCACCATTTCAGGCGTGAAGACTATATCCTTATTGCGGCACTTGAAGAAATACTGTCCGCAGAGGTCGGTGTGCTTATGGAAGATTACCTGATCCATGTTGAATTTGTAGAGATCGGTGTCCAGCAGGGAAATAACGATAGGTTCAAGTTTCATTTTCAATTCCTCCGGTATGCTTATATAATATCTATCTGACAGCTTCTCATTGTCTCAAGAGCTGCGTTATGCTTTTCTGGTGTAACTCCTGCACAGCACTTTTCGTCCACGGCGATGGCTGCTTCGGGATAATTCGCTTTCAGCATCAGAACGTTGCTGACTACGCATATATCAGTGCAGAGTCCGATGACCTCAATGCCGAACTCCTCGTCCCCTGCGGCTTTCTTTATAAGCTTAGGAAGCTTCACAGAACCGAATGTGTTCTTCTCAACAGGAGTATATCCCCTGCCCTCAAGAGCAGCAGCTATGTCCTTATCCAGTTTCCAGCCGTCAGTACCCTTTATGCAGTGAGGCACGGGAAGCTTTTTGCCCTCGGCAGTATCCATATAATCCTCAAAGTGAGTATCGAAGGTTGCGAAGATCTCTCCGTCAAAATCCTTTATCTTCTTCACAGCAGCCGGTACAATGGCACAGGCTTCCTTGGAACCAAGAGCTCCGTCAACAAAATCCTTCTGCATATCTACTACTATCAAAAACTTTTTCATACTGATTCTCCTTTTCATAATGCTTTTCGCTTGTAAAGCTTAGCCGGACGGTGGCCGCTGCCGCGGTCATATTCGTCGGTCTCCTCCACATATCCGCTGACCATTCGTCTGAAATTAGCGGGGAGTATGGAAGCGTTCATTATGGTTTCCTGCACCTTCTGGAACTCTGTGAGCGTGAACTTTTCCGGCAGGAAATCAAATACTGTTTCATAGTTTTTCGCCTCAGCTCTCAGGGCTGAAAGCGCCGCTGCTATCATGGAGGCGTGATCGAAGGCTAACTGTCCGTTGTCCACGATAGTGAATTCTGTTCTGCCGAAGCCGGTCTTTTTCTCGGCAAGGACTGCGGAAAGCACGGTGTCACCATAGCTCAGTTCAAGTCGGAAATTACTGTCCTTATCCCGTTCAAAGCTTACGCTGAACCACTGGGCATCCGAAGCATCGTCGCTGGCTGCCTGCCTGACTGTCTCCTCGCTGATGACCGATACGTACAGGCTGGAGATTATCCAGCCGCGGGGATCTCTTCCCGGAGCGCTGAATATCCCCACAGGCATTATGGATACCGGCTGGACGCTGGTCTCCTCACGTATCTCACGGAGCGCACATTGCTCCACTGTTTCGCCGGTGCGGAGAAAGCCTCCCGGCAAAGCCCACATATCCTTGTAGGGATGCTCGCCTCTCTTTATAAGCAGCAGGAGCAACTTGTTTTCTGGGTTCTTACGGTAGCTCAGCTTATCCTCTGAGCTTATCATGAACGCCGCTACGTCCGCAGTTACCGACGGGCGCTCGTACTTGCTCAGGTCATAGCTGGAAAGGAATTCCTTTTCACTTTCCATGAGCCTCGCCTCCTTCTCTGTTATTTCTAATATGATAATATCACAAAATTAATAAGATGTCAAGACCTTTACGCGATTTTCTGTAAAAAATTTTCCCGTACACACAAATTATATCAGCCGCAGACATAAAAGTCAATCCCTGCCATTGACTAAATACAGGATACCGGATATAATATTATGAAAAAGCGCGTAGTCCGAACTATTTTTCACGTCTAATAAGTGAAAGCAGATGAATAAGCTTTCGGAAAGGAGTATGTCAATGGACAACGGTGCAAGTAGCTACCGCCGTTTCCGTGACAACGGCGACGAACACGGACTGGATGAAATAATAATCGGATACAGAGACGGTCTTATGCTTTACCTGACAAGCATAGTAGGGAATATACACACCGCTGAGGAGCTTACCGAAGACACCTTCGTACTAATCGGAACTAAAAAGCCGAAATTCAAAGGAAACAGCTCCTTCAAAACATGGCTCTACACCATCGGCAGGAATATCGCAATAGACTATCTCCGTAAAAAATCAAGACACGCAAGCGTACCTATGGACGAACTCCCCGAAATGCAAAGCGATGAGGAAGAACTCGAGACAGCTTATATAAAAAAGGAACAGCAGATAACAGTCCACAAGGCTATGCGAAAGCTGAACCCCGAATACCAGCAGATACTCTGGCTGACATATTTTGAAGAAATGAGCAGTAAAGAGGCTGCTGATGTAATGAAAAAAAGCATCCGCAGCGTTGAATCCATTCTGTACCGTGCCCGGAAGTCGCTCAGGTCACAACTTGAAAAGGAGGGCTTTGATTATGAAAAAACATGAAGATACTATCAGAGAAGTTCACCGCAGAATCAATGAATACGAGGCTGAAAAGAAGCTACGGAGAACACGGAACTTCAAAATAGCCGCCGCTGTGACTCCTGTATGCGCGGCTGCTGTCGTAGGCGTAGGCTTGTGGAAGGGCGGAGCTCTTTCCTCCGACAATGCAAAAATGTCCGGCAGCAATGCAAATATTATCGCAACCGAACAGAATACCACAGAAGTAAATACTGTCCCCGCAGTTGTTACAACTGAGGCTACCATAAAGCAGAACGAGCCTGCCACAGCCGAGGTAAAAACAACAGAGGCAATACCTACTCAGCAGGAAACAACTGAGGCTGCCGTAAAGCAGACCGAGCCTGTTACAGCTGAGGCAAAAACAACAGAGGCTGTCCCCACTCAACAGGAAACAACTGAGGCTGCCGTAAAGCAGACCGAGCCTGTTACAGCTGAGATAAAAACAACAGAAGCAGTACCCGTTCAGCAGGAAACAACTGAGGCAGCAGAATATCCCAACGGAACACAGAGAGATATGTTAGCGGTCAAAAGCGTTAACGGCATCGTATATCTGCAATTCATTTCCAGCGACGTTTACACCTGCGGCGAATACATCGGTGAGTCCAGCGAATTCATCGGCTTCCCCGAGCAGGGCAGCTTATATCGCTCCAATGAATCTCCCGATGTTATTATCCTCCGGTATGGAGTCGATCAGGCAACTCTGAAAAAGACTGACATATCTCCGGAGCAGTACCAGCAGGAGTACGAACAATTGAAAGAAATGATAGATAGTAAACAAGTCGCCTTCTAAGATTTGATACTCCACAATTCATATGCCAAAAAGCCTCTCTTACCTAAAAGAGAGGCTTTTTTCTTGTTATCACGCCTTGTCAGCAATATCAAATATCAATTTCTCGGTCTTTTCCCAGCCAATACAGGGATCAGTGATAGACTTTCCGTAAATATGCTCCTCTATCTTCTGGGAGCCGTCTTCGATATAGCTCTCAATCATAAAGCCCTTTATGAGCTTCTTAATATCAGCGTCGTATCTGCGGCTGCCGAGGACCTCCTTGACGATACGGGGCTGCTCAAAAGGCTTCTTTCCGGAGTTGCAGTGATTGGTGTCTATTATTGCTGCAGGATTTGCAAAGCCCTTTGCTGTATACATCTCGTGGAGCAGCTGGAGCGTCTCATAGTGATAGTTCGGCATACTCTGGCTGTGGTGGTTTTCGTAGCCTCTGAGTATGGCGTGGGCAAGCTCATTTCCGGTGGTGGATACCTCCCAGCCGCGGTAAAGGAAGGTATGTCCGGACTGTGCAGCTTCGATAGAATTCATAAGTACAGCAAGGCTGCCGCTGACAGGGTTCTTCATACCAACAGGCACATTGAGACCGCTGGCAGTAAGTCTGTGCTGCTGATTCTCAACGGAACGCGCTCCCACAGCAACGTAACCCAGCAGGTCGTTGAGGTAGCGGTGATTCTCCGGATAAAGCATCTCGTCTGCACAGGTGAAGCCAGTCTCCTGAATGGCACGGATGTGCATCTTTCTTATGGCAACGATACCCTTGAACATATCGGGCTCCTTGCTGGGATCGGGCTGGTGGAGCATACCCTTATAGCCCTTTCCGGTAGTTCTCGGCTTGTTGGTGTATATTCTCGGTACGATGAGTATTTTATCACTGACATTTTCCTGAACACCCCTGAGGCGGTAGATATAGTCCAGCACACTGTCCTCATTATCTGCGGAGCACGGTCCGATTATGAGCATTATCCTGTCGTTCTTTCCCCTGATCACATCGGCTATCTGCTCATTTCTCTCTGCGATAGTCCTGCCAAGCTCTTCCGAAACAGGATACTGTTCCTTGACCTCTTTCGGTATTGGGAGCTTGCATTTGAAATTCATATTCATATATTATTCTTCCTTTCAAAAGTATTATTATGTCGTACAGCTAAGCGTTATGAACTTATTGTATCATATTTCCCGGAAAATTTCAATATCTGAGGGCAGATTATTCCTGTCCGAACTTACGCCCCCACAAAAAACGCACAGCGTTTATATGAACGCTGTGCGTATCCTTAGTTATTCTTGTTCAGTTTCGGCTGGAAAGCTTCAGTAATTCCTCTTCCTTCTGGCGTATCTCCTCTTCCTCGCGCTTCAGATTTTCTTCATATTCTTTCTCATCTTCAGTCATTCCCTTTTCCTTGTCTCCGACATAAAGGGTGATGACCTTATCCATCTTACCGTCCTTTACCGTGAACTTTGCCATATCAGACTGGAATGCAAATCCGTCCGCAAATACATCGGTCTTTTCAGCCAGTTCCTGACCGAGTTCTGAGAATATCCATGCACCGCGATAGGGCTCGTCTTTACCGTATGAGCCGGCAAAGATCATGTATTCTCCGTCTTTCAGTCCAAACTTCTCGCCGGGCTTTAAGTCTGTGAGAATCATAGAATTTCCCTGCATAACAGTGAATGTACACTCGCCTGTGTAGGGCTGTTCATCGGGCCATGTCAGAACACTGAATGAAAGATTTTTCTCGCCTGCGTAAGGGGTGAAATAGAAATCGAAATCAGTGGAATAGTTATATGCATAACCAAAACCGACTTCCTTATCCCTTGAGCTCTTTACGTAACCCTCCGGGATACTGTCCACAACTACCTTATAGCAGTCGGGACCTGTGCGGTAGAGATCCGTGAACACCTTAGTGGTGCCGTCTGAGGTCCAGCTGACTTTCTTTGCATAGCTGTACGGTGCTTCGATAAGTGAAAGCTTTACGCCCTTCAGAGGCTCACCTGTAAGGCTGTCATAGCAGTTAACATTGATAGTATTGCCAGTATCACCCTTAGGTCCGAAGTTAAGGAACAGCTCTCTGTCAGGCTTGCCGTTCACAACAGAGAAATCTATGCCCTTTGAGAGGTCCTCAAACTTGGCATCGGGATAATTAACCTTAATACTTTTTGCGAAATCACTGTCCGGCTCAACGAAAGCAACAGGATAATCAAAGAAGTTGAAATCAGCATGATAATCGCCGTCGGGAAGCGCCATCTCGCCTGTATACTGCCTCTGGTAGTAGTAATTGCCCTCCTTGTCAGTAATACAGAGGTTGCCGTAGCCTATGTTCTCCCTGCCCTGACACCAGTCCATATGCGTGAACTTGACATTGTTTTCAGCATCATCAGCCGCAACTCTTACAACGAGTTCTTTCTCTGCTGTTCCTGCTTCAATATCGAAGATAACTACCTGATCCCATGTCTTGAAGGAATCACCGTAGCCCTTCGGCAGCTCATTCACGTAGAGGAAATACTGGTAATCCTTATCATCGGGAAGTCCGTAGTAATTGACTTCTTCACCGTTGGTCGGAACAGCGTTTCCGATGTCGTACAGGATATTTCCGTTCATCTCATTAAGCTCAAGGTCAGCGCATTCAAGAGGTTCGCCTGACATCATGTCCACAACTTTTATGCTGAGCTTTGTGCCCAGAGGCTTATTCTCAGCAAATATCAGCTTTCGCAGGTATACTAAGTCGAAACCGTCAATTACCCCGTCAGCCAGAAGGTCGGCATTCCTGATGTTGCCAAGCTCGTTGATTCTGCCAAGAAGATAGCGGTTAAGCTGAACAGTGTCCGCAACACCTATACTGCCATCAAAGTTTACATCTCCGAAGAGAGTCAGCACCTGAGCATTCTCCACAGCGTAATCCTCAGCCGAAGCAGATGAAACGTTCATAGTCATAGGTGCCGAAGCCATAACAGCTGCCATAAGAAGCACCTTAAACCGATTTTTAATGTCCATTGCCTTTGACCTCCTTTCAACTGAGGAGCCCCTTTAGCTCCCCTTCCAATATCAGTCTATCACAATAAACAAATTTTGTCAATATCTATTGATAATAATTGTTATCGTCATTATAGCACCCAACCATAGCATTTACAACACGAATGAAAAATGATATAATATACACAGAATGTATATTGGAAATCCAGAAAGTATTTCCGAACTCTATTATTATAATAGTGAGGTAAACGCAATGCAGTCATACAAAGATACTGCCGATGAAGACAAGAAAACGGCTAAAAAAAAGATATTAGCTGCCTGCGGAAACGATTGCTCGGTTTGTCCGAGATATAATGCACCTCCGTATGAAAAGACTGATGACGAGCTCCGTCACACCGCGGAATTATGGTACAAAATCGGATACAGAGACAGAGTTGTATCCAATGATGAAATATCTTGCAGCGGCTGTAAGCCCGAAAACTGGTGCAGGTACCGCGTTGTCAGTTGCTACCGGGATAAGGGGATACATAACTGCTCTGAATGTCCGGAGTTTCCGTGCGGCACTATGCGTGAATGCTTCGCTGTTACAATGTCATTCGCTCCCAAGTGCAGGGAAATCTGCACGGACGAAGAATACGAACAGATGAAAAAAGCATTCTTTGAAAAGGAAAAAAATCTGAAAGCAGAACAGGAATAATGCAAACGGCTTTTCTCATTATTTGAAATAAAACACCTTACCTTTCGGTCTAAACGGCAGTCTCCTGCCTTCCGGAATAAGAAATGCGTGTTCACGACGTACTTTCAGGTCATTTTCGATATCTGCATCGGTGATCATAAGTATCGGTCCGTTCTTTGGGAAATCCTTAGCATTCTCGATAAGATCAACGGCAGGCTGCAACACTGTTCCTCCCCTGCTCTTTACCATAACTCTGCCTGCAATATCTGCTCATCTGTCATACAAAGCTCACGGTAGAGCTTTTCGTTTTACTCCCATTCAATATCAAACTTTTTCTTTTCAAGTCCATGATTATATCCCATTATCTTGACCTCCGTGTTGGTTTGGATTTGAAACATAACACTGAAGATCATGGATATTTTGCCACATA
>Ga0265298_10001882_pt1 | contig 30475 bp, 22 predicted proteins | sample AusTroGonzalo_MG_3_FD_193486 | JGI IMG/M metagenome (GOLD analysis project Ga0265298, IMG submission 193486) | Bovine rumen microbial communities from tropical cattle in Woodstock, Queensland, Australia - Gonzalo_01 | ecosystem: Host-associated > Mammals > Digestive system > Stomach > Rumen ...
CAGCGCAGCAGCGTTCATAGCCACCAGCACATCGCACTTATCACCAGGAGTGTACACCTTGCCTGCGCCGATATGTACCTGGAAACCAGACACACCAGTCAGTGAGCCTTGCGGGGCGCGGATGTCTGCGGGATAGTCAGGGAATGTCGAGATGCCGTTACCAACGGTGGCACTTACCGTAGAAAAAATGTTGCCGGCCAGCTGCATGCCGTCGCCGGAGTCTCCTGAAAAACGAACGACCACCTGGTCGAGCTCTTTCACTTCCAAATTTTCAGCCATTATTCTAATTTATTTAATAGTGTTGTACGTTCGTACCTTAAAAAGCGGTGCAAAGTTCGTAAACTTTAGCGAGATATCAAAACTTTTTTTAATAAAAAGGCGCTTTTTGCTACAAATTGTAAGATAAATCAAGTTGAAAGTTTGAAAAAGTGAGGTTAGAAGGCAAAATTGCCGACGTTTTGAAACTCCACGGCACTTCCTGCCTTGAGTGAAGCAGGCACATCGATGAGGCGTTGGTTGCGTGATCCTCGGAAGCAGAGTGCTTCGTCGCGCTCGTCCTTGACGAAAGGACCGTCTACGAGTACGTCGATGAGTTCCAGTAATGCTCGTTGACGTGGGTTCGTAAGCAGCATCTCATACGTGAATCCTGTGTAGCACCAGATGTTCTTCTTCGTGCGTTCCTTGATGGCTTTGGCCAGTTCGGTGAATCCTTCGGGTTGGTACATCGGGTCGCCGCCTGTGAAGGTCACGTTGGCATAGGGATCGGCCTCGATAACGCGCATGATATCCTCGGTCGACATGGTGTATCCTCCTTCGAAGTCCCACGACTGTGGGTTGTGGCACCCCTTGCAGTTATGACGGCAACCTGCACAATAGATGGAGGTCCGGAAGCCCGGACCGTCCACCATTGTATCTTCTATAATGTTTAATATCCTCAGCATTTTCGATGAGCGGAAGCAACTGTTTTTTTAGTCTTTATTCAAAAAGTTTCTGCTCACCGTCATTAATATGTGTCACACGGTCTTTCAACTCTGCCAGCTTACCTGAGTTCCAACGATCGGTGGTACCTACGAGATAGCCAGTGATGCGCTGCAGCTTGTCGATATTGGTCGAGCCGCACTTCGGGCAGGTCGTCAGGTTGTCCTGTGCATTCTCATAGCCGCAATCCATGCAGCGGTTACGGTTATGGTTCACAGAGCCGTAGCCCATGTCCAGTCGGTCCATCATATCGACAACGCTCATGATGACCTGTGGGTTGTGAGTAGCGTCACCGTCTATCTCCACGTAGAAGATATGTCCACCGCGTGTCAGGTTGTGATAGGGCGCTTCAACCTCGGCCTTATGACGGGCAGAGCACTTGAAGTAAACGGGCACGTGGTTGGAGTTGGTGTAATAGTCGCGGTCAGTAACTCCAGCAATCACACCAAAGTCCTTGCGGTCGCGCTTGGTGAAACGACCTGACAGTCCTTCTGCAGGTGTTGCAAGCACAGAGTAGTTGTGATGATACTGTTCGCAGAAGTCATTGACACGGTCGCGCATATAGGTGATAATCTTCAAGCCCAGTTCCTGTGCTTCCTCGCTCTCTCCGTGATGCTTGCCAACGAGAGCCACCAGACATTCTGCCAGTCCGATAAATCCGATGCCGAGTGTGCCTTGGTTGATGACGCTCTCCACGGTATCGTTGCCGCCCAGTTTGTCAGCACCAATCCACAGGCTCTTCATGAGCAGGGGGAACTGTTTGGCGAGGGCAGTCTTCTGGAACTGGAAACGCTCGTCGAGCTGACGGGCAGTCAGCTCCAGCTTCTCATCCAGTTTCGCCATGAACTGTGCGATACGCTCCTCTTTGTTTTGGATAGCCATGCACTCGATAGCCAGGCGCACGATGTTGATGGTCGAGAACGAGAGATTGCCGCGTCCTACCGATGTCTTCGGTCCGAAGCGGTTCTCGAATACACGTGTACGGCAGCCCATCGTGGCTACCTCGTGTATGTAGCGTTTTGGGTCGTCGGCGTGCCACTCATCGTTCTGGTTGAATGATGCGTCGAGGTTCAGGAAGTTCGGGAAGAAACGGCGTGCCGTCACCTTACATGCCAGCTGATAAAGGTCGAAGTTACGGTCTTCCGGCAGATAGTTTACGCCGCGCTTCTTCTTCCATATCTGAATGGGGAAGATAGCGGTCTCGCCACCACCCACACCCTCGTAGGTAGAGAGCAGCAGCTCGCGCATGATGCAACGACCCTCTGCGGAAGTGTCGGTACCATAGTTGATGGAAGAGAACACCACCTGATTGCCACCACGCGAATGGATGGTGTTCATATTATGGATGAAAGCCTCCATGGCCTGATGAACACGGCTGACCGTCTTGTTGATGGCATGCTGGCGCACACGATCCATTCCCTGCAGTCCGTCGAGAGGTTGTTTCAGGTAGTCCATCAGCGGTTCATCGTAGAGACTGCTGAAGTCCTCACCGTAGAGATCCTCCAGGTTCTTCACCTCCTCAATATAGGAGAGGCGCACGAAAGGAGCCAGATAGAAGTCGAAGGCTGGGATTGCCTGTCCGCCGTGCATCTCGTTCTGTGCACATTCCAGTGAGATACAAGCCAGCACCGAAGCTGTCTCGATGCGCTTGGCAGGGCGCGAAGCACCGTGTCCGGCGATGAAGCCGCAGTTCAGGATGTTATCCAGTGGGTGCTGCACACAGGTGAACGACTTCGTCGGATAGTAGTCCTTGTCGTGTATATGCAGGTAGTTGTTCTTCACTGCCTCGCGCACCTCGTCGCTGAGCAGGTAGTCGTCCACGAACGGCTTTGTTGACTCCGATGCGAACTTCATCATCATGCCTGCCGGTGTGTCGGCATTCATGTTAGCGTTCTCACGGGTGATATCGTTGTTCTTGACGTTTACGATGTCGAGGAACACCTCGCGTGTCTTAGCCTTTCGAGCGATGCTGCGCTGATTGCGGTAGGCAATATATTTCTGAGCCACATCCTTGCGTGCACTCTTCATCAACTCCATCTCCACGAGGTCCTGAATGGCCTCTACGGTCATCTGTGTCTGACCGCGCTGGGCAATATGGTCGGTGATGGTATTGAGCAGACGTTCGTCCTCTCCCTTCTCGGTGGTCATCATCGCCTTACGGATGGCGGCCATGATTTTTTGCTCGTTAAAGCCCACAACGCGCCCGTCTCTTTTTACAACTGTTTGTATCATAGTGCGTTACTTGAAAAAAGCTTTTAGTTTGTAATGATTTCGCTTACAAAGGTACAAAAAAATCTAGGAAAGAACGATATGTGACCTCATTTTTTTATTTAGTTTTTTGGGTTGCCTTAACGAAATATATTATTAATAATATGTACGCGATAAGAGCACACGCTTCCGACAGCGGGTTGGCAAGCCAAGCCTCGTCGATGGGGTTGAATCCGCCGAAGCGCAACAGGGCACTCACCACACCCATCAGGGCACCGCCAGCAATGAAGCCAGAGGCAATGAGCGTGCCTTTCTCACCGCGTGCCTCGTTCTCCTGCTTGTTCTTCGAACGTGTCGTGACATACCAGTTGATGGCACCACCTACCAACAGCGGTGTGTTCAGCTCAAGTGGGATGAACATTCCCAGAGCGAAGGGTAGGGCAGGCACTTTGCAGAGTGTCAGCACGATGGCGAGTATAGCGCCGATGGCATAGAGCGTCCAAGGTGCTCCCACACCATTCATCAGCGGGTCGATGACAGCAGCCATTGCGTTGGCCTGTGGAGCAGCCAACTGTCCGCTGGCAAAGCCGTAGGTCTCGTTGAGCAGCATCATCACACCGCCTACCGTAGCAGCTGATACCAGTGTGCCGAGGAATTTCCACGACTCCTGTTTCTTAGGTGTCGTGCCCAGCCAATAACCAATCTTCAGGTCGGTGATGAAAGCACCAGCCATCGAGAGTGCCGTACATACTACGCCACCCATGATCAGTGCGGCCACCATTCCTGAGGTGCCTTTCAGTCCTACGCCCACCATGACTACTGAGGCAAGGATCAGTGTCATCAGCGTCATACCGCTCACGGGGTTCGAACCCACGATGGCGATAGCGTTGGCTGCAACGGTCGTGAAGAGGAAGGCGATGACAGCCACCAGTACGATGGCCACCAGTGCCTGCAGCATATTGCCGTCCATCACGCCGAACCAGAAGAACAGGAAGGTGATGAGAATCGTCACGATGGAGCCGATGGCAATCAACTTAAAGGGCAGGTCGCGTTCTGTGCGAGCAGCCCCGCCAGCCTCTCCGCTGCCTTTCATCTCCTTCGCAGCTAAGGATACAGCCCCCTTGATGATGTCCCAGCTACGGATGATACCGATGATGCCGGCCATTGCGATGGCGCCGATGCCAATCGACTTGCCGTAGCACTTGAAAATCTGTTCGGGCGACATGTCGCCTACGGCTGTCGTGATGGAAGGATCCCATTGGTTCAGCACATCACTGCCGAAGACCAGAGCCAGACCTGGCACTACCAGCCACCATACGGCTACTGAGCCAAGGCAGATGATGAGTGCATACTTGAAGCCGATGATATAGCCTAAGCCCAGGACGGCAGCACCCGTGTTCACCTTGAACACCAGTTTAGCGCGCTCTGCGAGGTCTTCGCCCCAGCCAACTACGCGTGAGGTGAAATTCTCGTTCCACCAGCCGAAGGTTGCCACGATGAAATCATAGAGTCCGCCTATCAGTCCTGCGATGAGCAGTGGCTTGGCCTGATCGCCTCCCTTGGCTCCGCTCACCAGCACCTGTGTGGTGGCTGTGGCCTCAGGGAAGGGATACTTGCCGTGCATGTCGCTCACGAAGTACTTGCGGAATGGTATCAGGAACAGGATGCCGATCACGCCGCCCAACAGTGAGGCGAAGAAGATCTTCAGAAACGAAGCCGACATCTCAGGATATTTCGCTTGTAGGATATAGATAGCGGGCAATGTGAAGATTGCGCCAGCCACCACAGCACCTGAACAGGCTCCGATCGACTGGATGATCACGTTCTCGCCCAGTGCTTTGTTACGTTTGGTCGCTGTGCTCACGCCCACGGCGATGATGGCGATGGGAATAGCTGCCTCAAACACCTGACCGACCTTCAGACCTAAGTAGGCGGCAGCAGCTGAGAACAGCACTGCCATGAGTACGCCCCAGGTTACCGACCATGTGTTTACTTCAGGATAAGTGCCGCGTGCCGACATCATCGGCTCGTACTTTTCTCCCTCGTTCAGCTCTCTGAATGCGTTTTCAGGCAGCTGACTCTTGATTTCAATTTCTTCCATTTGTTTTTTGTATTCTATTTGTTTTCTGTTTGCTTGTTTTCCAGATACTCCGCGTAGATCTTTGCTGCCGAGATAATCTGATTCACGCAGGGGCGTGTCTTGTAGTATTCAGCTGTGCGCTCTGAGGCCTCATAGCTGAGGGGAGCATCTTTCTTCAGTTTCAGCAGTTCACTGCAGATGAGCGAACCGTGTTCCTCCTTGAAGCGGGCAGCAAGCTCCTGCACCACCTGATAGTTATATGACTTGCCCTCGCGGTCGCCGGGAGTTGCTGAGCCGCAGTCCAGTCCTGCCAGCAGTGCCATTCCGTTGAAGGCTCCGCACGACAGGCGCATGCGTCCGATGCCAGCGCCAAAGCCGGCACTCATCTTCAGTGCCTGCTCCTCTGTATAGCCGTATATATCGGCAAAGGCGGCTACAACAGCCTGTGAACAGTTGAAGCCCTGCATGAACAGTTCCTCAGCCCTGCGTATTCGTTGTTCTTTGTTGATTTCCATTTTTTTTTGTTTGATAGGTTCATGATGAAATGCGGGCAATCCTCTCCAAAGCCTCTGTCAGTAAGGCTCTCGGACAAGCGATGTTCAGGCGGATATATCCCTCACCGCTCTCCTTGCCGTACATCGTGCCAGGGTTCACCCACACATTTGTTTCCTTTAGTAAGTGGTCGGCATACGCCTGTGAGGTCATCCCCGTCGCTTTGATATCGACCCACGGCAGGTAGGTTCCTTCGAGTGGAGATACCTTCCATTGGGGAAGGTTCTTTGCAACGAAATTACAAAGCACTTGATAGTTGCCCCACAGATATTGGTTCAGCTCGTCTATCCAGTCCTCGCTCTCGTTATAGGCAGCCATCAGGGCCACGGGACCAAAAGGATTCACATCGCACACCTCATTGATGTTGATGGCGCGATCCAGTCGGCGACGCCAGTCAGGACGCGAACAGATGATGTTGGCAATCTGCAGGCCAGCGATGTTGAACGATTTCGAGGGTGAGTTCAGGATGACGCTGTTCTCCCGACATGCCTCGCTCACAGCTGCAAAGGGCTGGAACATGTGGCCAGGCATCACCAGCTCACAGTGGATCTCGTCGCTCACCACCTTCACGCCATGCTTCATGCAGATATCGTTCATGCGGCTCAGCTCCTCCTTCGTCCACACACGTCCTGTAGGGTTGTGAGGGTTGCACAGCAGGAATACCGTTGTCTTCTCGTCGGCGCACTTCGCTTCGAAGTCATCGAAATCGACGACCCACTGTGGCTCTGTGACATTCTCTTGGTGGTCTTCGTTCTCATCTTTCTGTCGCAGAATGGTCTCCAGCACCTCGCAACCATTGTTGCGGATGGAGGAGAAGAAACAGTTGTAATCAGGCGATAGGATGAGCACCTTCTCGCCAGGCATCGTCAGTGCCTTGATGGCTACCGACATGGCTGGCACTACTCCTGTGGTATATAGAATCTCTTCGCGACAGATGGTCCAGTCGTGACGACGCTTGAACCAGGAGATGATCGCCTCGTAGTAAGGCTCCTCCACCACCGTATAACCAAATACACCGTGCTCGGCACGCTTGCGGATAGCCTCCTGAATAGCGGGTGCCGCCTTGAAGTCCATATCGGCTACCCAGAGGGGAATCATATCCCCAGACAGTGCTCTATCCTCCGATTGGAGGGGAGCCTGTTCATCCCATTTCACGCACCCTGTGCCGCGACGGTTGATGATTTCGTCAAAGTTGAATTTCGACATTTTTTCCTTTTTTATGGCGTTATAACCTAATTTCGTTATTCCGCCTTTCCGTTACTCCGTAATTCCGTCTTTCTGTTACTCCGTAATTTCCTTACCCCCTCGTCTCTATCACGCAGTTGTTTGGCGCCTTCACGTTCTCATCGATGGTGATGGAACCGATGGAGTCGGCCACGATATGTCCGCTCGACGGATTCTTGATGTTCTCGATATGTCCGCGGATGTCGGCCTGTACGTCGCTGTACTCAAACACGCGGTCGCAGGCCTTGTCGAACGTGCAGTTCTCCAATACGAGGTTCTCTGCATAGCACAGCAACTGTTCGCCTGCCAGCTGACAGTTCACGAGACGCACGTTCTTCGAGTGCCACGCCAGATACTCACCATCCAACAGCGAGTCGTAGATGGTGATGTTCTCACACTCCCAGAACGAGTCCTTTGTCACGATCTTGGCATTTCTCAGCTCTACGTTCTTACAGTATTGGAATACATATTTCGAGTCGCTCTCGAGACCGTCGATTTTCACGTTCTCGCAGAACATGAAGGGATAGGTTCCCTCGTGGAGGGTCAAGTTCTTCGCCTCGATGTTACGACAGCGCCAGAAAGTCTCGTTGGCATCGTTGATGATGACGTTCTCCAGTTTGATGTCGCTCATCTCGCGAAACATTTTCGGACCGTCGATGCGGGTGTCCGTCATCACCAGATGGTCACTGTACCACAAGGCCGAACGCGCTCCTTCGTCAAACTGGCAATTGCTGATCTTGAAGTTGTGGACATGCCAGAAAGGGTACTTTCCCCACAGATGACATCCCTCGGCCTCAATGTCCGAACACTCTTTGATAGCACTCTCGCCATCGCCAATCGTCACCTGTTCCAGTCGCAACTGATGTTGTTCGAACAAAGGGCGTTCTCCTTCGAAATGCTGATTGCGTATTATCTTCATATCTGATTGTTTGTTAAGTCCACTACATGCGAAAGAAGGTGCAAAGGTAATAAAAAACCTCGACTTGTAAATCAACGGCCATAGAAATTACACATTATTAAGTTTTCGTCCGTACATAATCAATATAAATGTTTGGAGGTTTCGAAAGAAAGCACTACCTTTGCACCCTAATTCAATGATTATGAAGAAATTATATATCGAAACATACGGATGTCAGATGAATGTGGCCGACTCAGAAGTAGTGGCCTCAGTGATGCAGATGGCGGGTTACGAGACCTGTGAAACAGTAGAGGAAGCCGATGCGGTATTCCTGAACACCTGTTCAGTTCGTGATAATGCTGAACAGAAGATTTATCACCGTTTGGAGGCGCTCAATGCGATCAAGCGTGGGCGTCGCGCTCTTGGCGAGGGCGAGGGTAGAGGCACCCTTATCATTGGTGTCCTTGGCTGTATGGCCGAGCGCGTCCAGCAGGACTTGTTGGAGAACCATGGTGCCGACCTCGTGGCAGGTCCTGATGCCTATCTCTCATTGCCCGACCTCGTGGCTCAGGCTGAGATGGGACATAAGGCGATGAATATCGAACTCTCCACTACTGAGACCTATAAGGATGTGGTGCCGCAGCGACTGCATGGCGCACGCATTGGTGGCTTTGTGAGCATCATGCGTGGCTGCAATAATTTCTGCCATTACTGTATCGTTCCCTATACCCGTGGCCGTGAGCGTTCGCGCGATGTGGAGAGCATCCTGCGCGAGGTGCGCGACCTGCGTGATCGCGGCTTCAAGGAGGTAACGCTGTTGGGACAGAACGTGAACTCATATAGAACTGAGAATTATGATTTCCCAACACTCCTGCGCCGTGTTGCCGAGGAAGCTCCTGAGATGCGTATCCGCTTCACCACCTCTCATCCCAAGGATATGAGCGACGAGACCCTGAAGGTCATTGCCGAGGTGCCCAACGTCTGCAAGCATATCCATCTGCCTGTGCAGAGCGGCTCGGATCGCATTCTGAAACTGATGAATCGCAAGTACACCCGTGAGTGGTACATGGATCGTGTTGCAGCCATTCGTAGGATTATCCCCGACTGCGCTCTGTCAACCGATATCTTTGTGGGCTACCACGACGAGACGGAGGAGGACCATCAGCTGTCGCTCTCACTGATGCGTGAGGTGGGCTACGACTCTGCCTTTATGTTCAAGTATTCTGAGCGTCCTGGCACTTATGCCTCGAAACACCTGCCCGACAATGTCGCTGAGGAAGAGAAGATCCGTCGATTGAACGAGCTGATCGCCTTGCAGACGGAGATCTCGGCTCAGCAGAACAAGAAAGACGAGGGCAAGGAGTTCGACGTGCTTGTGGAAGGCTTCTCGAAGCGCAGTCGCGAACAGCTCTGTGGCCGCACAGAGCAGAACAAGATGGTGGTGTTCGACAAGGGCTCCCATCATATCGGCGAGACCGTTCGTGTGCGCATCACAGGCAGTACGAGTGCCACGCTGATGGGTGAGCTTGTTTGAGAGTAGAACTATTGTGGGCCGTCATTTTTTTTTAACAACCATAAAGATAGAACGATGAGACGACGATTAGCCTACCTTGCCAGTTTCTGGTTACTTACGATTCTGATATTCATCTTAGCCAAGGTGACGTTCATGCTGTGCTATGCAGGGAGCGAAAGCTTTTCTGCAGCCGATGTGCTCAGTGTGGTGGGGCATGGCTTCTCGCTCGATTTCTCTACGTCGCTCTATGTGCTCGCCGTTCCGTTCCTCCTTGTGATGGTGTCCGTGTGGTGGTGCGTGCCCCGTTGGGTCAGGTACTGCTATGATGCCATTATCGCGTTAGCCCTCTCACTGACTTTCGTGGCCGACACCAGCCTGTATGAGTTCTGGCGCTTCAAGCTCGACGCTTCCTGTCTGGCTTATCTCGAAACACCTACTGAGGCGATGGCGAGCGTCACGACGGGCTATCTCGTGCTGAGGCTGATCGTTTTCCTGCTGGTGGCAACGCTCACCTTCTTCCTTTATACAAGATGTGACAAGATGCTCACCTGCAAGCGCCTTCCCTTCCCCTTGAAATCCTCTGAATGGTGGGTGAGGAAAACGATGGAGACGGTCGTCTATATCGCGCTGATACCTCTCATCGTGATAGGCATCCGTGGTGGATTGGGCGAATCGACCACGAACATCGGACAGGCTTATTTCTCCCAGAATCAGTTTCTGAACCATTCGGCTGTGAACCCCGTGTTCTCTTTCCTGTCATCGTTAGGAAAGTCGGGCAGCTATATCGAGACCTACGACTATCTCTCTGACGAGGAGTGTCACCAGCTTACTGACGGACTCTATTCTACTGAGACCGTTGAGCCCGACACCCTGCTCAGGCAGCAGCGCCCCAATATCGTGTTGATCGTGCTGGAGAGCTGTGGCGGACAGTTTACGGCGATAGGTGGTCATGAGGAGATTACCCCCACGCTGAACCGGCTGATGCAGGAGAGCGTGTTCTTCAGTGAGTGCTATGCCAACTCCTGGCGCACTGACAAGGGGATGGTGAGCATCCTGAGTGGCTATCCCGCCTTCCCTGCCACTTCTGTAATGAAGATTCCTGAGAAGAGTCGTAAGATGTCGTCGATAGCCGGCTCGCTGAAGAAAGAGGGCTATCGCACAGCTTTCTATTATGGTGGCGATATCAACTTCACCAATATGCGCAGTTATGTGATGGGCACAGGCTATGATCAGCTGAAATGGAAGGCCGACTATAGCAGTGCCGACCAAACATCGAGTCAGTGGGGCGTGCGCGATGACCTGATGCTGGCCTCGCTGCTCAGCGATATCAAGGCCGAGGGCGATGGCCCTTGGATGAAGACCTTGCTCACGCTCAGCAGTCATGAGCCGTGGGATGTGCCTGAGAAAGTGCTCGATGATGAGGTGTATAATGCTTTCCACTATACGGATAAGTGCGTGGGTGCGTTCCTTGACAGTTTGCGGCAGTTGCCCGTGTGGGACAACACGCTCGTCATCCTTCTGCCCGATCATGGCTATCGCTATCGCGGCATCGATGAGAGCACCCGTCTCTATAACCATATCCCCCTTATCTGGACAGGAGGTGCTGTCGTTGGCCAGCGCCGCATCGACAAGCTCTGCAATCAGAGCGACCTTGCTGCCACACTATTGGGACAGATGGGTATTGCTCATGATGCGTTCACCTTCAGCCGCGATGTGGTGAGCCGCAACTACACCGTTCCCTTCGCCTATCACACTTCCACCAGTTGCCTGTCGCTTTGTGACAGCACAGGTTGGATGGCTTACGACCTTGATGCTTCCATGATGATAGCATCGGAGGGTGAACAAGCGGAAAGTCTCTTGCAGCGTGCGCGTGCCTTGTTGCAACTTACTTCGCAGGATTTGAGCGCGAAGTAACTTTCTAAATTTTGAAAATCCTCATAACCTCATACGACCACACTGAACCCCTAATCCACAGGGTGTTTGCGCCCTATGAGGTTTGATATTAAACCTCATAAAAAGGTCATACAGACCTCATATAAAGGTAACTCAAACCGAAGGTGAGCCGTGAAAAGCTGTTAAAAAATGCATTGGTACACAAGTTTGTGGTCCACAAGTTTGTGTACCAAGTTTTTTTATATACTTTTGTGGCATCATATTGATAATTACAATAGTGCATTTCGGGCTAAAAAACAGCCAGTTTGCGACTTGTCCGTATGTTTGATACAAACAGTCCGTATTATTGGGACTACTTGTCCGCGTACTTCGGACAACTTGTCCCAATATTTTGGATAAAAGTTGGTACAAGTGTTAATTAGATTAAATTTAGGGATGCTGGTGCAACTTAGGTGCAACTTTTGGTGTAGGTATTGGTGTAACTTTTTTGTACCTAACTCGTTGATAATCAGTGGTAGGTGTAGGAAATGCAGGGTTTATTTCGCGAACTTCTGTCTACCTTGAATCTCAAATTCTGAATATAGCACAAATTTTCTTTTGTTCTACTTGAAGAAGCGGTTCAGCCGTTTCATGGCCTCATTGAATGCCTTGGCGTTGATATGGTAATCGTTGACAGGGTTCAGGTGCTCGTCGGTCACCTCGATATAGCCGGCACCTTCCTTGGTGAGAATCGTGTCGCCCTCGACGATGAAGGCGTAGCGCAGCTCATTGCCTGCATAGTGCCAGAGACGTGGCGTGGTGTCGCTGAGCAGATGACCATTGCAGTAGTCGTCGATGGGATTGGTGACGCCTAAATAGTCGTGCATTAGCGTGGGCACGAAGTCGAGGTGGGTGGTGCGATGCTTGAAGATGGCTTGCTGGCTGTCGGCTGAGGGCTGGTGAACAATGAGGGGAACGCCAATCTGATACTTCGTGAAGTTGGAGTTGTGACCCCAGTAGTTCTTGTGATTCTCGTTATACTCCTGTGCATGATCGCCAGTGATGAAGATAAGGGTGTTGTCGTACATCCCCAACTGTTTCATCCGACGGATAATCTCACCCACCATCTTATCTGTCTGATAAGCGGAGTTGCGATAGAGGTTCCAGAAGGGGGTGGGATCCATGTCGTTGTTGAGCACAGAGAAATTGCCGTATTCCCATGATGGCTGGAAGCGGGTGAGCAGTTCCTTCGGCAAACTATAGGCATGGAGCAGATCGAAGAAGATGAAGCTGAAGAACGGCTTCTCGCCTTTCTGCAGGTCGGGAAGGTCGGCTATCAGGTCGTCTTTGATCTTCAGGTCGCGCTCGTATGCGGATGCTCCATCAGTTCTTACACGAAGGTCGGGCACGTGCTGGAACAGCATGCGATCGAAAGGAGGGCTCTCAAGGGTGGCACTGGGATAGGAACGGAAGTCATATCCAAGGCTGAGCAGCTGATCGACCAGCAGCGGACTGGTGCGACTGGTCTCGAAGGCAGTCCAATAGTAGGGCTGCAGACCTGTGAACATGCCGAACACGGAGAACGATGTGCCGTTGCCGCAGCTCACATGGTTCTGATACCACTGTTCCTCATGGGCCAGTTGCCAAAGGTTGGGCATGCACTCTTCTGTCAGCGCTAAGCGGCTCCAGGAATCGATAAGGATCAGCAGGATATTGGGACGGGTGGCCTTTGCTGTATCCGTCTCGATAGGACGGAGAGGATAGACGAGCTCGCCGCCACTATCTTCATCGACCTCCACCACATGACGCTCAAAGCCCATGCTTTCAAGCAGACTGCTGGTGGAAAGTGGGAAGTAGTAGGGGACCAGACGGACGCTCTTCAGGACAGACGGCTTGACGATGAACGAACCATAGATATGGATGCCGTTGGCAATAAGTAGCGTGGCGAGGAGGGAGAACAAACCTATGGTGAGCCCCCGTTTGTAGGATTTCGTTGCCCATCGCTTGGCTAACCACCAAAGAGCGATGCACACTGCCACAAGGCCTGTCAGCATCAGGCTCTCCGTCAGGTAGAGCTTAGTATCGAAATCGAAGATGTCGCCAGCTCCTGGGCCTGTGAGCAGATTGAGGATGAAGCCGTTGATATGGAAACGGTAAATCTTATAGACCTGCATGTTGATGAACACGGCCATCGTCAACAGGCTCACTGATGACGTGAACAGCACTGCCGCTGTACGGCGCATACTGCACAATGCCCAAGGCAGATAGAATACCAGAAACAGTGCCAGGACGAGCAGGGCGGCATGGGAGACACACGAGGTGAGAAAGAATGCCCAGCCGACGAAGTCCATAGCGGCGGTGACGGTATCGCCAATGGCATAGCACATAAAAATGCTACCTATCAGCAACGAGGCAAACAGGTAGTAGATAAGACCTTCCTTTAATCGATTCATAATGTGGCTTGAAGCACTATTCGTTGATGATGGGGGAGGGTCAGAGTTTCTCGCCAAAGCAGAGGTCGCCACAGTCGCCAAAGCCGGGAACGATGTATTTGTTCTCGTTCATACCGGGATCGATGGCGGCACACCAGATGTTGCTGTCCTCAGGCAGGCCTTTCTTGACGAAGTCGATACCTTCAGGGGCTGCAATCACACAGCACACATGGATCTTGCGAGGCTTGCCCGTCTTCTGAAGGGCTTCAATGGCTGCCAGCATCGAACCGCCTGTAGCCAGCATGGGGTCCACAACAACAAGGGTCTTGCCCTTAACGGATGGCGAAGCCATGTATTCCGTATGGATACCTACTTCCGTATGCTCACGGTTGGTGTACATGCGGTAGGCCGATACGAATGCGTTGTCTGCATGGTCGAACACGTTCAGGAATCCCTGATGGAACGGAAGACCGGCACGCAATACGGTAGCGATGACCAGATCGTCCTTGGGAATCTGGATGTCGAGCGTACCAAGGGGTGTGGTCACTGTCTTTGTCTTGTAGTCGAGTGTCTTGGATAGTTCAAAAGCCATCATTTCGCCAATGCGCTCAATGTTGTGACGGAATGTCATACGATGCTTTTGAAAACTCTTGTCGCGCAACTCAGCCATATACTGATTGATGACTGAATTCTGTTCACTGAAGTTGATGATGTTCATAGCTTGATTTATAATTTTAGCGCAAAAATACGAAAAAACATGCTGAATTGTAACCAGAAAACGGTATATTGTTGCATTTTTTTAATCTTTAACATCCATTAGATGTTTGTGAGGGGAAAAATTCATAATTTTGCACCTTCAAATGTATTATACAGAAATTATGCAAGAAAGATTCAGGAATAATTTATATAAATTCATTCTTTCGGTATTATTGGTATTTGTTTCCTCTTCAGGGCTGTGGGCTCAAGAGAAACGTATGATAGAAGGAGTGGTGGTTACGCAGAAAGGAGAACCCGTTATCGGAGCGATTGTGCGTGACCGCGATAGCAAGGCGCAGGCTGTAACAGATATTGACGGTATTTTTAAGATTACAGCTGCAACAGAGCGCATAACACTGAATTTTACTTATCTCGGAATGCGCCCCACAACGTGGAGCGGCAAGGTGGGCGATGCTTGTTTGGTCGTGATGGATGAAGACTCGCAGCAGATGCAGGAGGTGGTCGTCACGGGTTATCAGCAGCTGGATCGTAGACATCTGACTTCGAGTGTCACCTCGAAAGATATGGAAGAACTGAAGATTGCAGGTGTCGCAGACGTGTCGAAGATGCTGGAAGGACAGATCCCCGACCTGATTTCCATGATTCCTTCGGGCGAGATCAACGCAACGAGTCGCATTCGTATTCGTGGTACCTCGACGCTGGTGGGTAACCGTGAACCGCTATGGGTGGTTGATGGTATCATCCTTACCGATCCTGTGAACCTGTCCAGTGATGTGCTGAACGATCCTGACTATGTGAACCGTATTGGTAATGCCATCGCAGGTATCAATCCTCAGGATATCAAGCGTATCGACGTGCTGAAGGATGCTGCCGCTACCGCTCTCTATGGTACGCGTGCCGCTAATGGCGTGATCGTGGTGACCACCAAGAGCGGACGAGAGGGTAAGCCGGTGATCAGCTATAACGCACAGTTCACCGTGCGCAAACGTCCTTATTACACGGATTCGAAAATCAATCTGATGAACTCTGCCGAGCGCATCCAGTTCTCACAATACCTGACAGATCAGCACTACCGTTATCCCTCGGGAATGCCAAAGGTGGGCTATGAGGAGGCACTGTCACAGCTTTATACGGGGAATATCAGCCAGCAGGAATTTGAACGACAGGTTGCTGAGATGCAGACGATGAACACCGACTGGTTCGACATCCTCTGTCATAACTCTTTCTCACACGATCATTCCGTATCCGTGACGGGTGGCTCTGAGAAGGTGCGCTATTATACTTCGCTCGGCTATACCGATCAGGATGATGTGATCAATAATACCACCAACCGCCGCTATACGGCAATGGCAAAGGTCGATATGGATCTCTCGTCGAAGGTGAAGTTGCAGATGAACGTCAATGGTTACATGAACAAGCGACAGTATGCGCAGAGTGACAATAATCCGATTGACTATGCCTATAACACAAGTCGTGCCATCGCAGCCTATAATGCCGACGGAAGCTATCACAAGTATCTGAAGTCGGGCGACAATGGATATTATTACTACAGTATCCTGAATGAGTTGGATAACAGCTCTGTTGAACAGCAGACGGATGCGGTGACAGCTACGCTCAACCTGCGTTGGCAGGCAAACGAGGACCTGTTCTTCAATGCAGTGGCCTCTGCCAACATACAGAATGCTACTATCGAAGGATGGTGGGGAGAGGATACCTATTATGCTTCGAACCTGCGTCGTGGAGAGCTTGGAGAGGAACAGGACTCACAGAGCAGGATGCCTTATGGCGGAGAGTTGCAGACACAGACCTCGAAGACGGTGGGATGGACTGCCCGACTGCAAGGTAACTACAATAAATATTTCGGCGACTACAACCATAATATCAATGTGGCTGTGGGATTGGAGGCCAGCTCCACCAATTATAAAGGTAATCAGTGGACACAACGCGGTTACTATAAAGACCGTGGCCGCACGTTTGCATCCAATATCCCTTCGTCGTTCTCGGAATACTGGGATTGGGTGCGCTCGAATGTGCCAACTATCACTGACACGAAGTCGAACATGCTCTCTGCCTATGCTACAGTGAGCTATAGTTACAAGACGCTCTTTACGCTGAACACCAACGGACGTTTCGACGGCTCGAACAAGTTCGGCTCGCGCTCCAACGAGAAACTGTTGCCGATATGGTCGGTATCGGGCAATGCCAACCTGATAGACATCTGTCAGATCAAGGCACCGTGGCTGAGCCAGTTGGCGCTGAAGGCTTCCTATGGTGAACAGGGAAACATGCTCGACAATCAGACATCGGAACTGGTCATCCGCAAAGGAAATATGAATGCTTACTATGGGGAGATGACTTCGACAGCGGCCTATTTTGCTAATCCTGACTTGAAATGGGAGAAGACGCATTCTACCAATATCGGTATTGAGGCTTCGTTCTTGGATAACCGCCTGCAGTTTGAGGCAGAGTATTTCCACAAGAAGACCACGGATGCCTTCCTTTCGAAGAGGATTGCGGACATCAACGGTTTTGAGTCATACGTGGTGAACTCAGGAACGATTACTAACCGAGGCTATAACTTCACCTTGACGGCTACGCCTGTCAAACTGAAGAATTTCTATTGGATATTCTCTGGTAATCTGTCGAAGATATACAATGAGATAGAGACGGCACCTGGTGCAGAGACGTATGAACTGAACGACTTCCTTACTGGTAACGCCGTGGTTCAGGGACAACCTATCGGCACGTTCTACAGCTATCGCTTCGTGGGACTGAGTCCTGTTGACGGAGGCCCCGTGTTTGAAGACTGGGAGGATAGATATACAGAGATATCCAACGCCGACAACTATACGACCTACACCCGCGTGCTCACTCCTTCTGGAAAGCGTGAGCCGGATATCACAGGAAGTATCAACAATACCTTTACCTATAAACAGTGGCGACTGGGCATCACCTTATTGTATAGTATGGGCGCTAAGACACGACTGTTCCGTCTTTTCGACGGTGTGAATGGTAACGGCTATTCGTCGGAGCTGAATGTGAACCGTGACCTGCAGAATCGCTGGATGAAGCCTGGTGACGAGCAGTATACAAACATCCCTGCGATCATCGGACAGGGTAATCCTGCCTACTACTATTATAACGACCACTGGGCACAGGGCGGTAATACGCAGATCACCTGGAAGGGCGCTCATATTGCCGATAATGCATGGCAGATGTATGACTATAGTGATGTGCGAGTGGTGAGCGCGGACTATCTGAAACTGTCGACGCTGACACTCACATATGAGTTCGACCGCAAACAATTGGCTAAGCTGGGACTTGAGCGACTGGCACTTACCTTAAGTGGCTACAACCTCAAGACCTGGTGTGACAAGGCTTTGAGAGGACAGACACCAACACAGGGAGGATTCTCGCAGGTGCAACTCTCCGATACGCCCAGTTATACCTTTGGTGTGACCGTTGATTTTTAAGAAAGGAGGGTACAGACAATGAAAGATGTTATGAAGAGATATATTACTGTTGGTTCTCGTGTGCTGTTGTGCACAGCATGCTTCACGCTGGCCTCTGCACTGTTCACTTCCTGCTCGGACTTCCTTGAGGAGTATTCGCAGGATACCGACTATGTGCGCTCATGGAAAGACCTTGACGAACTGCTCATCGGTGACTGCTATTGGCCTGTGGAATCGACACAGGATTTTAATGCACAGTCAAATGCTGGCATGTTTATCCACCTGTTGGCTGATGAACTGGAAGAACAGAATACCTGTTACCCAGGAGGATATGGCAAGTATGATGACCACCAGAGACTGTTTGGATATCTTACTTGGCAGCAGCGATCAGGACAGAATGAGACTTATTCGGGTTATTATCCGGAGAACGTGTTCTGGACACAGGTGTATAAGAAGATTAACATTGCTAATAATATCCTGAACAGTCTTGACAAGGTGTCGCGAAGCACTGATGAGGAAATAGAAGGTTCGGCGAAGGTAGAAGGTGAAGCCCGCTTCCTCAGAGCTTATTACTATCTGACATTGGTGAGCCTCTACGGACAACCGTATGATCCTGCAACGGCATCTGAAAAGGCTGGTGTTCCTTTGAAGACATCGGCAGAGGTGGAAGACGTGAAGTGGCAGCGCAACACGGTGGCTGAGGCCTTCCGCCTGATTGAATCCGACCTGTTGGCTGCTGATGAAGCCTTTAACAGTGTGAAGAAAGAGAAGCGCAGTATCTATAGGGCCGATCAAACGGCTGTCAGACTGCTGTTGAGCCGTGTGTATCTCTACATGCAGCAATGGGAAAAGGCTGCTCGTTATGCGCAACTGGTGATTGACCGTCATCCGCAACTGCAGGATCTGCGTACCAGTCGTACGCCGATGATGCTGAAATCGAATACGGAGAATATCTTCTCGATGGGAGGTGATGACCTGCCCGCCATGATTGGCTATCAGGCACAGGGACTCCGTGTCAGCAAATCGCTATATAGTGCTTTTGCCAATGATGACTTGCGCCGACAGCAGTGGCTGTGGAAGAATGGCGTTTTCCAGGGACTGACTCTTCGTAAGGATGCTTCCGATCATTTCACGTCAAAGCTTGACACTACCTCGGCAAAGTATTACTATGACGGCTATACAGGCTATCTGCTCAATGAGATATCGCCTGTGTCGTCCCTGTTCTGGTTGCGCTCTGCGGAGGCTTATCTGAATCTTGCTGAGGCTCAGGCATATCTGGGTGACGAGGGGGCTGCACGAACTGCAGTGAATACGCTGAGACGTACACGCTTTGGAGACAAAAGCAGTCACTGGGAACTGGGCTCGACAGGCAGTCAGTTGATTTCGGATATCCGACGGGAGCGTCGTTGTGAACTGATGTTACAAGGACAGCGTTGGTTCGATCTGCGACGTTATCGTGTGTGTGCCGTTCAGCCTGAGCGCGTGAGCATCACTCATAACTATACTTACTATGAGGAACGTGGAAGTACCAAGCCATTGGAAACCCGCCAGTTCGTGCTGACAGAGGATGATCCTTCATGGACGCAGCCGATTCCTCAGGAGGTGCTTGACTTCAATACTGGTATGGAAGGTAATGGCAACCTATGGCGTGAATATACCGTGGTGACTACCGAAGAATAAATGCGTTATAGAAGTGCAACGCAAGAATAAAAAAGTAAACAGAAGAATATGAAAACTATACGTTTGTTCCTTTCGTTTGTTTCGTTGGCTATCGTCTTTGTCGGATGTGGCAAGGAGGATGCGTTGGAGGCAGACTTCAAGAATCCCTCAGCGAACTTCATGCCTGATGAGAATGATCAAAGCGAGGAGGCACAGCTGCGCCGACAGTTCTTTAAGGAAACTGGGTCGTATCTGTTGTTCAATGATACCATACAGCGGGAGTTGCTGGGCGTTGACATCAATGGTAAAGAGCGTTACTTCATTGAGACGATAGACCTGAACTATGCTGTGGGACAGACGGGAACGACGAACGCTTATTATAACTTCACACTGCTTCAGACACAGGAGCAGAAACAGTTGGTGACTGACTTCGTCCGTACGTATGTGCTGAATCACCTGACAGGTAAGCTCCGTCCTTACAGCTGGTTCTTGTGTAATGTAATCAATAGTTACAAGGATAACTATTCTGCTCCGTCAAAGCCTTACTCCGCTACCAACCAGCGTTGTATCGCCGTTGCAGGCAACTACTTAATACAGCGTGACCGCACGGATGATCAGAAAAAACAGTATGCCCAGCGCGTACTGAATGGGGTAGTGGGACAGTTGGTGACAAATAACAGTAGCGCGTTTGAGGAGTTCTTCAAGTATAGCGCAAACTACTATAGTGCAGACTATTCGAGATTCGGTTATGACGGACGCCCTTCGCAAACCGAACTCTATCGTTTGGGATTCCTGAGCTCTACGAGTATCTCGGCTTTCCCTTCGATGAGCACAGACTTGGGCGTCTATGCCCTACAGGTGATCCAATACACTGATGAACAGTTGCAACAGCAGTACGGCAATTACCCTGTGATTATTGAGAAAGCAGCAGTCGTACGACGTGTTATGACGGAATTAGGTTACGTCTTTTAGAAAATGATTATGATGAAGAGATGCTATTATAAGATAATCCGTATGTGTCTTGTGGTGCTCACCATGAGTACCGTCTTGATAGGTTGTTCTTCCGACGATGATCTTCCTGCCAAGGTTCCCGCCGAGCGCAAAGGGGTGTTTACAGACTCGCGCGACGGACAGCAATATGGCTATGTCACGTATGCGGGCATGGACTGGATGACAGAAAATGCACGCTATGACATCAATGATGATGTGAACAGTTCCATCTATCTGGATGCTGACGAGAATGGCTTTACTGGAAATGCGAACTATTCCAGTACCCGTAATCTGCAGCGTTATGGACGTCTTTATACTTTAGCGGGCGCTAAGGCTGCTTGTCCAGATGGCTGGCGACTGCCAACCGATGAGGATTGGCAACGACTGGAGATGGCTTTGGGAATGTCTGCCGGAGAGGCTGCCGTTGATGGATGGCGTGGGAATATGGCCAAGTCAATGCTTTCGATATATAATGAGAACAGTGACTTGAATATTCTTCTTGGAGGTTATTTCTTCCTGCATGCGGGTGTAGCGGGCAGTTGGAACTTTATGGGTACCTATGGCTATTACTGGACCTCGACGGTCGATAATAGTAAGGAAGGGCAATACTACTATGTGCGTAAGTTTACCTATGCTTCTGATGCTGTGTGCCGTCTAAGCATGGAGCCTACTAGTTATAAACTCAGTGTGAGATTCGTTCGGGATGCTCAATAGAATACTACATATTCTCTTTGGCTGTATAATCAGTATTCACCTGTTTGCAGCTGTTGATTCTGCGGATAGCATTAATCATGCTGCACAGGATGAGGACTTCGTGCGTGCCAGTCTGATTACTATTGGACCGGGTGACGACGCGATGACCTGTTTCGGACATGCTGCTATCCGTTTGCAGTGTCCGTCTCATCAGTTGGACTACTGTTTTACCTTCGAGATGAAACTGGCAGAGGGAGAGTATATGAAGTTCCTGATGGGGCAGGCTAAAGCTGGCTTTATGGTTGCACCGACTCAAGTATTCTTTTCTCAGTATATGAACACAGGGAGGAGTATCACGGAATATGATCTGAACCTGACAACTGCTGAGGAACAGAATCTATGGCGTAATCTTGATAAGGAGGTGAAAGGTGATGCCCGCTGGTCATATGATTTCATAACGGTCAACTGTGGCTCGATGTGCGTGTGGATCATCGAGAAATCAATTCAGGGTGAACGCATCGAATACGGCCGATTACCATCCATACTGCAGGGAACGTACGGGGAAGTAATGAGCTATATTGCTGAAAACGCACCCTGGACGAACCTGTACTTTCAGTTGCGTTACTTCTCACGTCGTAATGATGTGGGAAAACTACAGGATAAGATGGCTCCGGATTTGTTGGCCGAAGCGTGGCAGCAGGCTGTGCTGACGGATTCGGATGGCAACAAGCGGCCGATGATCACTGGCTCGAGAATATGGGCTCCTCAGACATTAGTGCCGAGTCCTGTATGGCTGACTCCAGTGAAGGCATTGATAATCGCAATCATAATTATTTTATTACTCGTTATATTTATAAAAAAAAGAAAGCGTATGAAAAAAATGTTTACTTCGGGTAAGCGCCTTATGCTTACTGTAGCTCTGACGCTGACATCTGTTCTCAATGGTATGGCGTATGGTGATGACTGGTATGCCTATAATGTTCAGGTGGATGCCTATCCAACAGGAGCAGGCTTGGTGTATGTGGATATAGAGGAAGTCTATGATAATATAGACTATAAGGAAAGCTGGAATCGCGAGTTCGTCACCAAGAACACCCTCGCTTATGGTTATGCTCAGGCTAATGATGGTTGGCATCTCCTTGGCTTTGCAAAGGATACACTTGATACTGATGGATATAAGCACTTCGTGGATTCCGTTGCATATAAAGTCGATGAGTGGTCTGGAGCCGCTACGCTCACGCTCGAAGGAGTTTCCAGCTCACACTGGGATGAAGATGAGCAGGCGATGGTCTCTGATGACTCTCTTACATTGGCAGGCATGATGCCGCTGGAACCCAATAACTATTTCCGTGCTCTTTTCACTCATGCTTATGCAACAGTGGCTCCTGGCTATGAGTATCTGGCAAAGGTGAAGGTTGATAAGTTGATTAATTACATTGGCGATAAGGTGGTAATGACTGCTACACCACTCTGTGATTACACTTCGTTCGTGAATTGGACAAAGGATGGTGAAGTGGTTTCTACTAACCCCACATTGGAAGTAACGGTTAGTGGGGTAGAGGAGTATGTTGCCAATTTCACTGATACACGTGTGATTACGGTGAAATTCCCTGAGGATGGCGGCTATGTGCCTTTCTTCTCAGAGTATAGCTATGGATTGACGAACACTGGTGTGATGGCATGCAACCCAGTAATCTATGAGGACAATATCAACGACTGTCTGGTAGATACCGTTGGCACAAACGGTGTTCGTGCAAGCTTCCTGAATATGTCAGTGGGAGATTATCAGACTGGTGGCATGACGGCTCTTCTGCTCTATGGCTATGGTGATGTGGAACTCGTTCCCAACGATACTGCAGCTGCTGCAGAACCTCAAAGCTCGCAGGTGTTCAGATGGACTGGTGAATCAGCCCTTGCTGTTGATGGCTTGGATCAGAGCCAGGAAAAGTACTATGCTTACGATAAGGATAATCAGAAGTTTGATTTGATAACCACCGGTTCTGTTGCTGCCAACAGCCTCTATATGGTTATGCCTGACAGCTTGATGGCAGAAGGACAGCCTGCACCTGCTGTTATCTATTTGGATGAAGCTTCAGTGCCTGCAGGTATCAATGGGACAAAGATCGAGAAAGTTGCCCAGAAACGCCTGTATGATCTGGCTGGTCGCCGTATGGATGCCATGAGCCGCGAAGGTATTTATGTCTTCGATGGTAAGAAGGTGATCTATCGTAAAAAGTAAATCATTGTAATGACTCGAAAATACATTATTGTATCTATCTTAACGCTCTCCATAGCTTTGCTTACTGCCTGCCAAGGGGATAGCAAAGCCGTGGATGGCTTCGTGATCCGAGGAGAACTGCCCCTTCCTGACGGCTATCATGTCGGGTTGTGCCTTCACACGGATACAGCCTTTTCTGTATCGGTGGACGAGGATACTGTCATGGATGGTCACTTCATCTTGACAGGAAAACTGGACAAGCCTTACAAGGGAACACTGATGACCAATAATCTGGCATTGGTGGAAAAGAACCACTGGCCCGATGATAGTATTCGTTGGACATATACAGATGTGTTTGTCTCAAACGGAGAACTATCCTTCACGGGGCAAGACGAGAACACTTTCAAGCTGACGGGTACGCAAGTACAAAAGGATTATAATGACCTGTTGGCTATGGGAGGTGAACAGAAGGCTGATCTGTGGCAGTTCATAGATGAACATCCTGAATCGGTAATCTCGGTATGGTTGGCTTGTCAACTTACCGATCGTGCCTATACGCTGACTGCGGAAGAGGTTGATCACTTGCAGCAAACGGTTAAGGGGTCGCCTGTGGATACAACTCGTTTCGCTTTGCTCCAGAAGAAACTGGAGACATATCGCTTGACGGTAAAGGATGCGCCACTCACAAATCTTGAACTGGTCAGCTGTAGTGGTGATACATGCCAGTTGAAAGAGGTTCTTCCAAAGAATGGAAAAATGGTGCTCATTGATTTCTGGGCTTCATGGTGTGGAATATGTATTCACTCGATGCCTGAGATTGCCAAGTTGGCTGCGCAGAACCAAGACCGTTTTTGTGTGATGGCTGTCAGTATTGATACGAAGGAGGATGCTTGGCAGCATGCAATGAAACAGCATCCAGAACCGTGGCCACAGTACAGAACAACAGCCAAAGGCTATCAAGACCTTTTCGATAAATATCAGGTCGGCAATGGAGTACCATACTACTTGCTTGTGTCCTCTGAGGGACGTGTGATTTGTTGTCCTGAAGGACCAGAAGAGATAGGCGAAATATTGAATAATAATATTAATAAGTGAAAGCATGAAGAAAATGTTTTTTGCAGCACTGTCGCTCTTGTTGACAGTCGCTTGTTCCCAAGGTCCACAGAAAAACTATGTGGTTAGCGGAACTGTAGAGGGTGCTCAAGATGGTGACACCGTCTATTTGTGTGAAATGCAGGGCTTCTTTGGTATGAACCCCGTTGATAGCACTATTCTGAAAGATGGTAAGTTCAAGTTCGAGGGTGAGACGGAAGGCGCTTCAGTGCGTTTTGTCGTACCTATCCATGCGGGTGTCCCTACAGCTACAACCATGTTCATTCTTGAGAATGCTGATATCAAGATTACTGTTAAGCCAGACGGACAGGAAGGAACCGTTATTGAGGGTGGCCCAAGCCAAAAACTCTATGATGAGTTTGAAGAGGGCGATGCCAAAATCTCGGCTCCAATGGAAGAGGTCTGGAAAATCGTAAATGATTCGACTGCTTCTGAGGAGGATAAGGCTGCGGCGCAGCAGAAACTGGACTCTTTGCGTAAGGAGCAGAAGGAATACCACAAGAAGTTCATCGTTGACCACGTGCCTTCAGCATTCAGTGACATGTTGCTTGGATTCATTCTCCAGGAACTTGACGAGCAGGAGGTGGAAGAGATGTTGAAACTCTTTGGAGAGAAACAGCCAGATTATCCTGTTTATAAGTCTATCATGGCTCAGCGACAGGCCGAGGCCAATACTGCTGTAGGCGCAAAATATACTGACTTTGAACAAGAAGATCCTGATGGAAAAATGTTGAAAGTCAGTGATTATGTGGGCAAGAACAAACTGGTCTTGATTGATTTCTGGGCTTCTTGGTGTGGCCCCTGCCGTGCAGAGATGCCAGCTGTTGTCAAGGCCTATGAGGCTTTTAGTAACAAAGGCTTCGAAATCGTGGGTGTATCGCTTGATCAGGATAAGGAAGCATGGGTAAAGGCCATTGCCGACTTGAAGACTACTTGGCCTCAGATAAGTGATCTGAAAGGTTGGGAGAATGCTGCTGCTCAGACTTATCGCGTACAGTCGATACCTGCTAATTTCCTGATTAATGCAGAGGGCGTAATCGTTGCTAAAGATCTGCGTGGTGAGGACTTGTATAAGAAGGTCGAAGAGCTGTTGAAATAACTGAATCAACAATAATAGTATTGTAATGTCAGCCTTGCAAAAGTGTAAGGCTGACATTCTTTTTATTGATTTGAGTCTAAAAAACATTAAATCATCGGTAAAAACTATTCATTAAAATCTTTCAACTCTAAACTTTTTTGTAATTTTGCATCCGAAAAAAAAGAAACATTCATCATTTAATAGGTAAAATTATATGGCAAAGTTAGATTTAACACAGTATGGCATCACTGGTTCAACGGTGATTGCCCACAATCCGTCGTATGAGTTCCTCTTTGAGGAAGAGACCAAAGCAGGCTTGACTGGCTTCGACAAGGGTGTTAACACCGAGCTCGACGCAGTTAACGTAATGACTGGTATCTACACTGGACGCTCACCTAAGGATAAGTACATCGTAAAGGATGCACAAAGCCAGGATAAGGTATGGTGGACTACCGAGGAGTACAAGAACGATAACCACCCCATGTCTGAGGAGGTTTGGGCAAAGGTTAAGGAGATCGCCATCAAGGAGCTCTGCAACAAGGATCTTTATGTTGTTGATGCTTTCTGTGGCGCTAACGCTGCTACACGTCTGCGCGTTCGCTTCATCGTTGAGGTAGCTTGGCAGGCACACTTCGTAAAGAATATGTTCATCCAACCCACAGCTGAGGAGCTGGAGAGCTTCGAGCCTAACTTCGTTATCTATAACGCTTCTAAGGCAAAGGTTGAGAACTACAAGGAGCTGGGTCTGAACTCAGAGACTTGCGTAGCCTTCAATACTACAAGCCGCGAGCAGTGCATCATCAACACATGGTACGGTGGTGAGATGAAGAAGGGTATGTTCTCAATGCAGAACTACTATCTGCCTCTGCAGGGTATCGCTTCAATGCACTGCTCTGCTAACACTGACATGGAGGGTAAGAACACCGCTATCTTCTTCGGTCTGTCTGGTACAGGTAAGACCACTCTGTCAACCGATCCAAAGCGTCTGCTGATTGGTGACGACGAGCACGGATGGGACGACGAGGGCGTATTCAACCTCGAGGGCGGTTGCTATGCAAAGGTGATCAACCTGAGCAAGGAGAACGAGCCTGATATCTACGGCGCTATCAAGCGTAACGCTCTGCTCGAGAACGTAACTGTTGCTGAGGATGGTAAGATCGACTTCGCTGATAAGAGCGTAACTGAGAATACTCGTGTATCATATCCTATCGACCACATCGAGAAGATCGCTCAGAAGGTTAACGGCAAGAGCGCAGGTCCTGACGCTAAGAACGTTATCTTCCTCTCAGCTGATGCATTCGGAGTTCTGCCTCCCGTATCAATCCTGACTCCAGAGCAGACTAAGTACTACTTCCTGAGCGGATTCACAGCTAAGTTGGCTGGTACAGAGCGCGGTATCACTGAGCCTACTCCTACATTCTCTGCTTGCTTCGGTCAGGCATTCCTCGAGCTGCACCCAACAAAGTATGCTGAGGAGCTGGTTAAGAAGATGGAGAAGAGCGGTGCTAAGGCTTATCTCGTTAACACTGGTTGGAACGGTACTGGCAAGCGTATCTCTATCCCCGATACACGTGGTATCATCGACGCTATCCTGGACGGAAGCATCCTGAAGGCTCCTACAAAGAAGGTTCCTTTCTTCGACTTTGAGGTTCCAACAGAGCTGCCTAACGTAAATCCTGCAATCCTTGATCCTCGCGACACTTACGCTACTGCTGCTGAGTGGGAGGAGAAGGCTAAGGATCTGGCCGCACGCTTCATCAAGAACTTCAAGAAGTACGAGGGCAACGAGGCTGGTAAAGCACTTGTAGCTGCTGGTCCTAAACTCTAAGAGTCGATTTAAACTCATCATATTCAGCCGCATTCTTATTGAAAGGATGCGGCTGATTTTTTTGTTTTTGTAATACAAGAAGATAAAAACAACTGAAAATTATTCCCGTTCGTTTTTTTTTTGTACATTTGCAGTCGTATATATGAATGTTGTGGTATATAACACCACGTTAAAGAACTAGAACGAAATGGAATCAAAGAAAACTAACACTTGTGAAGAAACAATCCAAGTATCTTCTGCATTAGGAGAGAAGAGCGAAGACATTATGTGGACTTTAGCTCGACAGTTGATGCAAACTGTGACGAAAACTCCAGTCGTTACGGTCGAAGATATCCATGATGAATTGGTGAGTTTCTTTGAGATTCATCGAGATCTGAGTTTGAATTCTGATTCTATTAGAGTAGAGCAAGCGTCAAGTGGTGATTATATACGTCCTCAAGTGACGGAAGTGCGCCCTCAAGTGTTGGAATGCGATGTGGTACGTTTCCAGAATAATAAAGAGAAATGGGTTGCTCTTGTCGGTCTTCTTGATGGTTATCCGTATGAGATCTTTACAGGCTTACAAGATGACGACGAGGGAATTTTCCTGCCGAAGTCTGTTACCAAAGGAAAAATCGTGAAGCAGGTAAATCTTGATGGTACTAAGCGATATGATTTCCAATTCGAGAATAAACGTGGTTATAAGACTACCGTTGAAGGCCTTTCTGAGAAATTTAATCCTGAGTACTGGAATTATGCAAAACTGATTTCAGGTGTGCTTCGCTATCGTATGCCGATTGAACATGTTATTAAGCTCGTGGCTTCTCTGGAGTTGAAGGACGAGAGCATCAATACATGGAAGAACGGAGTGGAACGTGCTCTTAAGAAGTATTTGGTTGACGGTTCCGAAGGAATCGATTCGGTTGGGTTGGATGAAGTGGAATAAATCCGTATAGAGATGGAAAGCTCAATATTTATTCGTCGACTGCGGCTTTATGCTTACCATGGCGTGATGCCTCAAGAACGTAAGGTGGGTGGATGGTTCATCGTTTCCTTGCGCGTACATTATAACATAGCGCGCGCGATGGAAAGTGACAACGTTGATGATACATTGAGCTATGCAGACTTATGTGAACTGGTGAAAAATGAGATGGCTGTTCCTTCTCAACTATTAGAGCATGTGGTTGGACGTATTGCTAAGCACGTATTTGAGCGCTTTCCTGAAGCCCTTGCAATTGATGTCGAACTGACAAAAGAAAATCCCCCGATGGGTGTCAATTGTGACGGAGCGGGTGTCGAATTACATTTAATAAATAATAAAACCATACTATAGTTTGTAGTTTTCTCGTGAATAAATCGTAATTTTGCACGAAAAATTAGGGATGAAATTGAAAAGGATTATTTTTCTCTGCTCACTGGTGATGTGTTTCCTTTCTGTTCTTGCAGCTGGGAAACATAAATATACTTTGGTTATAGATGCTGGTCATGGTGGCAAGGATGCCGGTGCCTGTGCCAATCGTGCCATGGAGAAAAATATCAATCTGAGTGTTGCATTGGCTTTTGGACGTTATGTGGAACAGAACTGCCCAGATGTTCGAGTTATTTATACACGTAAGACTGATGTGTTCATTCCTTTGCATGAGCGCGCTTCAATAGCTAATCGCAATAAAGCCGACGTGTTTATCTCTATTCATACTAATGCTTTGCCTGGAAAGTCTCCGAGACCAGTCACAGGAATGGAGACCTATACAATGGGTATTCGCCGTAGTGATGAAAAATTGAGTGCTGCAAAACGCGAGAACGAGGTCGTCTTGATTGAGAAAGACTATCAGCAACATTATGCTGGCTATGATCCACGTTCGCCAGAAAGCATGATGATATTTGAGATTATGAACGAGACGAATATGGCAGAGAGCGTGGAACTGGCCAGAATGATTCAGCAAAACACAAGTAGAACTGCTGGCCGACCTAACAAGGGCGTTCGTCAGGATGCTTTCCTTGTACTTCGTGAGACCTCTATGCCTGCTTGTCTGGTGGAATTGGGATATATCACGACTCCTTCAGAGGCTGCTTATTTGACAAATAAGACGAATGTGGATCTGATGGGACGTGGCATCTATCAGGCTTTTGTGGCTTTTAAGAATAAGCAGACGGGAAAGACTGTATCTGCTCCTGTCTATTCTAAAGAAAAGGAAACTATTGAAAAGACAACTGAAACTCCAAGAAACACTGAAGTTCAGAAGCCTATTGAGGTGCAAAAAACGACTGAGAATCAAAAAACGACTGAGAATCAAAAAACGATTGATACTCAGAAGTCCATTGAACCCCAGAAGCCTATCGAGACTCAGAAGCCTGTCGTGGTCGTCGAGCAAACGGCAAAGGAAACAGCCTCGGAAATCCCTCAAGACACTGTTCCTTCCCCGATGCCTGTCCAAGTCCAGGAGCAACCAACGAGCCTTCCGGCTTCAGTGACTTCAGCACCAATCTTTAAGGTTCAGCTTTTTGCAAGTAGTGCACGCATAAAGAGCGGCGATGCTCGTATGAAAGGTATTGCAGGAGTTGACTCTTATCAGGAAAACGGATTGTGGAAATACACCGTGGGTGCCTCGGAGGATTATAATGAAATTTATCGTTTGCGAAAACAAGTCCTGGATAAGTTCCCTCAAGCCTTTATTATCGCATTTGTCAATGGAAATAAGGTGGATGCTGCAAAGGCTTATCAGGAATTCAAGAAAAATAGGAATAAGAAATGATTGCGTAGGTAATACGTAATAGAATGATTATATTTTGAAAGAAAAGATTATGATGAAGCTAACCAATGAAGTTAAGATTGCCCTTGTGGCTGTGGTAGCAATCGTTTTGTTGTTTTTCGGATTGCAATATCTGAAAGGCATGACAATGTTTTCGACTGATAATCATTATTATGCCACTTTCGATGATGTTACAGGAATGTCGTCGGCAAGCCCAGTCTATGCGAATGGATTTAAGGTC
>Ga0265298_10001883_pt1 | contig 30472 bp, 15 predicted proteins | sample AusTroGonzalo_MG_3_FD_193486 | JGI IMG/M metagenome (GOLD analysis project Ga0265298, IMG submission 193486) | Bovine rumen microbial communities from tropical cattle in Woodstock, Queensland, Australia - Gonzalo_01 | ecosystem: Host-associated > Mammals > Digestive system > Stomach > Rumen ...
CTTTGTCATCAAGCCAGGATTGGGGCAAGAATACGCTCTCCGCTTCCGTTATAAGAATACCACAGGCAATGCTATCAAGGCCCGTATGACCATCACCGACTCTAAGCGTATGGTATTGGTGGATCGGGACATCACCTTCCCACCCACACCCAACAAGTTTAAGATGCTCTCAACAACAACAGGTACTCAAATCAATGCAGGCACATATACTGTCCGCATCGACACAAAAAACGTAGAATTCAAAGAACTCGAGATACAATAATCATATAATGATGGAGTACCTCAGACCGTAAGGCTTTTGAAACTCAGATTACACAGAAAAGCCGCCCACAGATGGACGGCTTAATCTGATTGCGAAAGAAATATAATCACCTTGTCACAGAACCATTATATCCTGGATTCTGTGTCATTGATGGATTCCTATAGATTTCATCCTGAGGAATGGGAAACAATAGTTGATAGTCCTCAAGTCCGAGCGTTGATTTTGCAAGACCCGTACGCTTTAGGAAAGCGAAATAGCCACCGAAATCGATTTGTATCTTGCTACGTACTTCGGAGATTGCGGGAATAACGTCTGACGATGCAGTCTCAATACCTTTAGCCGTTTTCACTTGGTTCAGATACTCGTTTGCCTTTGTGTCATTGCCCAGTTTATTTTCACACTCAGCCAACGACAACAATACGTCGGCATATGTCTTGACAATATAGTTATCACTCAAGACAACGACATCCGTTGCTTCGCCTGATATCGCTCTTGTTGTCCCGGAACTATATGGTTGGCTCCATATAACCTCTGAGCAGTTAATCGCCAGATTGTTAATATCAGGGACTAAACTGTAGCGATTGCCATTGACAATCTCGCTGAGTAGCGCTTTCGCATGAGCGTATTTCCCTTGATACATGTAGATGTCAGCAAGGACGATGCGGGCAAGGTCTCTCGGTGGGATGGCAATTCCATCGGCATTGTCAATATATCCAGCCTTGACATCGTTCAGTTTATCTATTACGGAAGTAATATTAGCAATTAGATTACCGAAAATCTCATCGGCAGATGTTCTTGGTATGCCGTATGTTTCTTGTTGAGTCGTTATATATGGCACATCACCGAATATTGAGATGAGTTCGTAATACATCAACGCATTAGTGACGTAACACATGGGGTTAAAAACATCAACATTCGTTTCAATTGCCATACGCAGCAATTGACCGTTCATGTTAATAACCTGATATGGATAGTTAAACAAATCATTCAGATTATAGTTATTGGGGGTAAGTGGTGCCTTGAATTCATTATCAGGAAAGAGACCTGTATATTTTGCATCGGCAAATTTGTATTTGCCGTGACTTTGTGCAATCCTTCGACAAATCTCAGTCACATAGTACGTACCTTCATTACCCAAGAATGTACCATTGGGATTTCCCGCTTGCGAAACCTTTACGGTTGCGACAACGCTACCGATAGCATCGTAGAGCTTGACATCAACAGGGCTGACGTACTTGTAGTTTGTCTGGTCAACTTTGATAGTCCATACACCATTATTATATTCAGAATGCCAGATTAAGTTTGCATTAAAGTATCCTCCCCACGGATTATACGATGTATACGCATCACCATAGTTTAGCGGCGAAGCATAAAGAGGCACATTGCATTTGACATTCACAGTGTAGGTCCCACCCTCCATCGGTGCGTTAATGTTTACCACATCGTATGTCGCAGGCTGGCTCGGGTCGTAAATCTCATTGCCTGCCACACCATCATCATCCCAGTCGTAGAAATAGCGCAAATCTTTCACGTTGACTGTCATGCCATAGTCCTTGTACTTCTCAACAAGTTTCCTTACGTTATCAGAAAAACTAAGATGATTTCTGTCCTTCTTATACTGCACTATGTTCTGTTCCGTGAACTTTCCATCGTCGGCAAAGTCATAGCGTAGACGTGTCATCCATGAAATAAGATCAGCGCCTTTCCTGTCGTAAAGCAAAGGCATGCTGATGGCCAGCAAGGCTGCGGCATAATCATCGCCGTCTGTAATAGATACTTGTGCGAAATCCTTATTGTTTAAATGCTGCAATCCAAATACTGAAAGAAGTTCTCCCTGCGCTTGGCTCAATGCGACATCGAAATCTACACCTCCGATGACAAGGTTAAGTACACGTTCTGAAATCAGATGCGTCACCACGTTCACATTTGCCTTACTGCCATGCAGCAAATCGGCATAGCCCTGTAATGTCAACTGAGTATCTCGCGTACGGTAATCGTCATACTCGTTGAAAAACAATCCCGTTGCCGTTAGCTGAACATAAGGGTATTTGAAAAGCGTATTACGAAACGCATAGTTGCCGCAATCGTCAAACGTCATCGTGGACTGTGGCGTACCAAGCGCATTGAGCGTAAGATCGAGTGGCTGCAATGTCACTGTTGATCCACTCTTGAACGGCCCTTTCTCCGCCCGTCCGCTCACAGTGTAGTAAGTGTCCTCGAATTGCTTTTCAGCAGTCGTAGTGAAATAGACTTCCTCCACGTCATCAGCGGCAACGCTGAAAAACGATCCATCGGTCATCCTAACGTTCATCTTGTAGCTCGTATTCTGAGCTGTAACGATTTGGCCTAAGCTGACAAGACCCATAATCAAAGAAATTACTCTTGCTTTCATATCCGATTATCTGTTTACAATTTTTATATCCGTCTTGTTGGAATGAAGAATCACAATGCCCTTTGACAAGTCCGACAAGTTCACGATGGCCGTTCCATCTGTATCGGCCTTGAAATCTTTAACCAACCGCCCATCCTGTGTATATACAGAAACTAGACCTCCTGCCCGCAGTCCGTCAATGACGATGCGACCATTCTCCATTCTCAGATTGCCTTCTTTCTCGACCTCAATAATACCAGTCGATTCCTTCGAGAAAGCATAATTACTCACGTCGGCAAGGCTCAGTGAAAAAGTCGTGCCTTTGCTAACGACTTCCAATTTGCCCGCCTTACACAATACTTTTGGCTCGTCTGCCAGCGCGAAAGTTGTCGTTGTCCCGTCCTTGGTATTCACGACAAGATAGCGGACGCCATCAGCCAACGTCTCACAAAATGGAAGCGCTGCCAACATCATAGCAATAATAAATTGTCTTGTCCTCATAATATTTTAGTTACGATAATCATTATCATCATCTGTTTTATCTTCACAAAAATGGCGCAGACCGCTGCCATATCCAACCGGGTTCGCTACAAACCTCAATACCTTATGGAGAAGCCCACGCCATTAAGGCGAGACTCCTTAGGTATTGATTTGCTCAGATTCTATTCGAGGTAGCGATTCGGTTGGAAACGAGCAATATGTCTTACACTCTTTGCAGAATGCAGGTGCAAATATATGAAAAAACTTCGAATAATGAAAGAGAAAGGAGGAAAAAGATTCTGCTTTTGTGAAATATTGGGCTTTTTCCTTTGGCGTTTGCCCTAATGTTTGTATCTTTGCAGGCACAACAAAAGAATTTCTCTAATTTATCTCAATTCTTCCTAAGATTTAACGCAAAAGTAACTCATGGTTTTCAAATATCTAACTCATATATATGAACACTTAATGCACATTAGTTGTACAGTAGTTGTACAGTTAATCACTGTACAACTACTGTACAACTACAGAAGATGTAGTGTACAAGGATTGGAGGTGGGTAGACGATGTCATGGAGGTAAGGATGAGATACGCTTGAGGGCGATAGGAGGGAAAGTTGAGTAGTTTCAGAGATAAAACGGAGATAAGGTGGAAATAAGACGGATGTTATATTGATATAAAAATAGGAGACTAAAAAGATGAGTAAGAAAAGTACAGGAAAAGGCGTGATGGTGATTGGTAGGATGAACAGAGCTGGTGTGACGGTCTACCTACGCCAAGGTCAGATGGTTACGCGCACATCCCACTCTATGGAGAAGCGCAGCAATACGCTGGCGCAGTTCGTGTATCGGCAAAAGATGCGCCACACGATGGCATTGTGGAAGATGCTGAGGTTTTGCGAGACGTGGTTTACTGAACGTCTGACGGCTTATCAGAACTTTGCCTCGCTGGCCAATCGTCTGCCGGCTGTGTATGTGACTAAGGTACTGATGGGCCAGGCATCGTTCCTGATGCCAGGCATACCGGTGAGCGACGGCAAGCTGCCAACGGTCAAACAGGAGTTGGGCGAGGTGGATGGTGTTCCTGCCTTGATAACCGATCTTAAGGCTGGCGAATGGCCTTGCAATGAGCGGTTACTACTCTATACCGGCGTACAGGAAACCGATAGCCTCATATCGAGAGTGCGGTTTAGCATGAAAGAGGTATCACGCGCCGAGATGACTGCTGTGGACGGCCATCTGGCACTGGTTGGTGATGAGTTTGCCGACGACATGAAGGGGTGGGCACTGGTACGTGTCGTGAACGACCGTTGTTCGCCACAGACTATTGTCACCCGCTGTACCTTGTACCAGCAATACACTACCGAAGAAGCCCTGGAAAAAGCTGCTGACAGTTATGGTGGGCTTACTATGCCGGGCATTCTTTGACCTTGGGTCAAAGTGTGGCGTTGCAATCTCTGACCTTGGTCAGAGTGTGGCGTTGCAATCTCTCAGGTGAGTAACTCAAAGCGGCTGGCCCTTTCCTATGGATGGTGACAAAAGGGCATTCTCAGCGTCTTTTATATATAAGAAGAGAAACATGAAAAGATTGGTACTGAACTTGATAGCTCTCACCATGTTTGTGAGCGCCTTCGCCGATGGTAAGCATCACGATTGGGAAGACAACCATGTGTTACAAATCAATCGTGAACCTGCTCGCGCCTATTTTATCCCATACGGTGTGAAGGCTGGCGACCGTACCCTGTCGCTGAATGGTGACTGGCGGTTCCGTTGGACGAAGACGCCTGACGAAATGATTATGGACTTTTATCGTACCGACTATGATGTCAGCAATTGGAAGACGCTGGCCGTTCCTGCCAATTGGGAAGTCAATGGCTATGGTACGCCCATCTATGTCTCCGCTGGTTATCCGTTCAAGATTGATCCGCCCTACGTGACCCGAGAACCCAAGAAGGAGTGGACGACCTACGAGGAGCGTAATCCTACGGGCCAGTACAAGCGTACCTTCATCCTGCCTGCCGCTTGGCAGAGTGGACAGACTTTTCTCCGTTTTGAGGGTGTCATGTCGGCCTTCTATGTATGGATTAACGGTAAGCGGGTGGGGTATAGTCAGGGCTCTATGGAACCCTCCGAGTTTAACGTTACCTCGTACCTCAAAGATGGAGAAAATCAAATTGCCGTTGAGGTTTACAAATACAGCGACGGTTCCTATCTCGAAGATCAGGATTTCTGGCGCTTTGGCGGCATCCATCGTGATGTGTTGCTTTATCATACCCCTGATGTCCGATTACGTGACGTGGCCTATCGTACCATACAAGACAAGGATGGATGGACGCTGGTTGTCAATCCGCAGTTCTCCGTCTATAATAGTGAGACGGGCGTGGGTTACCACCTTGTGGCTACCCTGCTGGATGGCAACACGATTGTGGGCAGTGATTCCGTTGCTGCTGATGAAGTTCTCGACCTCCAGCATAAGGCCGCTCGTATGAACGAGTGGTTCCCCCAGCGCGGCTACCGCAAGTTTAATCGTATGGAAATGAAGGTCGAAACCCCAAAACTATGGAGTGCTGAAGAACCTAATCTCTATAGTCTCAAACTGGAACTGCAAGATGCTGCCGGGCGTAACATCGAGGCAACATCTCTGCAAGTTGGTTTCCGCCAGATAAACATCCGTGATGGTCAGTTGCTTATCAACGGGAACGCCATCAAGATTCGTGGTGTCAACCGTCACGAGCACGACCCATATACGGCACGCGTGATGACAGAAGAACGCATGCTTCAAGACTTGCGACTGATGAAAGAGGCCAATATTAATGCTGTTCGACTGGCCCATTATCCCAATTGTCCGCGGTGGTACGAATTGTGTGATTCTATGGGTATGTACATCATGGATGAGGCTGATTGTGAGACGCATGGTTTGCGTGGTACGCTGGCATCGACACCTGATTGGGCCGAGGCATTCTTGGATAGAGCCATACGCATGGCTGAGCGCGACAAAAACCACCCATCTGTCATCTTCTGGAGTCTGGGTAATGAGAGTGGCTATGGTCCCAATCAAGCAGCCATGTCTGCTTGGCTCCATGAATTTGACCCTACGCGTCCTATTCATTACGAGGGCGCTCAGGGACAACCAGACCCATCGTATGTTGATGTCATCTCACGTTTTTATCCGCGCGTCATGCAGGAATACCTGAATCCAGGCATTCCAGAGGGCAGCGATGTCGAACGAGCTGAGAATGCCCGATGGGAACGCCTGTTGGAAATTGCCAACCAAACAGGTGATCATTGTACTTGGGTGGGATCTGATGGTGGTCCCCGTCCTGTGCTGACTAGCGAATACGCACATTGCATGGGTAATGCTTTGGGTAATTTTAAGGAGTACTGGGATGAAATTAACTCGCATCCTCGCATGCTGGGCGGCTTCATCTGGGACTGGGTGGATCAAGGCATTATGAAGATGAAAGATGAAAGGGATTCAGTGTTTTATGGTGGAGATTTTGGCGACAAACCCAACCTGAATGCTTTCTGTCTGAACGGTATTGTGATGAGCGACCGTACGTTGACACCCAAATACTATGAAGTGCAGGCTGTCTATGGTAATGGCCCCCAGGTCAAAGCTAACACCGAAAAGCCCAAGTTCCCGAAAGCCAAGGCGGCAGCAAAATTCTCAATTCTCAATTCTCAATTCTTAATTAAACCGCAGGTGTTCCGTGCGCCAACGGATAACGACAAGAGCTTTGGCAATTGGCTCGCCAAGGACTGGCAACGCTGTGGACTCGATACACTCCGCATACCCATGACTACTGAGCAGAATGGCAATGAATACGTCTTTACATTTGACATTCCAGATGGTCTGCCCGAGATTCCCCGTTTGGGCATTCTGATGGAGTTGCCTCGCGACTACGAGCAACTGACGTGGTATGGGCGTGGTCCATGGGACAACTATCCTGATCGCAAGGTGTCGTGTCCCATAGGACTATGGCATTCGACGGTCTCTGAACAATATGTCCATTATCCGCGTCCACAGGACTCTGGCAACCACGAGGACTGTACTTATATTGAGTTGAAGACCAAGAAAGGCAAGGCTATCCGCATCGAAGCCGTTGATGCCCCCTTCTCATTCTCCGCCCTGCCTTACACGGCTCAGTACATAGCTAGCAAGACACATGACTATGAGCTGGAGGACCAAGGCAAGACCTTCCTCAGTATTGATTGTGCCGTTATGGGTCTTGGTAACAGTTCCTGCGGTCCTGGCGTACTGAAAAAATACAGCATCGACAAGAAGAAACGTCACCAACTGAAGATTCGGATATTCTAATACGTTATTCTTGAGGGATCACCTTGCCTTTGACAGGGTGTTTGTACCAATCCTTGGCGTTGGCATCGGTAATGTCCTTGGCCCAGTCCACAAACTTCGGATAGGCATCCTTAATACAAGTGGTCTCGGTCGGCCACTCCCACTTGCCGGGTATGACGATGCCGTGTGGATCCTGTCCTTTGGTGGCGATGTGGATGGCGTAATAGTCGTTGTCGTAGACTCCCTGCTGGTCGTCCTTGAACATGGCGCCCAAGACGAACGAACAGGTCTGGAAGTCGAAGCCTGCCGGTTTGTCGATGGTGATGCTGACTGGAGCGGCCTTGCTACGTCCCGTATTGACGAGTGTGCCGACAGGTACGCCCAGCACCTCGTGCAGCTCCTTGTTGAAGATGGGCTGATAGTCTTTGTAGCTTTTTGCATTCGCGTTCTCAAAACCCAGCCATAGCTTGCGTGCACCACCCAGTGCCACCAGTTTGATGTCGAGCTTGTTCTTATCCGTAGCATTCTCTTGCACCTCTATCACGCAGTCGTTCATGTCGTAGTCACCAAAATCCTTGTCCTCCCAGGCGTATGTCCATATCTGCGGTTCGACGGGTTTGACGTCCGCAGGAGCCTCGGGCACGTTGATGACGTCGCCCCAGACGTAGAACATCTTGTCAGTGAAGTCATTGTTAGTACCGTCTTCGCACGACAGATAGACATGTCCGTTAACGGAATAGACGGTACAACGTGTCAAGTCATCGCTCAGGTCCTGACCGTCACGCACGACGAAGAAATCGATGTGCATGTCGTAAGGTATCTCGTAGGACATATTGCCATTACGCAACTTGTAGCCCAGACACACACCCTGCCAAGAATAGTTGGTGGGCTTTTTCGTCTCGTCCTTGATATAAAAGTCAGCAGGGTTGAAGTTATCGTCGATGATGTAGGTCTGCACATTGCTGCGATCGTCTATGGGATATATGCTGTAGCCAATGCGTGTCTTCTGGTTGTCCTGATGGCCGTCCAGATAGATCAGTGTGATGACGCTGCCAAATTCGTCAGTCTCCAGCGAGTGGTTGTTCAGCGCCACCACCTGCTGGCGGTTGTTCTGACCTGCTGGCAGGAAGAGGTGGGCCTCCTGCTGAAGGTCGGGAAAGTCAGGACGATTCCATGTCACATACTTGGGGTGGTCGAGCGTCTCGGCATCATCGGCCATGCCACGCGTGATTTTCGGACGGTAGGCTTGCTTGAAGTAAGCGCTGTCGGCACCTGCCGTGAAGGCTACCGATGCCACTTGGCCCTGACTGTTGATGCACGAAGCATAGAGCAGTCGGTCGGCCTGCGATGCACGGAAACTGATTTCTTGGACCGCTCCGTTCTTGATAGCACTCTCTGCCAACACGGTGGCTGACTGCAGGAAGGGGTTGCCATTCAGTATTTGGACTTTGCTGATGTCTTTCAGAGGAGCGTCAGCTTTTACCACGACTTTTAAATTCTTTGTGAGTACCCAGTCCTGATTGGCGTCGATGTGTATGTCGCCTAACACTTTCTCGGCATACGCTACACGTTCGGCATCTGTCACATCGTAGGGCTTATATTCCGGCATGTCGTGCGAACAGGCCGTCAGCGCCATGACCAGTGTCAGGCTGCCCATCATTTTAAATATTGTCTTGTTCATAATCTATTAATAACTTTCTTTACTCTTTTGCCATATATCAATGTCCTCATAGAAGACGACTTCAAAGGGGTCGCCCATGGCGGACGGTGTCAGATCGGTATTGAAATACACCCAGTCCTTAGCGGTATAGATGCGTTTCAGCTTATTGCAATAGTAGCTGATGCTGACCTTGCCCTCGTTGCCGTTGCCAGCCACGACCAATGCAAAGTAGTATTGGCCATTGGTCTTTCCGGCATTAGCCACGGCACGTATCTGGCCGCCTATCGTGGCACAACACAGGTCATCGTCGCTGATGTAGTCCTGCAGGAATTTCTGAGGCACCACTTTCACGGCCATGGTCTGTTCGTACTGGTCGTAGAGGCTGTTGTCTACCGTCCATGAGGGACGTGCTTCGTTTCCTGGTTCCAGACACTCCTTGACGCGCTGTTCCATGGGGTCTTCCTCGGGTGTGTCAGGCTTCGGTTCCGGCGTTGTCGAAGTGGAGCCGTCACTACTACAAGCTGCCGTCAAGAGCAGGGCGGCCATAACGGCCACGCCTGCTATCACTTGTGAAATTCTATTCTTTTTCATATCTTGTAACACTTCACTAATTACTAATTATTTGACTACTACAGGCTTGCCATTGTAGATGTAGACACCAGACTGTGTCGGACGACGGTTCAGCTTGATACCCTGTACGTTATACCAGCCACTGCCCTTCATCTCGTCTGTAGCAATGAAATTGATAACTGTGGGTTCGCCAATGGTACCCATGACAGCATCAGCAATGTATGCCATGGAGGTCGGTGCTACGGCTACGATGTCACCCTCACGCTCTACGGCGAAGGTCACCTGACCGATTGAGCCATGAGACACACTCAGGAAGAAGTGTCCATCCTCGTCGGCCTCGGCCACGCCAACCTTTTCAGCACCCATATAGGCCACCAGCTGGTCGCCTTCGCTGAGTTCTACACCATCGACTGTGGCTATCATGTTCATCGAACTGCCAGTATTGTTGTCGAACAGTGGTGCCTGATGTGTGAGCGTTGAGTAGCGTGAACTGCTGGTGTATGTCGGATAGCTGAACTGGATGCGGTTGGTGCCCAGATGGTTCAGCATATAGCCTTCGCCGGAGCGCAGATACTTCAGTGTTCCCTTCCATGTTGGAACATTCGAGGCATCCTTGGTCAATACGGCAAATTCGCTTTGCGACTTGATGATGTCACCCTCAGCACCCTGGTCTGTATAGTCGGCCATTGCCGTTCCTAACGGCAGGTTCAGTGGAGAGATGTAGCCGATGCGGTTCCATCCGCCCCGTACCGTGATGGTGTCGAATACCGGTTCGCCGGCCATGTATGCCGTGTTCGAGTAGTGCGTAAAGAATCGGTACATCTGGCGCGGGTTAATCTGCAACTGCATGTCACCATTGTCCCACATGCCACCATTTTCCGTCATCGTATAGGTTATCAGCTGTGGTTTGCCGTCTCTGTCGATAATCTCCAGAGCGTCGCCGGCAATCCAGTTGGTGGCATTGTTCAACAGCTCATTGACTGTATCCTTCTTTGGCTTCACATAGAACGATACCCAGTTCCAGCCTTGCTTCAGTTTGATTTCCTGCACCTCGGTATTGAGTACATCCTTCAGTAAGACGGGATCCGTCGTGCTGCCTATAATCTCTTCGGCCTTGAAGTTTATGAAGTCCAGTACGGGATTCACCACATAGATGCGTCCTGTAGAAGCGTCGAAGAACTGGAAGCGCAGCGGTGTTTCGTCACGAGTGTCGTTGTAGACCGTGATATAGGCCAGCGCCTCGTTGGCATTGTTGCTGTTGTCCACGTCGATAGAGCCAAGACCCAGCAGTTTGTGGTTCGGACCATACACTGCAATCAGGTCGTTCGGATCGTGAGCCACATTGCCATCCACCTCGACACGTGCAATGAGGTGCATTGTGATGTTCTTCCGCTTGGTGGTGTCGTTCACGGCCCAGTCAGGCTTCTCGCCACGTACCGATATGTTGAGAGGCAGCGGTTCGCTCATGCCGTTTTCACCTACCAGACAGATTACCTCGTCGTAGTCACCCTTATTAATATAAGGTGAAATGGTGAACGTGATGGTCTCTTCATCAAGTGAGTTAATCACACCGTCAGTCTGCGATGCTTTCACCCATACGGGCAGGCCTTCCAGCGAGTATCGGCGTGCCTGTCCGCTCTGGTTCGTTATCGTTGCCTTGAAGGTGTGTTCCTTTTCGTAGTCCACGTCCATGCTGATTCGCTTCTCCTTCCAGCGTAGCGGATTACGATAGACGTAGAGGTTCATGTTGACGGGCGAAGCCATTAGATTGCCGTTCAGGTCGGCCACATCCTTCACCGTCACCATGACGTTTGTCTTCTCTATCTTGTTGTCGGGCAAATCGAGACTGATGAGCAGATCTTTGCCGTCAGCCACGAAGCTGAACGGAATATTCTCTATGCTGCTCATGTCGCGCATCGGTGCATAGCTGACCTTGTCGGCCAGACGGTCTATCACATCCTGAGCCACGAGGGTGTCACGCTGTGCGGTCTGTTTACCAGTGACAGAATCCAGATAGCGCTTCATGCTGATACCTGTTGGGGTGAGCTGCTGGCTGTTGTCCGACTGAATCACGTTATGCGAGAAGTTCAGATAAGCCATCATACCCAGTTCCTCGCCTGAAGGAGTTACGTTGGCAAAATTCTTGATCATATTCTCAGGCAGCACCATCTCGTACATGGCAATCTCGTCGATATGACCAGAGATAGGACGTGTCTTCGTGTCGGCATCAACGTAGGTCACACCGGCATGGATATTCAGTCCGATGCCACCTATTGACTCCACGGGGAACGAGTTCTTGATCTGGTCGTCGACATACAGATTACCCACATTGCGTGAACGGCTGACGGTAATGGCGGTGTGGTGCCACTGGCCGTCGTTGACTTTGGCATTCGTCGTGATTTCACGTCCGCCCAAATGCACGTTGAGCATTCCATCGCGTACGCCAAAGTTGAAGTGGTTAATGTAGTCGGGCTCCGCGTCGGCCTCACCGTTTGACAACAATGTTCCTTCCTTGTCGGTGGTACGGAACCAGAACATCATGGTGTAGTCCTGATAAGCCTCACGGGCAAACTTCTGGGAATTGATGCTGAATCCTTCCTTGCCATCCAGCACTATACCGATGCCGTCAGGACCCTTCCAGGCCTGTTTGCTGACCTGTAGGTCGCTACCGCTGCTTACGCGGTTGTACGAGAAGTTGCCCTGTCCCTCGCTCAGCGGATAGTTGTCAAGCAAGCCCAGTTCGTAACCCGTCAGCACCTTCTGTGAGTAGTTGGACATCTCGCTGGGTGTCAGCGCACGGTTCCAGAGGCGGAACTCCAGCATGCTGCCTTTATAGTTGGAACTGTTCGGAATATTTTTGTTCTTGTTAGCACCTAAAGTCAGGTTGCCAGAACCGGCATACGTCCTTGGATAGGTAAACGTACCGATGTTCTTGCTGCCGTCGAAGAAGCTCACCGTCGTCGTGTTCTCCTCTATGTCGACATCGAACATATATTGTACCTGATGCATCGATTTATTGAACGAGACGGTATCATTCGAGACGTATACCGTATCACTGAAGGCTGCCGTCAACTTGCGGTCAGCTGTCAAGCCAAGTTCCAGCGAGCTCTGGGCACTTCCGTGACTGAACACTGTCATAGTCTTTCCTGTGTAATCAGGATCCAGCATCATGTCTACCGTAAATGACTTGTTGCTCAGGTTACGCCAGCCTTCCGACGTGGCTTCACCGTTGCCGTTGAAACGCAGGTTGGTGGATAGTGCAATGTTGCAGTTGTTGGTCTGACCCAGCACCTGGAAGTTGTTGATGTCGCGCAGGTAGTTGCCTGCTATGGCCTCTGAGAATCGCAGCACGATGTCGTCGCCAATTCCCAGCACACCGTCGTTAGGTTTCGGATTGCCGAACAGTTGCGGGCGACGCGTGTCTTTGATACCTGTCAGGATGTTCGACGAACTGGTCAGATAGCCGTTTCCATAACGGCAGTAGACCACTGCACGCAGGTCGTATTGCTGTTCGATAGGCGTGCCTTCACCATAGAAGATGGCACGTATAATACCGTCGTTGGCAATGGTGTCGCGTACGCCGCTGGCCTGTGCCAACAGCTTCTTGTCGTTATAGTACGAGCAGACGTTCACCCAGTTCTTGTCGCCCTGCGTGGTCAGCTTGTATTGCAACTCGATGTGGTCGAAGTTTCGGAAGTTCACGTTGAAGCCGTCAATCTGCACAGGCAGGAAGTAGTCCTGACGGTCTGCATCGTATTCCGACTCGGTGTTCACCACCCACTTGTCGCCAGGCAGCGAGATGTTCACCTTACCTGCCGACGGTACGAAGTGAGCCGACAGCTTCTGTGTGCTGATGCGCTTCAGGTCATTGGGGTCATAGAGTGAAATACCGATATTCTCATAGTCAAAGTCGTCGCCAGCCATGATCTCCACCTCCTTGGTGATAGTCTGTCCGGCAGGTATATTGATTTGATAGCCGCTTTCGGTCAGTATGGCACCGTCGATGCTCACCTTGGCACCCTTCGGATTCGTCTTTGTGTCAAGATAGTAGGTGAAGTATACTGTTGCCCGGTCAGGATAGAGCGTCTCGTTGGCCATATAAATCTTGAAGCGGGCGGGCTCGTCGAACGGCACATTGCTCACCGATGCGTTGTCAGTCCAGATGCGCAAATTGTCGATAGGAATCGTGCGCTCATCCAGAATAGAGCCTGGACGGTAGAACTGCGTGACACGCTGGTCTTCGTAAGGTGCAGAGGTGACACCGCCACGCGTCCGATAGACAAAGTTTCTATATTCTGGTGTAGAACTCTTGAAGTAGCTCAGCCAGTTGGTCATCGCATTGGCTTTGTTCCAGCGGCCTTCGTCGACAGCATCGCGCTGCTCGTTCTCCAATAATGAGAAAATCACGATCTCGCCATTGTCTATCTTCTTCTTCAGTTCGTCTTCCGACAAGTCCTTCAGACGGTCGAAGTCGCTCTTGGTACGATAGACATCCACCAGCAGACTCGACTTGTTGCCGCATGCCAGCGTGAAGCCGGTCTTCTTCGAATTGCTCTCGCTCTTGCCAAAGGCGTAGTTGTAGTCGAAGCCCAGAACAATAGAGAACTGCAATTGCAGGTTGTAGCCCAGGACGTCAACATTCACGCCGACATAGCCATTACCCTCCTGGTTTTCATATGTCCTGTACTGAGAAGCTGATACCGCTGTTGCTATCAGCTTGGTCAGTGCCTGGAAGCCTTGGATGGTTCCTGAGAGACCGTCGACGAAAGGCATCTTAAGATATCGACTCTCTGTGGTACTGACGGTGAATGTCTCGCTGTACTGGACGTTGGCACGACCGTCGAAGTCGTAGCGCTTCACCAGTTCCTTGGCCTCCAACTTTTCCTTCTCGTTCTTCTCGATGAAGCCAGCCCACGTCAGTATCTCCTGATTGAGGCGGTTGATGTCGTCAGATGTCACCACGCTCTCGCCACCTTTTTTGGCATATACTGCCGTATAGGTGGGCTGCCCCTTATAATCCGTCAGACAGTAGGTGTCGTCCTCTTCCGGCACCAGACTAATGTATACCGTCTTACCTGTCGAATTGGCCATTTGCTGGGCCACGTCCAGCGATGTGCCCATAGGCAGCATCAGTTCAGCACGCTGACGCAGCAGGTCGGGAATCAGTTCGCTGACGATATAGTCCTGCGAGTGGATGAAGGTCGACGACAGTTCCGTCGACATCGACATCACATCGTCGCGAATCAGGTAGATGGTATCGTTCTTCACGGCATCGTAACCCATTGCCAGCACCTGTACCGTTCCTCGCTTCACGCTGTATTCGTGATCGCCAACGGTCACCTTTCCAGCCTCGCGTGGCTCTAAGTACTTGTACATCTTCGAGTTGACCACACGTACGGCAGTAGCCTCCTCGACGATGGCATTCTGCGTCAGACCGATATACAGGTCGGCACTGGCGCCGATGTTCTTGTTGCTTGACGATGTCTGTATGCGCTCTGAGGTAGAGAACTCATAGCTGTAGTTCCATGAATTGTTGTATGTGGCAACTATCGACATGGTGCCCAGTGTAGTGGTCTTTGACGTCATGACATTTCCTGACGTAGCACCGGCACCGATACCGCCCCATGCGCCGATATAGTAGTTGGCACCCGTACCGTTGGTCAGTGCCAGGTTGACACCACCCTTGGCGTTCCAGTCGCACTTGAAGCTGTAGTTCAGCTTCGAGCCGCTCTCGATATAAGCTGAGCTGCCTGATCCTGGTGGGTCGCGCAGGATGTCGAGCAGATAGGTACCACCGCTGGTTATGGCCTTACGGCCTCCTGTCTTTGCTACGGCAGCCATCACGAAGGCCTGCAGTGGTTTCTGGTTATAGTATGTACTGTCGTTCAGCAGCGTCATGGTGAGCGAGCGCAGAGCCCTGTCACCTGTCTGTACCGCCGTGATGTTGTCAGGCGTGAAGGTGTAGGTTCCCTGACCTACGCTGTCCAGTTTCAGGGTGAACTCTTCAGTGGTGCTCACCAGTCCGTTCTGCATGATGACCTTGCTGTCGGCCAGTGGCACGATGTCTGGCACCGTGTCGGTATTATTGTTATAGTAGTACTCCTCGCGAGCCGAGAAGCTCATGATGACAGGGTTCTGGGCCATGTAGACGGGATAGCCCATGACGTAGCCATGCTCCTTGTCCCACAGGCGGATAGTATCGCGCGTGCCGGCAATGTCCATAGCCACATACTGCTTGATGCCCAGGAACTCCTCGCCCATCATGTTCATCTGCTGATATTGCAGGCGCGGTGCTGCGTGGTAGACGCGGCTATAGGTGGCTATCGAGTCGTTGCCGAAGGTGGTCAGGTCGAGGGTCTCAGCCACTGTGCCCGACTGGAACAGCGTGCTGTAGCCTGAGGCATAGATCTCGGTCACCTTATATTTGACGGGGAAGAACGGTACTTCGTATTCGCCCGTCAACGAGTCTGGATGGACTACGATGCGATGTATGTAGCTATCCATGTGCGTCACGTCACGCTTCTTACCGGTCTTGGGGTCAGTGGCACCGTGGTAGAACGTCTCGTGACGCTCCTTGATGTTGTTGTCAAGCTGGTCGCGCACAATCCACGAGGTGTTGTCACCCTCCAGCTGGAACACCATCGTAAGACCCTTACCCAGATTATTCTTCGACAGCGACTGTCCCAGCGGCTTGTCACCCTGGATATGTCCGCCAACGACACGACCCCGCAGGCGTACCTTGGTCTGGTCCCAGAGGATGCGGTCGTAAACGCTCTCCTGCCAGGTGATGTTCGGCGAATTGTCGGCATTCAGATAGTAGCCGTCGTTCTGGAACTTGTGGCCTTCCTTCCAGACTTGGATAGTGTGCTCACCCTTGGGCACGCTCACTGAGAACTGGCCCTGCGAGTTGGTGACGATATCCTGTCCGCTGGCATTCTTGACGGGTTTTCCGTCACGCATGAACTTGGCACCCACCACAGGAATGCTGGAGCCTTCGTAGAGCACGACACCTGCGAACTTGAAGTAGTTGGCCTGTGTGAATATCTGGTTCACAGCCATGTTGGTCTCGTCGCTGAATTCCACGACGATGGGCTCGAAGGGATCCTCGTCGCCCTTGGTCGGTACCGTCAGGGTGTACTGGCCACGCATCTTGTAGACCAGTCCCTTGATTTCAAAGTATCCGTTGTCGTCGGTCACCGTCGACTTGGCCTCTGCACCCTGGGTGCCGTCGCTTGCTACCGGTGTGGCAATGACCGTACGGCCAGCCAGTGCCGTACCGTCGACCAGTCGTACATTGCCGCGCACCAGTCCGGTGGGTACGCAGTGTGCCAGGATGGAGATGGCGCTCACATGATCGCCCTCGCACGAGGTGATGCCCTCCACGGTATAGTCGTACTCATGCTGCGGACGTACACTCTCGTCGATGTACACCTGCTGGTCGTATTGTTCCTCAAGCACGACAATCGAGTCCTTTGTCAGATCGTGGCGCGTAATACGGTAGTAGTCGGCATCGCCGCCTGTGGTCTCCCAGTGCAGCACGACGCTGGTCTGCTTCTCTTCGTAGTAGATGGTGTCCATCTCCACATTGTTGTCGAAGTAGAAGCCTGTCGTGGCCTTCGTCTTCGGAACAACCGTGTTGCCTTCCATGACCCAACCGCTGCCTAGTGCCTTCAGCAGTTGGTCAGTAGTCATCTGCGACGCGTCAATGCCCTGCGGCTCACCGAAAGGTTTCGTATAGTACGAGTTGGTCAGACGTGCGCATTTATCAATGTAAACCTGGGGCATGTTGCCGGAAGCGTATGTGTAGCAATCTGCGTTTGGCGTGCCCATATCCTGGGGCGCGAACAGACAGTTTTCGAAGTTCACGATGGCCGGATCAGCCTCCGAAATACCGTACAGATAGCCTACCATGCCGCCAGAAATCACGGTGAAGTTGCGTCCCTTGTTCACGGTACCGTCGAACAGACAGTTCTTGATGGTGACGTTACATCCGTATTTGGCACCGGCTGTAATACCGCCGATGTCACTGCGGCTGGTGATGTCTGCCGACACGCGGCAATTCTCTATGGTCGTGGTGCCCCTGACTTCGCCGGAGATGCCTCCCACTGAAGTAGACTGATTGCTATTGATGGAACCTGCCACATGCAGATTCTTCACCGTGGCGTTGCTCAGTGCCAGGAATACGCCGTGGATATACTGACCGTCATAATGGACCGTCAGCGTATGACCCATACCGTCGAACTCACCCATATAGGCTTTTCCGTTGCCTCTGTCACCCATGCCGATGGTGGTCTGACAGTCGCCTAAGTCAAGGTCGTTAGCCAGAACGGCACTTGCTGAGTTCTTGCCCTCTGCAACATCCTTGGCAAAAGCTTTCCAGTCGTCCACCGTACGGATGATGTGCTTGGCTTCTGGGACGTCCATGATTTCCACGTCTGCCCACGTGGCCTGTATGCTGTCGCCAAGCTCCATGAACTGCAGGTTCGAGCCGTTACGCTCCACAGCCATTCGGAAGGCATGGTCCACACACGAGGTGGTCAGCGAGATGGTGGCCTTGCCGGCCTGTCGCTCTTCGTCGGTAATCTCGCGCTTCTCGGTATAGCGCAACTTGCCGTCCACATACTTGTCGATGTAGAGGTTCAGCTTCGCATTGTCGTCCCATACGTAGATGCTCTGGTTCTTGCCGCCAGTGTCCGGCATCTTCGGCAGCACTTTGCCGTCCACAGCTTCCCAGTTGTCGCTGCCCAAGCTGTTGGCAAGCTGTTCGTCCGACAGGTTCTTGCCACTCTTGAGGGTCGAGAATCTGCCTTGACGCGAATAGTTGTTCTTGTTGATGTCGGAATTGCCGTAAGCCGCGCCGCCGCCATGTCCGTTATAATGGTAGTTTGGTGCAGTATGGTAGAAATTGTCATACGAGCCATTCTCCAGGCAATTGGTCACCGCATTATGCGTTCCACCGTCTTCCCAGCCGATGAAGGGTGCTGCGTAGCTGTCTGAGTTGGTTTCACGGGCGATAAGGGTACCGTCGAACAGACAGTTGTTCAGTGTGGTCGCAGCACTGCCGTTATGGCCAATGAAACCACCGACATGCGGATTGACAGTCGAACTGTAGATAGTAGCGCTGACGCGACAGTTCTCTATCAGGTTCTCAGACTTGACAAAGCCGCGGCCTGCCACGCCTGCCGGATGCTGTCCGCCGTCAATGGTACCTGTCACGTGCAGATTCCTGATGGTCGCAGCATTGATGTATCGGAACGGCGCCATAAATTCTGCATTGGTATCCTTGAAGTTAACCGTCAGCGTGTGGCCATTACCGTTGAAGATGCCTGAGAACGGGTTGTTCTCGCTGTCACCCACCATGTGCGACGCCTCCGTCAGCGTGATGTCGTTCAGCATCACCGCCGACATGCTGGTATTGCCGCTGTTCACCATCATGGCAAAGGCCTCCCAGTCTTCTTCCGTATTGAGATAGAAGGTGTTCTCGTCCACCTCACCACCAGGCGACGTCATCGTCCAGTTCAGCACCACGTCGTGCTGGAAGTCCTCACCCCACTTGGTGGCTGCACCGACGGTGGCACCCACAATCGTGGGCAGGAACATGCGCTGTAGGATGCAGGTCAGCGTCTGGCCTGAGTCGTAGGTCCATCCCCAGTCAGCCGTCGACAGTCGGCGGATTCTATAGCTGACGTTTGTATTCTGGTACGACTTGGCCAGCGTAGCGTCAATATATTGGTATTTCTGTTGATTCCGATCGAAGACCTCCATGGTCAGACTCTCCCAGTTCGGGTCGTTGCTGTCCACGGAACCTGTCATGTTGCGCTGTATCTCCCACTGGTCGCCGTCCATGATGTCTTCCCACTCTAAGTTGTCTATCTGCCAGTCCAGTTGTGCCGAACCGTCAGGTAACAGCTTGGCAGTAAACTTCTTGGCCGTATGCAGCATGGGCACCGCGATGGGCGGTGAACTCTTGCGCCCCTGGATGAGCTTGCGTTCGCTGTCCTTGTAATCTACAACCACGTAGAGGCTGTCAATGACATGGGTGGCTGGCACGTAGGCCATGTCCGACGTGGCAGGAGTCAGCGTCTGGGTAATCTTCTTCTCCAGCGTGTTGTCATTATACACCAGTTGAGCCTTCACCACGCTGTCGGCACCAATCATCCACGGAATCATGATCTGACCGGCATGGGCAGCCTGGAATGCCAGGATGGGCTGCATCAGCATCGGGTCCATCTCTGCCGGAGCGGCCGGAATCTCAATGTCCGACGACTCGATGTTCACCGTATGGTGCGATTTCGACTGGTTCGTATTATCCTTCTGTACGTATTCCGTCACCGCCCAGCTAATGGTCACGCGCTTGCCTCGGAAGGCCCTGGGCACGCTCCACACCACATTGGCCAGCGAATAGCTCTGGCCGGGGTCGCAGGGCAGGACGCACGTCGTATTCGCCTGATAGACGCTGACGTCGGAGTAGTTCTGAGCACGCTTCAGCACCATGGTGCCGTCGACACCCTTGCTGATGTCGATATTGGGCATACCATTGTCGGAACCCGTGCGTGTTCCCTTGTATCTCAGCAGGGTCTCCTTGTTGCCGCCCGCCACCTGTATGTAGATGGTGGCTTCAGCCCACGTGTCGGCCTGATTGCCGCGGTTGTCGTAGACAGGGAATTTGAACCTCAGCTGGTCCATTCCGTCCAGCATGGCCGAATAGCGATAGGTGTCCTCTAACGCATCGGCAGCCCACGCCTGTTGTGCAAACATCAGCAACATAGCGCACACCATCCAGAGGCCTCTCAGTCTCCAGAATCCTTGTTGTAATTTTGTATTAGTAACCATATCTATACGTGTCATTTTTATTATTATGATGCAAATGTACACAAAAATCCTTAATAAACAAACATTTTTCGTGATTTTTTGCTGTTTCGTACACACACATATACTTTTTCATATACAATGTTTTATATCTTTTCTGCAAAGGTACAACTTTTTTGGGGAACTCAAAAAGGGAGTGATGGCTTTTAGTTTAATTTTTTACGAATCGCATACGGCGCAATGCCGCGTGCGTTTTTTTTTTGCCTTGTTTCTTTGTGGATTAAATAATCTGCGCATAAGCAAGCATTCAAAATTTTAATTACTTCATAAAAAATATCAAATTCACTATTCATCTATTCATTTTCTTTGTATCATAATGGTTTTCAATAGTTTACAGAATGAATAGTGCCTATGAATAGTGATGTGACTATTCATTCATTTAGCAGCCTTGCCCGAAAAATTAGAGTCGTCACGCCATCAACGGAAAGTGTTACTCACAAATTACAATGTCGGTTACAAAGTGTCACATAGGCGGTGACAATGTGTCACAAAGCCAGTTACGATGTGTAACGATTTGAAGTACTAGAGGGTAACTAGCTTATCTTCAGTAGCATATTGACTATAGAAGACCTGTAAACCGCCATTAGAACGGGTAAAAATGAATAGTGACTTTAAAAGATGAATGCACTATTCATTATATAACTTACTAATATAAAGATGTTTATACTGAAAATGAATAGATGAATAGTGTTTTGAGATATTTTTGATGAAAAGATTTTGTAGTATCACATCTTTGACCAATGCACAAAATACGCACACGACATTGCGTCACGTGCGATTCGTTATTTATTCGTACTTTTGACTTCGTCGAAGGTTCTCTGACCTGAAGGTCTGAGTATGGCGTTGCAATCTCTCGCTCGAAAATGCAAAGTATTTCCGAATACTCCGGAAGTAATTTAATGTCAGTTCCCTGATTCAAGGCTGGAAAATAAAAAAAACGGAGATTAATTTGTTTTTTTGCTCGTTTTACACTATCTTTGCAGAAAGAATAGCCCTAACGGTATGAGGAACTCGCTCTCGGCACGACTGACCTATCGCATCATGGCGGTGGTGATGGCTATGATGGTCATCATTACGGGTGTGGTGTATATGACGGTGAAGCAGTATATGCTTGACGAGGCCAAGCAACGCTACGAGAGCGTGCTGCTGGACTACCACGAGGAACTGCGCCGGCACTTGGCGGACATCTATGTGGCGACGCGTAACAACGTGCACGACATAGAGCGCGACATTGACAAGCCTGAGGAGATGTTTGCCCACGTGGAACGCATCACGAAGGACAATCCCACCATCGTCTGCTGTGCGCTGTTGTTCGAGGCTGACTACTACAAGGACCGTGAGTGGGGCTTCATAGCCTGTGCGCGTAGGGAGGCGGACGGCAGTGTGAGGGTGGTGCAGATAGACAGCACTTATCGCAGATACTACGACGAGGCGTGGTTCCGTCAGCCGCTGGAGAACGATGCCGACGACTGGACGGAGGTGTACTTCGAGAGTCCGCAGTTTGCGGGCAGCGAGGAGCCGCGACTGCTGACGACGTTCCTGGTTCCCATACACAACGCTGAGGGACGGCCCGTGGCCCTGTTGTGTGCCGACCTGTCGCTGGAGTGGCTGAGAAACGAGATGATGGAGGACGTAGAGAAGGTGAACAAGAAGTTCGAGAGCGGCAGCCTGAAGCACAAGTCGTACAGCTTTATCATTGACCGTCACGGCCACTACATCATCCACCCCGACAAGTCGCGCATGCTGACGGATACACTCGCGTCGGCGTCTATGTTGGAAGGCGAGCGAGGGGCGACGAAGGCCGTCATAGACGGTGTGGAGTCGTGGCTGTACTACCGCACGGTGAAGCATGTGGAATGGACCATCGTCATTGCCGTGCCCAAGGAGGTGATATTGCAGAACGGACGTATGCTGAACGTCATCATCCTGGCGGTGATGGCTGTCGGACTGGCCGTCATCTACCTGTTCTGCCGCCGTCAGATCAAGGAGGTGGCCGACCCCGTGGCCGCTCAGCAGGCCGTCATGGAGCGCGAGATGAACATTGCGCACAACATCCAGAAGGCCATGCTGCCCTCAGAGTTCACCCCTCGCCCTCTCACCTCTCCCCACGCACCTCTCCCCTCTCACCTCTCACCTCTTTTGATTCACGCCACCCAGACGCCGGCACTCGACGTGGGCGGCGACCTGTACGACTACTGTCTGCGCGACAACCGCCTGTACTTCTGCATTGGCGACGTGTCGGGCAAGGGTGTGCCTGCGGCCTTGCTGATGGCCGTCGTGCAAACCATGTTCCACAACGAGGCGAAATATGCCACGCGGGCCTCTGACATTGTCGCGGCCCTGAACGACATTGTCTCTGCCGAGCAGAACACTACGGGATTCTTCGTCACGATGTTCGTAGGCATCCTCGACCTCACAACGGGACTGCTGGACTACTGTAATGCGGGCCACGAGATTCCTGAACTGGTCAGGGACGGGGCCTTGGTGGACATACCAGCAAAGCCGAATATTCCCGTAGGTGCGCTGGACGACTGGGCCTTCGAGGGTCAGCAGCAGCAATTGCAGCAGGGCGACCTGTTGTTCCTCTATACCGACGGACTCAGCGAAGCCGAGAACGTCGACCAGCAGCTTTTCGGACGCAAGAGGGTGGAGGAGTTGGTGCTGGAATATGGTCACGGCACCCCGCAGCAGCTGATTGACGACATGATGCAGGCCGTACGCCAGCATGACGGCAGTGCCGTGCAGAACGACGACATCACCATGCTGGCCATCCGGATAGAGCACTTGGCATGGAGCGTCGAGCCTTTAGAGGTGAGGGCGGTGATGGAAGAGATGGACCACATGACCGACTATGTCGTGGATGCCGCACAGCAGGCAGGTATGAGTGAGCTCGAGACCAAGCGCCTGCGACTGGCCATTGAGGAGGTGGCGGCCAACATCGTGAACTATAGCGGTGCCACGAGCATCCGGATGGCCGCGGCTGTAGAAAGCGGCCAGCTGTTGGTGATCATCATGGACGACGGACAGCCCTTCGACCCCACCACAGCCGACGCTACCGACCTGAGCATTCCTGCCGACCAGCGTCCGCCAGGCGGTATGGGCATCGTACTGCTGCGTCAGATGACGGATAGTCAGGAGTATGAGTATCGGTCAGGACGTAATGTTTTGACGGTGAGGAAGAAGTTGTAGTTGAAAGTTGAAAGTTGATAGTTGAAAGTTGAAAGTTTAATATATATTAAGTATGAATATTACGATTAAAGAAGAGAACCAGCAGATGGTAGCCTTGTTGGAAGGCGACCTGAACAACATGGCTAGTACACAGGCCGAACGTGACCTGACACCACTTATGGAGCGCGACGACTGCGACATCGTGCTCGACTGCGCAGCGCTGAACTACATATCAAGTAGCGGCCTGCGACTGTTGCTTAACATCTACAAGCATACGCGCGCCAATGGTCACCAGGCCATACTGCGCCATCTGGACGAGCATGTCAAGGAAGTATTCCAGTTGGCAGGATTCCTGCAACTGTTTAAATTGGAACAATAACAACGACGCGTTATGGCCAAGGACACTATAGCCCAATTGCAACAGGAGATTGTCGCCCTGCGTCAGGAAAACGAGAAGCTGAAGGACGAACTGGTGCGACTGGTCAGCCGCAATCTGGACCTGTCGGAACAGCTGGAGTACGACGTACGCCTGCGACAGCGTACGGAGGTGGCACGTGAAATCATGAAAGGTCACGTGGAGCGCCAGCGTAATGCCGACCTCAGGGACGATGGCCAGCTGATGGCACTCATCGAGCTGAAGCTGGAGAAAGACCGTCCGCACCTGAAACCCGATTTCGACACCAAGCAACTGGCCGAACTGTTGGATGTCAGTCAGGAACGCCTGTTCCGACTGTTCCGCCACCAGACCATCCATCGCAACCCTGATGCATACATTGACAACCTGCGCACGCTGGAAGCCCTGCGCCTGCTGCGCGAACAGCCTAACTACACTATTGCGGTGGTGGCCGAGGAGGCGGGCTTCTCGAATGTCCGTACCCTGCAGCGCCGCATTCAGGAGGTTATTGGCATGACTCCCGTCGACTACCGACTGCTGCTGACCAGTGACCAGTGAGAAGGTGAGAGGGGAGAGGTGAGAGGTGAGAAGATGAGAAAGTGAGAGGCTGCGACAAATTCGGAGGGGGCTTCCCTGTAATGTCATAGAAAAGCGGCAGATGTCGCAACAAGTCAAGGCAAAAGAAGGCACAATCTTTGGAACGTGCCTTCTTTTCTTCATATCTTTGCGTCAGAAAACAGTAACAACGACAAAAAAATGACGATTATGAAGACAATGAAGAATTTGGCCGTATCGGTGCTCATGAGCATTATGGCCGCAGCAACATTCACCGCATGTTCAGAAAACTATCTGGATTGTGTAGACAACCCCGCAGCTAAAAACCCTGCTATCTGCACAGGCATACAGCGTACCGTATTGGTATATATGGCCGGACGTAACAACCTGTCGTACTATGCCGGCTTAGACCTTGACGAGATGAAGCGTGGCTCGAAGCTCATTGGCAAAGACCAGGCTCTGTTGGTGTTCATGCGCCGCTGCCATGATGGCGAGGAGCCTTGGCTGGCACGTGTCGAGAATGGCCAGATAACCAATAAGGTGACCGCCAGTCAAATGGGTATCTGTAAGGACGAGCTGTATGCCAGCGACCCTGACGTGATGGAGCAGGTGATGCAATACGCCTTCGACCACTATCCCTCTGTCAACAACGATTACGGACTGGTGTTGTGGGGACACGGTAGCGGCTGGCTGATGGAGGACGAGGTGAACACCAAGCCGCAGAGCCGTGGCTATGGCGTCGACGTGGGCAACTACATCTACAACACCGAGGGCAAGTGGATTAACGTGCCGACACTGAACGACGTGCTGAGCCGTATGCCACACCTGAAATTCATCTTTGCCGACTGCTGTAATTTCATGTGCCTGGAGTCGCTCTACGAACTGCGCAAGGTAGCAGACTACGTCATCGGATCGCCCGCAGAGATTCCTGCCACTGGTGCGCCCTACGATACGGTGGTTCCCGCCATGTTCGAGCCGACGACATACTTTCACGCCATTACCGAGTGCTACCACGAGCATACGATGGGCAGCCTGCCGCTCTCCGTTGTCAAGAGCAGCGAGATGGAGAACGTGGCAGAGGCAACGAATCAGGTCATGAAGAGCATGAGTCAGCGTGAGCACTCATTCCCCGACATGAAGGGTATGATACACTATAACTACCTTGGCATCAGCGACAGTACGCACTATCAGGCGCACAACATCTTCTACGATGCAGGCCAATTCATCCGCCGCTACGCCACACAGGAGGAATACCAGGAGTGGAAGAGCGCATTGGACCGCGCCGTCATTGAAAAGCACTTTGCCCAGTCGTGGGAAACGCTCAAGAGCTGGCTCCTGTTCTATTCAGACTTCGAGATGACTGAGGAAATGTATCACGGCGTGAGCATGTTCGTACCACAGGACCACACCGCCCCACACGGCGAATACTACGCCAAGTTCAATAGGGACATAGCGGAGACACAGTGGTTCAATGCCGTCGACAAGTAAACGCCCTTAAAATTCCAAGATCAACGACTGACGGGGTTTGAGCTGCAAGTCCTTTGAGACATCGAAGTAGCGCCCCGTCAGGATGTCTTTGGCACGCTTCACGTCGCCTAACACTTCCTGATAGCGCTTCACCTCCATCTTCGACGGCTTCGTAGTGCCGTTGAGGATGGTCAGCGCTGTCTTACCCTTATACTGACGGGCAATGACGTAGATGCCGTTGAAGGGGATGAACTGCGTCATCGTACCCTTCGTGATGACCTGATTGCCCTGACGCCAATGCAGCAGACGACTCAGCCACGTGAACATCTGCTGCTCCTGCTGGGTACGTCCATCGCGTGAAAAGGCGTTATGGCCGTCGCCAGGGAATCCGCCTGGGAAGTCCTTGCGCACGTTGCCGTCCGTCACCTCCTTGGTGCCGTTCATCATGATCTCAGTACCATAGTAGAGCTGTGGAATGCGACGCACGGTCATCAGCAGGGCCAGCGCCTGCTTCAGCATCAGCGAGTCGCGACCGTTGCCCAGGAAGCGGTCGGTGTCGTGGTTGTCGATGAAGGCCATTACATGCGTAGGGTCTACGTATAGATAGTCGTAAACGAACGAATTGTACAGGCGGTTCAAGCCGTTCCACCACGCATCGGTCTCTTCGTTCTTGGCCTGCGACAGACGGTCGAAGAAGGCAAAGTCCATCACCGTCTTCAGATACGAGTTGTCTTTCGACAGCTTTGAACCCTTTTGCCATGCAGCGGTGTAGGCAGGCTCCGTGACCCACGTCTCGCCCACGGTGTTGAAGTTGGGATACTCCTCGTCCAATTCCTTCATCCAACGGGCCATACCTTTTGCGTCGGCATAGGGATAGGTATCCATGCGGATGCCGTCGATGCCAACAGTCTCAATCCACCACTTTGAGTTCTGGATGAGATAGGTCATCACGTGGGGGTTACGCTGGTTCAGGTCGGGCATTGTGGGTACGAACCATCCGTCCACCGTCTCTTTCAGGTCGACCTTCGAGGCATACGGGTCTTTGACGGGTGTCAGCTTGTACGAAGTCTGGAGGAACGAGGTGCCCGTAGGATTGCTGGTGCCCTTCGACTCCTTCAGCCATTCGTGCAGGTTCAGCCAGTCCTTCGTTGGCATGTCCTGCGTCCAGGGATGTTCGAAGCCCGAATGGTTGAAAATCATATCCATCACCACCTTCAGTCCTTTCTGATGGGCCTCGTCGCAAAGACGGCGGTAGTCATCATTCGTACCGAAACGGGGGTCTACGCGATAGTAGTTCGTGGTGGCATAGCCATGATAGGTCGAATAGCCGCGCTCATCGTCGGGCGAGTCGTTCTCCAAGACGGGCGTTAGCCACAATGCCGTCACGCCCAGTTCCTTGAAGTAATCCAAGTGCTCGCGAATACCGTTCAGGTCGCCACCATGACGTAGCGAGGGCTGTGTGCGGTCTTCCTTGTACTTGCGCATGCCTTTTACCTGTGGATTGTGGTTGGCACCCTGAGCAAAACGGTCAGGCATCAGCATGTAGAGCACGTCGCTGATGTCGAAACCTTTGCGCTTCTTGCCGTCCATCTCACGCTGTTTCAGCACGTAGGGCACAGTAAAACTCTTCACTTTTCCCTTTTCATTTTTCACTTCAAACTTGAGCGTCATCGTGCCAGCCTCAGCACCCTTCACGTTCAGGTACACCAACAAATAGTTGGGCGAGTCGAGTCGCACCAGACTGTCGATGGTGACCCCTGGATAGTCTGTCGTTACGGCCTCTGCATCGCGGATGCCCTTACCATACACCATCAGCTGCACCGAGGGGTTCTTCATGCCTACAAACCAGTCGGTAGGCTCAATGCGGTCAATCACCGTCGTACTTTTCTTGGCTGCACTCATTGTCATCACGTTTGCCATCAGAATGGCTGTTAATAATAGAATTCTTCGCATAGCGTGTCTTAAGTTATCGTTCGTTCTGAGTGCAAATATACGCATTTTTCCCTTTACTTGCTACGCTTGGCCCCATATTTATTATAAATAGGTGCAAAATCGTTTGCACGCTCACGTTTTCAAGTCTTTGGCTAATAATTGTTAAATATCAGCCATTATCCATTGCGGAATGAAAAATAGTTCATATCTTTGCGATATCAAATTGATATCATTTATATAATCAATCTTTAATACTTATCATTATGGAGAATAAGGAATTTACATTCAATGGAATGGTGATGAACGGCTTCCTGATGCTGTTCGTGAACTTCGCAGTGCTGATTCTTTCGATCGTAGGTATTGTGTTTAGTATCATTGATTTAGACAGTAGCAATGGTACTTATGGCGGTTGGATGTTAGGCGGCAGCCTGCTGTTGCTGGTCGTGAATATTATCATGTGGTGCGGCTTTATGATGCTGGAGCCTAACGAAGCCCGTGCATTGACTTGGTTCGGCAAATACTCAGGCACGTTCGCACAGGCTGGATACTACTGGATTTGTCCGTTCTATGGTGCCAAGAAGGTGTCGCTGCGTGCCCGCAACTTAGACGCAGAGCCTATCAAGGTGAACGACAAGACGGGTAATCCCGTGATGATTGGCTTGGTGTTGGTGTGGAAACTGAAGGATACCTACAAGGCTTTGTTCGAGGTTGACTCACAGACGATGGCAGGTACGGCTCAGGGACAGATTGGTACCGATGTACGCTCGATTATGAACGCTTTGGAGCGCTTCGTACGCGTGCAGAGCGATGCAGCCTTGCGTCAGGTGGCTGGTCAATATGCCTACGACGACGAGGATAACAAAAGCAATGAGTTGACACTACGTGGCGGAGGCGAGGAAATTAACGACCAGTTGGAGCAGAAACTGAACGAGCGTCTGGCATTGGCTGGTATCGAGGTGGTCGAAGCCCGCATCAACTATTTGGCCTACGCCCCTGAGATTGCAGCCGTGATGCTGCGCCGCCAACAGGCTTCAGCCATCATTACCGCTCGCGAAAAGATAGTAGAGGGGGCTGTGTCGATGGTGAAGATGGCGCTCGACAAGCTATCAAACGAAGAGATTGTCGAACTGGACGACGACAAGAAGGCTGCTATGGTTTCTAACCTGCTCGTAGTGCTCTGTGGCGACGATTCGGCCCAGCCTGTTGTCAACACAGGAACGCTGAATCACTAAGAGGTGATGGGTGATAAATGATAAATATATGGCTGAAAAGAATACCAAGAGTTTTATTCTGCGCGTAGACAGCGAGACGATGAACGCGATAGAGGCCTGGGCTGCGGACGAGTTCCGCAGCACCAATGGCCAGCTACAGTGGATCATCACCGAGGCCCTGCGTAAGGCCAAGCGTCTGCCCAAGAAGAAAAAGCAATCACAAGAAGAAACTGAAATATAATATATGAGTAAGATTAAACTAAACGTTGTCCGCACGTCGAAGGACATAATTTTCGACTGCGTGTTTTTGGCCTTGACGATAGCTATTTGGGGCATTATCGCTTGGCTCATCAGTCAAGCCCCCGACATCGTACCCACCCACTTCGGTCCATCAGGGAAACCCGATGCCTACGGGTCGCCCACGTTCATCATCATACCCAGTGTGATCATGACCGTTGTAGCCCTTTTCATTGCCTTCAGCATCTACCTCCCCATCGGCAGTATCAACTTGCCATTCGTCGAGGGTCCAGGCAATGAGCGTCAGAAGAAATTGGGAGTGCTCATGAGCCGCATCATCGCATTGTTGTTCTTGTTCATCATGCTGTTCATTGCCATCTACTCATTGGCTATGAAGACTCACGACAGCATTCTGCCTGTTGTGTTAATCCTCACTGCCGTGTTTGGCGTGGCGGTTGTTTTCACAATATTGATGTATAGAGCCAAATAGAAAAAAGCCGGAAGACATTGTGCTTCCGGCTTTTATGATATTTTGTAGTTTTACTCCTACTTGGTCGCTTCTGTTATTTTGTGAATGTAATTTTCCCAACCTCAGTTTCGCTACCACCATTTTTACTCTTCGTTATTAGGATGTAGCCTTCAAAGCCTTTTCCGCTCTTGTAACTCTTCAGAGCTCCCTCATAGAGATTCAGTACGAATGAGTCTGTAGCATCACTAGAGGCCTTCAGAGTTTCATCTGCCGCATTAACTAATGCGATAAAATTGTTCAGGTCAGCACCCTCACTTTGTGAAAGTTGTGCATAAACGGTGGGGTCAAGATAGTCGCCAAATGCTCTATCCTTATATTTCAAGGTGTTGTTATATGCCTGCCTTGAGTAAGTTACCACATCACCACCAACAATCTTGGTTTCCTCCTTTGAACATGACTGTACAGTCATTCCCATAACTACTACCAGTAGCATGAGCATCATCGATTGAATCTTTTTCATTTGAAAACTTTTTG
>Ga0265298_10001885_pt1 | contig 30452 bp, 25 predicted proteins | sample AusTroGonzalo_MG_3_FD_193486 | JGI IMG/M metagenome (GOLD analysis project Ga0265298, IMG submission 193486) | Bovine rumen microbial communities from tropical cattle in Woodstock, Queensland, Australia - Gonzalo_01 | ecosystem: Host-associated > Mammals > Digestive system > Stomach > Rumen ...
ACCAAGGAAGGCAGCGGAGACCGCGCCAAGGTCACGGGAAATGCGGGGAACCTGCTCGTCAGCGGCGGGACAATCATCGTCAACAGCGACCACGGCGAAGGCCTGGAAGTCAAGGGAGACCTCCGCTTTGACGGCGGGCAGACCTATGTTTCCTCCACGGGCGACGATGCCGTCAACTGCCAGGGAGCGCTGACCGTCAACGACGGCTTCCTCTATGCTTTTTCCTCCCAGAACGATGCGATGGACTCCAACGGCGATACTTACCTGAACGGCGGCTATGTGATGGCCATCTGCACCAGGGGCAACCCGGAAGTCGCCATCGACGCCAATACGGAAGACGGCTACAAACTCTACATCAACAGCGGCGCTACGGTCGTGGCGTACGGCGGCCTGGAGCGCGGCTATTCCGCCGCGCAGAGCGTCTATAGCATGACCGGGACCGCCGGCAGTTGGAATGCGCTGTATGGCGGCGGCAAATTCATCGCCGCTTTCAAGGCGCCTGCAGGCATTTCGACCTTCATCGTATCGGCGCCCTCGCTTTCCGGCGGATACAAGGACGTCAGCGTCTCCGGCGATGTGAAATGCAACGGTATATGGGCCCTTGACGGCATCTCCGGCGGCTCCGCGGTCGCGCTCAGCGACTACAGCGGCGGTGACGGCGGTCCCGGTGGTGGCGGCCCGGGAGGCCCCGGCGGCCGTCCCTGGTAAATCTCAAGCACGCAACTGCGTTTTCCTATTCTTTCCCCTTTGGCTTGGGGAGGGCCCAGGCCCTCTCTTTTTAATTACTTATCCGTTCATCTGGCCGACGACCATACACTTACTCAAACAAATCGTCCATAGTTACTTCTCTCTGGAGGAGGTTGTAGTATTTGTTGCGGGTAACGCCATCCGTGGTAACGAGAACGAGATGCAGTGTCCGTTTGTCTTTTGATGCCTCCCTGTAGGCATTGATTTTATTTTCCAACTCGTCCGCATACGACTTATCAATGGTATACGGGCCTGAAGAATACTTCATCTCACAAATGTCCGTAAGACCGTCGGCGCGCTGCAACACAAGGTCAATCTGCGCGCCGCGCTTCTCGTTCGAGCCACGGAAGAACCACGAGCACACGTTTGTCTGTACGCTAGAAATACCAAGCGCAGATTTGATTTGCGGAATATGTTGCAAACCTACCCGTTCAAAAGCCAATCCCCTCCAGGTATTGTGTGCCGCCGATGTGCAGGTGTTTGTCCAATAGTGCTCGTCGCTAAAAGCATTTTTCTTTATACAAAGATAATAGAAGAGCGTATAATTGTCTATCAGTTGAAACATTGCCTTAGATTCCACCTGGTCTGCGGCAACAAAGCGGCGGATAAAACCGCATTCTTCAAGGTCCTCCAATACGGTCGAAAATGTTCCTCCGTCAGACAATTTGCTTTCCTTGAGGATTTCCTCCCGCGTCATTCCCGCTTTTCTTCCGTTATTCAAGACCTTGATGACTTCTAAATAATTTTCAGGCCGCCTGAACAGAACGGAATACAACGCATCAAACTCGTCTCGAAGTTGCGCAGTTTCTGCAAAGAACAGATAATCTATATTTTGAGCAACACTCAAGCCTCTCTTCAGAAAACTCCAATAGTACGGGATACCGCCAAGAATCATATAGAGTTCCAGGATGTCCTTCCTGCCCAGCGCAAGATTGGCTCCATTTGCAAACTTTTCACACTCGCCGAGTGTGAAGGGAACAACCTTTATGCGGTTTGTCAGCCTTCCGCGAAGACCGCCCTTGTCTTTCAAGAGTTTTTTACTGATCCAGGACGTAGCGCTACCGCATACGATTAAGACAATATCTTTCTCTTTTCGGGCAGTGGCCCAGCCGTTCCAAAAATTTTCCAGCGCCCCGATAAGGTTGCCCTTGTGGGTATCCATCCAGGGAAGTTCGTCGATGAAGATAATTTTTTTGCCGGCAGGTGCGTTGTCGATATGTTGTTTCAGCGCTTCAAACGCCTCCATCCAGTTTTTCGGAAGTTTGCATTTTGTTCCCGCCGCAGCCAGCGAGTTGTGAAAGGCTGTCAATTGTTGCCGTAAACTCCCTTTGGCAACGCCGGTATGCTGGAAACAGAATTGATAGTTAAAGGTTTCTCTGATGAGATAAGTTTTCCCGACACGGCGTCTGCCGTAAACAACACAAAACTGAGACTCCTCTTTTTCAAGAAGTCCAAGCAACTCGTTTTGTTCCTTTTCGCGCCCAATAATCATATGATAAATTTCCAAATCCGCTGCGAATATAACAAAAAATACCGTATTGCCAGCGGAAAGTTATATTTTTGATAGGGTTTCCGCTGGGAATAGGTAATTATACAGCGAATAGCCGCCCCGGCGGCCGTCCCTGGTAATTATAAAGCACGCAACTGCGTCTTCCTATTCTTTCCCCTTTGGCTTGGGGAGGGCCCAGGCCCTCCCTTTTTGTTTTTTGGGGGCATTTTCAAGACAGCCAGGGCCCTGAGGCCCTTGCCTTTCGAGATTTCTGGCGATTCTGAAGAAACACAGGGCCTATTTCTGTGAAGATGCTTCAAAAATATTGCGGATTTCAAAAGGTGGTCGGTTTGTTAAGACGGGTAAACTTTTTATCTTTGCGTTGTCACGCAAACGCGTGGCGGACATAGAAAGCGTTTTCGCTTATTCTGTATTGGTGAATCTCGACAATTCAAGCAGATACCGGAATATTGCGCTGCGCTTGCATAGGCTATAGCCCGGGGGTTCCCCCACGCCATAGCAAGTGCGAGTCAGATGTGTATTTATTCGTATCTGCGGCTGTCGAGAGCCCACCTTAGGATAAATGCGGATGTGGCCCGCACTTTCTTTGTCCCTGATATGGGCCATTGCGAACCAATACAATGATATCAAGACATCCCTATTTGACCACCTCAGCCGATGAAACGGTAATATGGAAGTATATGTCGCTTGATAAATTCTTGTTCCTACTGATTAACAAACAACTATATCTCTCAAGAGTAGATCAATTCTCAGACAAGGCAGAAGTTCTCGTTACACAAAAAGAGGTTGATTATTGGAATAAGAGCTTTCACCTTGACATCAAAACAACCTGTGAAACATATAGAACAACCATTTACGCAAATTGTTGGATAAAGTCACAAAATGAAGTTTCTACGATGTGGTCCTCATACGCGTCCGATAAAGACGGCATCGCTATCCGCTCCACGGTGAAACGGCTTATTGATTCCTACTCTGGAGATCTTTCTGTCGTAATAGTGGATGTTAATTATATAGACCATCATTTGGAGACCGTTCTGCCGTCCAATGAACCGCCAAATGGCATTCGATTTTACACCACAAAACGGCTCTCATATAAGGCCGAGAACGAAATTCGTCTTATTTACGACGTTGGGGCAGCAAATCAGAACAATAACAACACATACCATCTCTTGCCAATCGACATCAATCAACTGATAGAAGAAATACACATTGCACCTCAAGCGCCAGCTTCGTTCATCAAGGATATCAAATCTCTAATAAAAACATATGGATGTCACGCCTTGGTTAAGGGCTCCGAATTACTTTACTCAAGAACTGATTAACTATGTCTAATACAATTATTTATAATACTACACTCTATATTCCGCCAAAGTGCTGGACTCTCTCAGTAGAGGATAATTCATCTTATCCATTATGCACCAGTCCTACCCCCGGCGGGAATGAAAGCCTGGTCTATGAAGAATGGTAAAATTTTGACGATGATTATGAAAACGACGAAGATATTTTGCGCCGCTCTCATCGCGGCTCTCACGCTTTCCTGTACCCGGGAAGCGGAACTGCAGGACGCCCTGACCGGAGGCATTGAGATGGAATTTACCGCCGCCTGGGCGGAAGGTGAAGCATCTAAAACAGTTGTAGCAGAGAATGGCACTGATATTCTCTGGAGCGTCAACGAGAGGATTAACGCCTTTTACGGGACCCAGTATGCAGGAGTATTCACTTCCACCAATACGGAGCCGTCTGCCCTCGTAACCTTCCACGGAACATTGGATATCTTGACCGGAAGTCTTGATACAGAAAACAGCCAGCAACGCTATTGGGCCATCTATCCGTATAACGAAAACAATACCTGCGATGGTCAGAGCGTTACACTGTCCCTACCATGCAACCAGATCGGGTCCTCCGGCACTTTCGCCGACAAATTCTTCCCGGCTGTGGCCTGCGGTAACACCCCCGACCTCGCCTTCTATAATGTCTGCGGTGGTGCCCGATTCTCTGTTGTTACGGAAGGCGTGAAGAAGGTTGTCTTCCGTTCCAACGACGGCAGTTCTATGGCAGGAACAGTTAATGTGAGCTTTGGCGACGACAATAAACCACAAATCCTTGAAGTTTCCGATGCAATAGACTCCGTTGTCGTAAATGCTCCCATCGGCGGTTTCATTCCCGGGACCAACTATTTCGTGGCAATGCTTCCGCAAACCCACGAACAGGGACTGACGGTCACTCTCTATACTGCGACGAAGCGGGCAATAAAAACCCTAGACAAATCTATCACCGTCCACCGCTCTGCTTTCGGAACACTCGACAATGTTGACGAAGGCCTTGAATATGAGGACTACAAGCAACCCATCGGCCCCGATCCAGAAGGTATCATCGTCTTTGCGGACGACCGCATCAAGGCCCATTGCGTAGCGGCCTTCGACACCAACGGAGACGGCGAACTCTCCTATGGAGAAGCCGCTGCCGTAACGGATGTAAGTACAGCATTCACAAGTAAACTCTATACTTCCTTTGAGGAATTCCGCTATTTCACCGGAATTACCGAGGTTCCCGCCGATTGGTTCAAAGACCGCGCCCGGCTCAAGGCGATCTCACTTCCTGCCGGAGTGACATCGGTCGGCAATACTGCATTCTCTGGCTGTGGTGCAATTGAAAAGATTGCAGTGGGCGGAACACTTCTCTCCACGGCCACTATGCAGACAGTATTCCCAGATTCATATTCTGTAGTGACGGATTGTGAAATTCTTCCTGCCGATGAAAGCTATTCCATCTGCGATCAAGCCTTCAGGAACTGCTCTGGCCTTACCACTCTTACGCTACCAGAAGGGTTAAGGGATATCGGAACAAATGCTTTTCAGAATTGCAATAACCTGACACGCTTGAATATCCCGAGCATTGAAGCCTGGCTAAGCGTCTCCCTGGCTTCAGCCTCCAGTACACCTTTCTATTCCAGCGAGAAAGGACATCTCTTCATAGGTAACGACGAACTGACCAGCATTGCGATTCCCACCGAATTTGCAGGAATCGGGGCATATACTTTCTATAACTGCACCGGAATAGGAGAGGCTTCATTCCCGGAAAGTTTGCAATCCATAGGGAGCTATGCCTTCTATGGTTGCACGAGATTAAGTCGAATTAATATTCCTTCTCTTGATAACTGGATTTCCCTTCAATACACCGGTGCTGCCAGTGCCCCGTTCTATTCGGCCAGTGAAGGTCATTTGTATTTCTCCGAAACGGAACTCAAGTCAATCGCACTACCGCAATCGAAGACAGAACTGGGACAATATGCTTTCTACAATTGCTCCTGCATTGAAGAACTTACCATTCCGTCCGGATTGGTGAAAGTGAATTCCAATGCCTTTTACGGCTGCAAGAGTCTCAAGAAGGCGAATATTGCAAACCTATCTGCGTGGATGGGTATTACTTTTGAGAATCAGGGGGCAGCGCCTTTCAACGCCAGCGGCGAAGGACATCTTTTCTTCGGCGGCAAAGAACTCAAGGAACCGCTTATCCCCGAAGAAGTAACTGCTTTTGGGAATTACGCTTTCTATAATTGCACCGGCTTCACGAAAATGACGCTTGAACCTACCGTGCCGCCTACCCTAGGCAGCCGCGCATTAGCCGGGACAAGGTGTTATTTCATCGTTTGGGATGAATGTCTGAACTCCTATAAATCATCGTGGAGTTCCTGGGCAGCACGGATTATCTCTGAAAAGGCTCCTTTCGGTGAGGAGATGGTGGATCTCGGCCTTTCTGTCAAATGGGGGAAATACAACCTTGGTGCTACATCAGAGACGGATTATGGCTTCTACTATGCCTGGGGGGAAACTGTTCCGAAATCTTCCTATACTTGGTCGAATTACATCTGGTGCAACGGGAATGCAAGTTCCATTAATAAATACTATGACGGAGATGGAAAATATCTCATTGATCTTGAGGATGATGCCATCACCATGGCACTTGGAGATAAATGGAGAATGCCGACAAGTACAGAGTGGGAAGAACTCATTGAGAATTGCACCTGGGAATGGACGACACTCAACGGAATATATGGAAGAAAAGTAACCAGCATCAAGTCTGGATACACAGATAAATGGATATTCCTTCCCGCCGCTGGCTACTGGGATGGTACGAGCCTTAACGGGGATAATTACTCTGGACTATACTGGTCATCGTCTCTCATCAAAAACGAGCCATACCGTGCGCGCTGTATTGGCTTCAGTTATGATAGTGTGAATCCAGGGGGATTGTACGAACGTTATGCCGGAGCATCTTTGCGTCCAGTTTATGGGGATTTGATACGAGTGACAGGAGTATCCCTTCAAGACACGAAGGTTGGTTGGGGTGAGTCCGTACAGTTAACGGCGACAATTATCCCTTCCACTGCATCTGACAAGAGATTGATATGGAACATTTCTGATGAAACTGTGGCAACAATATCTTCAGATGGCAATGTCACTCCGATTAATTTGGGTGCAGCCAAAATTACCGTAAAAACCGTTGATGGTGGTTATACTGCCACCTGCACTGTCTCTGTTGTTTTTGAGCCATCAATTCCAGAAGCGGTAGATTTAGGGCTCAGCGTCAAATGGGCTTCGTTCGATCTTGGAGCAACTAAGCCCGAAGAATACGGAGAGTATTTTGCCTGGGGCGAGACGGAACCGAAGGAGGATTATTCCTGGTCCACATACAAATGGTGCATGAACGGTAATTATAACCAGTTAACCAAGTACTGCACTAATTCCAGTTACGGTTACAATGGGTTCACAGATAATAAGACCGTTCTTGACCCCGAGGATGACGCTGCCTCGTTCAATTTGGGCGGTAGTTGGCGTCTGCCGACCACGGCAGAGCAAAGGGAGTTGAGAAAAAATTGCACCTGGGAGTGGACTACCTTAAATGGAGTATATGGCAGAAAGGTAACAAGTCTAAAAGAAGGTTATACAGACAAGTGGATATTCCTTCCTACTGCCGGCGCCCGGGATGGGACGAGCCTCGGCAGTGCGGGCTCCTACGGCTTCTTCTGGTCCTCGTCCCTCCGTACGGACAACCCGAACTACGCGTGCGACTTGTTCTTCGGGTCAGACTTTATGGATGAGAGTAGCAGCGACCGCTCCTGCGGGTTCTCTGTCCGCCCCGTTTCAGATGCTGAATCCTGTACAAAAGTGCTTTCTGTGAACAAGACGGCCATCAGAATTGCGGCGTCGGACCAGACTGCAAGTTTCAAGGTGGGTGGTAACGCCTCCTGGACGGTCAGCTGCGACGACGCTGCACTTACGGCGAATCCTGCATTAGGCAGTGGTGTAGCGATGGTGACGCTCTCCTTCCCGGAGAACACCGACACCGAGAACGCAAAGGTTTATACGGTGAAGGTCAGCACCGAAGATGAAGCCCCCGTCAAGGAATTTACGGTAGTCCTTACCCAGAGGAAGGCATCTTCCGCGACCTATACCCTGGATTTCGCCACGGCGACCGAGGATGCGGTGAACGCCTATACCTCTTCCTGGAAGGCTACCTGCGATGATTTCACCTGGCACATGGTCAACTTCAACAACTTCTCGAACGGTTGGGCCTTTGTGCGCTGCGGCCAGAAGAACAGTGCTTCCGTGGCGTCCATTACCACGGCTGCCGTGATGCCGGAGGCCATCGAGAAGGTCGTCATCACGTTCGACACCTTCGATGCTTCGCTGGTGAATTCCGCCAAGCTGCTGGTGGATACTGCCGTCGACTTCTCTTCCGCCGCCAGCCAGACCATCAACGTTGCCGGTGCGGCCGGAACCGTGACGGTGGAGATTCCCGCCCCTGTAGAGAATTGCTATTACAAGCTCGAACTGGATTGCAAGTCCGGCTCCAAGAACGGCTTCATCCAGATCAGCAAGGTCGTCTACACCAACGAAAGCGAATAACTGAAACGACTTCTCTCCGCTGCCACTGCAACACTAATTTTGTACGCTTTGTTCACATAGACGAAAACTAACACCCTACACCTATGAATAAAGAATACATTTCCTCGATTATCGAAGAACTGAAACGGGTTGAAAATGAATTCCTTCTTTCTCAAACAATTACATCTAAAACCACGCGAGAAAGCGAGCTGCACAAAGTAAGATTGGAAATCAACTAAAGCCGCAATGATAAATCTGAGACGTATCTTTTTCCCTGTTGGTCAGGGCGGATTCTTCGCCGAAATCTTCTGCGACGAAAAGGGCCAGATTAGTTTCACAACTGTTTACGACTGCGGATCAACAAGTAAGGATAATCCTCTAGAAGATGCAATTGATGAATTCAAGCAAATTCTTATCAAGGGTAGGCACAATCAGATTGACCTTCTCTTCATATCGCATTTCCACGCCGACCACGTCAATGGATTAGAGGAACTAACCACTGGGCTAACTGTGCTAAAAACGATTATCCCATTAATAGATGAAGACCTGATCATTATTACGAGAGTATATAATTATTTGCGGTATGAAACCGATGCTGAATCTATCGATAAGCTTATCCTGAGTTTTTACAGTACTGAAAAGGAGCTTGCTCGATTTGGTCAGATAGTTCTTGTGAAACCTTTTGAGAATAAGGATGAGAGTACTCCGTTGGGCTTAGAAGAATCTGTGCTGGCACAGTTATGGGGATATAAAACTTATAATTCTATTTCTTGCGAAGATGAACGAGCACAGGTCTTCGTTTCCGAACTCAAAAAAACACCCGGCGCCTTCATCAATGGAGAACTAAATACAACCTTTCTGCTTAGTAAGACCGGGAAAGCGAAAGTGAGAAAAATTTATAAGAAAGCGATTCATAACAAGAATGACAATCTATATTCTCTAGTTGTCCTGGCCGCCCCTATAGATATCAATACCGAGGATTCAATTCCTACGGCATCTTCTTGTCTATATATGGGCGATTTCGATTTCTCACTTGATGTCACATTATGGCCTCAACTCAAAGTCCACTATCCAAAGATAGGAATGGTGCAAATTCCTCATCACGGCGCACGGGGAAATTATAGTAACAGGGAGGGAAACAATGTGTTGTCTCAAGAGCACGGAAAGCATTGCATTATCGCAGCTGGAAAAGACAATAGATATCATCATCCAAATTTCTGGGTAATCAAGGATTTATTGAATGCGGATGATATTGTGTATGTTGTATCCGAAGATCCCCAGACAAAAGCCGAGTTCGTCTTCGAACTTACTCAAACAAAGCGTCCATAGTTACTTCTCGCTAGACGATATTGTAGTCTTTCTTGCGGAGATATTTCAAAAAGCGCACGTGGTTTCAAAAATTCAAAATCCGCTGGGAATAGCACTAAGAATACCGTATTGCCAGCGGAAAGTGATATTTTCAATAGGGTTTCCGCTGGGAATAAGCTATTTTTCGTCGAATGGCAGCAGGGCTTCTGGACTGCAGTGGAGGGCCCAACTCAGGTTCAGCAAGGTCCGGGCCTCGGCCCTGGACAGATCCTGTTTCCCCTGTTCGTAGGCGCGGATCATCCGCAGGCTGACGCCGGTCCGCCGGGCCAGTTCATCCTGGGAGATGCCCAGAATTTCGCGGTATTCCTTGACGGGTTGCGGGGCGTCCTTGCAGAATTTCTCCAAGCGTTCGAGCGCGATGTCCAGGAACTTGGTCAAATCCGCCTCGTGGTACGGGAAGAAAATATCCGCTATGCTTTCTATCGGCATACCGTGACTGTCTATATAGGAAAAGGTATGTCCGGTATACCATTGCAGGTAGGCGACGGCCATGCCGGTCCAGTACTCCACCCAAGGGGCCTCCGGAGCATAGTCATACGGAATATCCCCTTCGTATCCTGTCTCTTCCAATACCTTGATAGCCAATTCGATACCGGACATCCCGACCAGATACTTGGGGAAGCCGGCGCCAAACGCATCGGAAACCCGGCTAGCCAGAAAACGGGAATAAAAGTCCCGGAGCGGCATCTTGCAGCCGTTCACCGCATAATCCAACATTTGTCCGAGGGTATCCAGGGATGTTTCCAACTGGTCCTCACTGTAAGCGTGCATCATCGTTGGTCCAATTTTGTCTGATTATATCCATTACGAAAATTCCGTTTTCCGGCTTCGTTTCGTCGGCGATTTTTTGAAATTTTCTCCGTGCTTCCTCATCCCTGGCCGCCCTTGCTGCGGCATATCGGTCTGGAGAAGACACGGCTGCAAGGAAAAATAGCCGACTAAAGGCCTTCTCGCTTTTAAGTACAACCTGTTCTCCCAGGTTCCCCAACCGTATAGCCCGTTGCAACTGCTCTAAAGACAGCGAATTATCCAGAAAATACCGGGCATATTTGAAATAGGAATCATCCGCCCGCCAGCCCTTGATGATGTCATAACCGGCATAATCCGGAAGGAAGCGGGACAAGACATAATCACTCGCCCGTTTCTGGATGCCTGTCTGCATAAAAAACACTCGGTTATGCAGCAAAATCGCCAGCCAGTTCAGGATATGATACGGCTTGCTGTTCAAATCAAGGACGGAAAGTCCTTCATATTCCAAATAATACTTGATGGCAAAGCCCGGCTTGAATTCCGGCCTTGCCCACTCGAGGGCCAAGGACAGGTTTTCCGTACAGTAAAAACCGGGACCATAGTCATTATGGACTTTCCCACCGCCCGGATACGGATGCTCCACAATCTTTGGCGACCCGTGATACAATTCCCAATGTTTCTCCATAAAAACTCACGTTATAGCGTCACTCTCGCAAAGGTAATTAATTTTCACAAAAAAAAGGGGTCATTTGCATGATCCCTTTCTTGTTTATGTGCTGCGAGGCTATCCGTTCATCTGGCCGACGACCATAAAGGCGGGGGTGCCGGAAGAATCAACGGTGAGGCTGTAAAGGGTGTCGTACACCTTGTAGTACAGGACGCCGTTGAGGGTCAGGGTCTCGTAGTAGTCGGGAAGGGAGTAGACGAGGGCTCCGGCGGGCGGAACGACCACCTCGTAACGGCCGTCATACAACTCCTTGTAAAAATATCCGTTGTTATAATAATAATTCGTGTTGGCGGCACGGGCGATGGCGTTGCAGGCGGAAATCGTCGCAATCGTCTCCGCAAAGCGGCAGAGCGAATAGGTCACGCCGGCAAGCGGGCGGAACACATAGCCGACGTGCGGCCGGTGGGCCGGCGGAGGCGTAGGCCGATGAGACGGACGATAGCCGGGATCCGGACGATGGGACGGGCCGCCGTGCGAAGGATTCCTGTGCGAAGGATCGGGGTTGCTGGTGATGGCACCGTGGCCGCCGGGCTTGCTCGACGGACGGGCCGCGTCCTTTCCGGGCTTCGCGCTGCTGACGGGCTTTGCGTCCTTGTGGGAAGAAGAAGAAGAAGAGTGGCTGCTGCCGGAAACCGTCGCGTGGTGTCCGGGACGGCTGCTACCGCCGGGATAGTGTCCGCTGCGGGACTGTGCATTGAGGGCAGGGGCAGCGAGCATCGCTGCGATAGCAACAAGAAGGCGGATGTTCGTTTTCATGACTTCAATGATTTTAACGGTTCAACTTCACCCCCTTAATGGCAATAGCCGTGCCAATCGAAAAAAATCGCTAATTTTGCACCCGTTATGATTCGTTATTTTTCGGAGGATACAACCTTTCTTTATAAATGTAAACGGCTCACCAGCAACTGGTTAAAGAAAGTTGCCGAGCAGGAAGGCAAACGCATCGGGCAGATTAGCATCATCTTCTGCTCCGACCCGTACCTGCTGGGCATCAACCGGAAGTACCTCGGACACGACTACTATACGGACATCATCTCCTTCGATTACTGCGAAGGCAATCTGCTCAGCGGCGACCTTTTCATCAGCATCGATACCGTCCGCGACAATGCCGCCTTCTACGGAACGACCTTCGAAAACGAACTGCACCGCGTCATCGTGCACGGCGTGCTGCACCTGATCGGCTACGACGACCACAGCGACGCCGATACCGCCGCGATGCGCGCCGCGGAAGACCGCGCCCTGACCCTGCTTGTTTAAGGAGTGTTCTGAAACAAGCAGCACTTTGTTGCTGATTATTTTTCGAAAATAAGTAATTTTGCGGCGCGATGGAACTGCGCTATGATATCATTGTGGTGGGCGGCGGTCACGCCGGGTGCGAAGCGGCGATGGCCGCGGCTTCGCTCGGCTCTTCCGTCCTGCTCGTCTCGATGGACCTGCGCGGCTTCGCGCGGATGTCCTGCAACCCAGCCGTCGGAGGAATCGCCAAAGGACAGATTGTCAGGGAGATAGATGCCCTTGGCGGCTGGAGCGGCCGTATCACCGACCGCGCCACGCTGCAGTTCCGGATGCTCAACCGTTCCAAGGGTCCGGCGATGTGGAGCCCGCGCGCCCAATGCGACAAGCAGGCCTTCTCGGCCCAATGGAGGCAAGTGCTCGAAAACCAGCCGAATCTCCATCTCTATGCCGACAAAGCGACGGAATTCCTGATGGAAGGCCGCCGCATCTGCGGCGTCCGCACACTGACAGGCGCCACTTTCCGCGCCGGGGCGGTCATCCTCACCGCGGGCACCTTCCTCGGCGGGAAACTCTTCATCGGGCAGCACAGTTTCGAGGGCGGCCGCATCGGGGAGCAGTCCTCGCACGGCCTGACCGAACAATTGATGGCCCTGGGCGTACGCAGCGCACGGATGAAGACGGGGACTCCCCCGCGCATAGACATCCATTCTGTTGATACAGAGGCGCTTATATTACAGGAAGGGGACGAATGCCCGCAGCGCTTCTCCTTCCTGGACGAGCCTTCCGCCATCCAGCGCAGCGGGAAGCAGATGCCCTGTTATATCCTGCACACCAATTCCGCGGTACACGACGCGCTGCGCAAGGGTTTCGACCAGTCCCCGCTCTTTACCGGGATGATCAAGGGTATCGGCCCGCGTTACTGTCCGAGTATCGAAGACAAACTGCGCGTGTTCCCGGACAACGACGCCCACCAACTCTTCCTGGAGCCCCAGGGCGCCGCGACCAGCGAATATTATCTGCAGGGCTTCTCCTCCTCGCTGCCACTGGATGTCCAGATGGAGGCGCTGCACCGCATCAGGGGGCTGGAAAACGCCCGCATCTTCAAGCCGGCCTACGCGGTGGAATACGATTTCTTCGATCCTACACAACTGGATGCTACCTTGAAACTACGCGACCTGGAAGGACTGTATCTGGCCGGGCAGGTCAACGGCACCACCGGATACGAGGAAGCGGCAGCACAGGGGCTGATGGCAGGCATCAACGCGCATCTTGCCCTGCAGGAGAAGGAACCGTTCATCCTGAAGCGCAGCGACGCCTACATCGGCGTCCTGATCGACGACCTGATGACCAAAGGCGTGGACGAGCCCTACCGGATGTTCACTTCAAGGGCCGAATACCGAATCCTGCTGCGCCAGGACAACGCCGACAAGCGCCTGACGGGGCTTTCGCACGCGATAGGACTGGCTACGGAAGAGCGCTATGCGCTGATGCAGCGCAAATATGAGGCGGCGGAGGCGCTGGAAGCCTGGTGCAATACCACCAACCTGACGGCGGCCGCGGCAAATCCCTATTTGGAAAGCCGGGGTTCGGCGAAAATCACGGATTCCCGGAAAGTAGCCGACCTGGCCACGCGACCCGAGGTCAATCTTTCCGACCTGCTCGACATTGTTCCACGTGGAACAAAGGAAGCGCCGGAAGTCGTGGAATCCGTTGAAATCAACATCAAATACCGCGGCTACATCGACCGGGAAATTCAGTTGGCGCAGAAAGTCTCCAGGCTGGAACACCTGATCATTCCGGAAGGCTTCGATTTTGACAGCGTCGGCGGCCTGACCATCGAGTGCCGCCAGAAACTCAAGCGCTACCGCCCCCGCACCCTGGCCCAGGCGTCGCGCATCTCCGGCGTCTCCCCGTCCGACATCGCCGTCCTCCTGGTCCGCTTCGGACGATAATGTTCTCCCGGGCGTTTTAACGCCACTGAATATCCGGAAATTCCTCGGACAAGGCGTTGAATTCATCCTTGTCGTACCATACCACGTTGGTATGATGCCGGGAGCGAAATGCCGTAATTATCTTGTCGTCCGTTCCGGCATTGTTATAAACGGACCAGACCGCGGTGGGAGGGCAGATATAGTCGACCAGACCGGCCCTGAGGTACAACTGTCCCCGGAACATTCCGGCCAAAAGGGCCCCGTCGAAGTAAGGAAGGATCCTCCTCGCGCGCATTGTTGCAGGAAGGCTTTGGCGCCGTCTGGAAAAAGGCCATCCGCCATAGCGGCCCTGGATGATCCCGCCCAGGTCGCTGAGTGCCGGTTCATCGGCATAGACGTGCGTGATCCGGGAGTCGATACCGCCCAGCGCCAGCGCCTGGCCTCCACCTTGGCTATGCCCGGCCACCATAATATTCTTCCCGTCCCACTGTGGGAGCGTGACAAGATAGTCCACCAGCCTTACCAGACGCAGGTACATCAGGCGGAAATACCACGACTCCCGGTCTTTGAGCGCCTGGTCGGAATAGTCTTTCAAAGGACCTTCTTCCAGTTCGCGATAGTACTGCGGCGAAGCGCCATCCTGCATTCCGTGCGCATTGACATCCACACCGATCGTCCCCGTCAAGGCTGTGCGGCAGGCCTTTTTCAACTGGCTCTGCGTGCGGAATTCCGTAATATCCGTAGCACCGTGGGCCTGAATACAGATGGGGAGCGAATGGGAATCCGCCCCCAGCGGGATGCTCACATACGCATTGACGGGAAAGCCCTGATGCATAGACAATTCGATATGCCAGCAAGCGACCTGCCCGATATACTTGGCCGGAGCCTGAACGCTGTCTATCTTCACGCTCATCGGCTGTTTCCGCATCCGGGAGATTTCTTTTTTCCAAAAACGGCGCAAATCGCGGGGCGTCCTGTATCCGGGCTCAAAGGCTTCAGGATTCACCAGATATCCGATATCAATGGCCTGCTTGTCACCGGTCTTCACCAGCAAGGCTACCCATTGGGCCGAGTCGCACACTTCGCTATAGATTTCCCGATAGTCCGTCGAATCCAGACAGATACTCCGTTTTTCCCGCGTAATGCCGCCCACACGGATTTCAAGTTCAAGCGGCTCCGTGGAGTCGGGACAAAAGCCATAAACACGAACCGTATCTCCCTTGGAATAAATCCCTTCCTGGCGGCTCAGTTTCAGCCGGACATCCTGTCCATTTGCACAGAACAGGCCCAGGACAAAGAATAGGAGCACTACGGTGCCTCGTTTGAAGACAGAAATCATCATCCGTTCCACGTGGAACAATCGGGGTTACAGCATCTGCAGCGCGGCCTTGATGATTTCCTCCACGGAGGCCGTCGGGTTTTTCTTCAGGATGGCCTGAACGGCCTTGGAGACCGCCGGCTTGGAGAAACCGAGCATCTGGAGGGCGGTGGTCGCCTCGTCGGCCGCCGCGTTGCGGTCCGTTCCTCCGAACATCGTGGATGGAGCCATCTCGCCGTCTCCGCGGACAATCTTGTCCTTGAGTTCCAGGACCAGTCGCTGGGCACCCTTGAGGCCGATTCCCTTGACGCTCTTGATTCGCGCAACATCCTCTGACAGAATGGCTTCGCGTAATTCATCCGCACTCAGCGCAGAGAGCACCATCCGGGCCGTGGACGCCCCCATTCCGGAGACCCCGGTAATCAGGCGGAAGAGATCCCGCTCCTCCTTTTCGGCAAAGCCGTAGTACACGGCTGTACCCTCGCGGGGGTTCACCTGCTGCTGTACATAGATGGTGGCATTTTCGGCGTGTTCCAGCCGGGAAAAGGTGCGCAGCGATATCTCCATTCCATATCCGATACCACTGTTGTCAATCACTACCCGCGTCGGGGTCAATTCGGCAATCCTGCCCGATACATAGTCGTACATACCACAAAAGTATGCAAAATTTGTTAAATTTGCAGGCTTACTATGAAGAACTTGCAAGACATACGCGCGCAGTTCCCGCAACTTCAGGAGAAGGTGTACGGGAAGGCGCTCGTGTATCTGGACAACGCAGCGACCTCCCTGCGGCCGCAGGATGTCGTCGCTTGCTGGCAGGAAATGGCCTTCCGCTACAACGCCAACGTGCATCGCGCCGTCCATAAAACGGCCTCTGAAGCCACCCTGCGCTATGAACAGGCGCGAAGGGCGGTGGCGGAGCACATCGGTGCGACATCGGAAAAGGAAATCGTCTTTACCTCCGGCGATACGGCGGCGCTGAACCTGGTGGCCCGTTGCTTCGGAGAGGCGTTCGTCGGCGCCGGGGATGAAATCATCGTCGCGCAGAGCGAGCACCATTCGAACCTCGTGCCCTGGCAGATGCTTTGTGCCCGCAAAGGCGCGGTCCTGAAGTGCCTGCCCGTCGACGAAAGCGGCCATCTGCAGGTCGAAGGGCTGCCGCAGTTGCTATCGAAGCGCACGAGGTTGCTTTGCGTAGCGGATGTCTCGAACGTGCTGGGGCTGCGCAATCCCGTCGCGCAAATCGTCCGGATCGCGCACGAAAAAGGCTGTCCGGTGCTGGTTGACGGCGCGCAGGGCATCGTACACGGAAGCATCGACGTACAGGCGCTGGACTGCGATTTTTATACTTTTTCCGGGCATAAAGTCTATGCCGCGCCGGGAACTGGGGTGCTGTATGCGAAGCGCAAGTGGCTGGAGGCGATGCCGCCGTTTATGGGCGGCGGGGAGATGATCGAGAGCGTTGCCTGGGAGGGGGCGACCTACGCCGCGCCGCCTTACAAGTTCGAAGCGGGAACGCCCAATATCGCCGGTGTGCCGACGCTGGTGCCCGCACTGGAAATGGCCCGCCTGCTGAATTCCGCCGACATCGCCGCGGAAGCGGATGCCGTACGGGATTTCGTGCTGGAGTCGCTGAGTTCCATCCCGGGGCTGCGGCTCTTCGGCGTCCCCGCGGACAGGACGGAGAAACTGCCGATCTTTTCCTTTACGGTCGAGGGAGCGCATCACGAGGACCTGGCGCTGCTGCTGGACAAGATGGGCATCGCCGTACGCTCCGGGCAGATGTGCGCCGAGCCGCTGATGACGCGCTTCGGCGTGACCGGAATGCTGCGCGCATCCTTCGCGCCGTACAACACGATGGAGGAGGCGGAGTATTTTGTCGCATCGTTGAAGAAGGCAATTAGTATGTTGATATGAATCTGGAAGAAGCAAAGCAGGCCGTCATTGACGATTTTTCGCTCTATGACGAGTGGCTGGACAAATACGAATACCTGATCGAGCTGGGAAAGAACCTGGAAGCGTTCGATGAGAGCCACAAGACCGAGGACCGGCTGATCAAAGGCTGCCAGTCGCGGGTCTGGCTGGACTGGCGCCTGGAGGACGGCAAACTCTTCTTCACCGCCGACAGTGACGCCATCATCACCAAGGGTATCATCTCGCTGCTCATCGGGGTATATTCCGGACGGACGCCGGCCGAGATCGCCGGGGACGATTTCGCTTTCGTCAGCGCCATAGGCCTGCAGGAAAACCTTTCGCCCACGCGGGTGGGAGGGCTTCGCTCGATGATTGAGACCATTCAAAGAATCGCCACGGAAAATGCCTGAGAAAGAAATACTTACACCTGAAGACGTCAAGGAACTCGCCCCGCTCTACGAGGCGGTGGTGCTGGCGTTGAAACAGGTTTACGACCCGGAGATTCCGGTGAATATCTACGATCTCGGGCTGATTTACGAACTGCATATCAGCAAGGAGCGGGAGGTCTTTATCAAGATGACCTTCACCGCACCCACCTGTCCGATGGCGGACGAAGTGCTCGCGGAGGTGAAACATACGGTGGAACTGACGCCCGGCGTCAAGGCCTGCACGGTGGAACTGACCTTCGAGCCGCCCTGGGACCAGAGCCTCCTTTCGGACGAGGCGCGGGTCGCGCTGGGCTTCGATCCGGAGATGGGCGACGATGACGAACTCTGAATTTACGCTGGTGACGCTGCTGCTCGGGAGCAATCTCGGGGACAGGGGCGGAGCGCTCGCGAAAGCGGAGCGACGCCTGGACGCCCTGTTCGGAGAAGCGGCCGTCAAACGCACGGAAATCCTTGAAACGGAAGCCGTTGGTTTCGACGGACCGCCCTTTTTCAACCGCCTTTTACAGTATCGCTGCCGCATCGGCGCCCTGGATCTGCTCGACGCCTGTAAAAACATCGAACGGCAGATGGGACGCACCGACGGTCCGGAATACGACGCGGACGGACAGCGCATCTACCATAACCGCATCATCGACATAGACATCCTCTTTTTCGGCGACCTGCAGCTCGAATCCCCGCGGCTGACGCTTCCACATCCGCAGGTTTTTTCCCGTCCCTTCGTGGGGGAACTTTTGGCGATGCTGCAATAAAAATTGGTTTATTCGATTAATTATTCCTATCTTTGGGGATGAATGTCTGAAAACACTAAAAAACGGATATGGAAATAAAGAAGTCGGATAAAGCAAGTCTTGAGAATAAGAGGCTTCTTTTCGTGGAAATCGGATTCGTCGTGGCGCTGGCCGCAGTGCTCTTTGCGTTCGAGTGGAGCAGCAAGGAGAAGTCAGCGTCCCTGCTCGACGCCGGTAACCAGGAAATTATCGAGGAGGAAATCATCCCCATCACGCAGGAAACCCCTCCGCCCCCGCCCGAGCAGATCAAGATCCCTGTTCTCTCGGACAATATCGACATCATTGACGACGATATCAAGGTGGATGACAACATCATCAACCTGGAGGATGCTTCCGACCTGGGTGTAGAGATTCAGGATTACAAGGAGGAAGTGGTTGAGGAAGTAGTCGAGGAAGAGGCTATCCCGTTCCAGTTGGTGGAAGAGAAACCGACCTTCCAGGGTGGCGACGCCAACGCGTTCTCCGCCTGGGTGGCCCAGCACATCAACTATCCCGAGACCGCGAAGGAAAACAACGTCCAGGGTCGTGTGATGTTGCAGTTCACCGTGGAGAAAGACGGAACCGTGACCGGTGTCAAGGTCGTCCGTGGCGTGGATCCCGAACTGGACAAGGAAGCCGTGCGCGTGGTGAAGAGTTCTCCGAAATGGAAACCGGGACGGCAGCGTGACCGCGCCGTAAAGGTAACCTATACCTTCCCCGTGTACTTCCAGCTCCGCTAGGGTTTCATTAAAGGAATGTTCAAAGGCTGCCTTCCGGTAGCCTTTCTTTGACTTAACAGCGTTTTGTTCCCCTTGGAAAAGTTCAACACCAATAAAGCCGTATTCGTAGGAATCATCCGCCCGGAAGATGACGAGCGGAAGGTCATGGAGTACCTGGACGAACTGGAGTTCCTGGCAGATACGGCGGGAGCCGTGGGCGACAAGAAGTTCGTGCAGCGGGTGGACCGGCCGGACAAGGCGACGTACATCCGCAGCGGAAAGTTGCAGGAAATCGCCGCCTATTGCGAGGAAAACTGCATCGAGTATGTGATTTTCGATGATGAACTGACCGGAATGCAGCAGCGCAACATCGAAAAGATCATCAAGACTTCCTCCGTCATCGACCGCACCAGCCTCATCCTGGAAATCTTTTCGCAGCGTGCGAAGACCTCCTATGCGAAAATGCAGGTGGAACTGGCGCACTACAATTATATCCTGCCCCGGCTCGCCGGTATGTGGACCCATCTCGAGCGCCAGCGCGGCGGTATGGGGACCCGCGGCGGTATGGGTGAGACCCAGATCGAAATCGACCGGCGTATCGTACGGGAAAAGATTGCGAAACTCAAGGAGCAGTTGAAGAAGGTGGACAAGCAGATGGCGACCCAGCGCGGCAACCGCGGGCAGCTGGTGCGGCTTTCCCTCGTAGGATACACGAACGTAGGGAAGAGTACGCTGATGAACCTGCTGTCCAAATCCGACGTGTTTGCCGAAAACAAGTTGTTTGCGACGCTGGATACTACGGTGCGCAAGGTGGTCATCGGGAATTGTCCCTTCCTGCTCAGCGATACGGTCGGCTTTATCCGGAAACTGCCCACCCAACTTATCGAGGCCTTCAAGAGTACCCTTGACGAGGTGAGGGAAGCGGACGTGCTGGTGCACGTCGTGGATGTATCGGCCCCGGACTTCGAGGAGCAGATGACGGTGGTGAACAAGACGCTGTCGGATATCGGTGCAGACGGGAAACCGGTCTATCTCGTCTTCAACAAGACCGACCTCTTTACCTGCGAGGAATACGATCCCTTCTCTATCCTGCCGCCGGACAAGAACAATACGACCCTGGAGGAACTGAAGCAGCGCTGGATCGAGGAGAAGAAGGTGCCCTGCATCTTCATTTCAGCCAAAAAGAAAGACGGTCTGGCCAAACTGCGCGAGGATATCTATAAGATGGTCGCGGAGATCCACGCCGGGCGCTATCCCTTCAATAATTTCCTCTGGTAATCCAGGGCCTTTGAAAGGCTGTCCACCCCGCGGGAGACGGTCTTGAGCTTGTCTTCGCTCTGTTTCAGGGTGAACAGGGTCGGATTCGCGCTAATCTTTTCCAGGACGGAAGCAAAGAGCGGGGACTCGTAGTACTTTGTCATCTTGTTGGAAATGAAGAACATAATCAACATTCCATTCTTGATGATGATTTTCTCGAAGCCCAGCGAGGCGCCCAGGTTACGGATACGGACGACCAGGAAAAGGTTTTCCACCTCGACGGGGAACTTCCCGAAACGGTCCTGCAGACGCCGGGCACAGAGATCGATTTCCTTATCCGATTTCATTGCATCCAACTGCTTGTAGATGCGGATTTTTTCGGCGGTAATATCGATATAATCGTCGGGAATCAGGGCAGGCTGGTCAGTTTCGATGGTACATTCCTCTACATAGGAATCGCGGCGGCCGCGCTTGGTAATCAGTCCGGTCTCCATCCCCAGTTCCTCCATCGCCTCGGAAAGGATCTTCTGATAGGTTTCAAAGCCCATATCCATAATGAAGCCGCTCTGCTCCGCACCGAGTAGGTTGCCCGCGCCGCGGATATCCAGGTCCTGCATCGCGATATTGAAGCCGCTGCCCAGGTCGGAGAATTCCTCGATGGCCTTGAGACGGCGGCGGGCATCTTCGGTAATGCTGATCAGCGGCGGGACGATCAGGTAGCAGAACGCCTTGCGGTTGGAACGGCCTACGCGGCCGCGCAACTGATGGAGGTCGCTCAGGCCGATGTTCTGCGCCTGATTGATGATGATGGTATTCGCATTGGGAATGTCCAGGCCGTTCTCGATGATGGTCGTACAGAGCAGCAGGTCGTAATCGCCGCGCATAAAATCCATCACCCGGTTTTCCAGTTCGGTGGATTCCATCTTGCCGTGCGCAACGCAGATTTTCATATCGGGCACCAGCCGGTGCAGGATATCGTGAATCGACTCCAGTTCCTCCACTTTATTATGCAGGAAGAAAATCTGCCCGCCGCGGTTCAGTTCGTAGTTGATGATGCTGCGGATTTCGTTCTCATCGAAAAGAATGATTTCCGTCTGCACCGGAATGCGGTTGGGCGGCGGCGTATTGATGATGCTCAGGTCGCGCGCGCCGAGCAGGGAAAATTGCAGCGTCCGTGGAATCGGCGTAGCGGTCAGCGTCAGCGTATCGACATTATTCTTGAACTGCCGCAGTTTTTCCTTGGCACTGACGCCGAATTTCTGCTCCTCGTCGATAATCAGCAGCCCCAGATCCTTAAAATCGAAGCCTTTACCCAGGATTTTGTGCGTACCTATCAGGATATCGATGCGGCCTGCGGCGAGTTCTTCGCGAATGCGCGAAAGGTCCTTCGCAGTGCGCAGGCGGCTGACATAATCCACGGTACAGGGGAAATTCGCCAGGCGTTCGCGGAAAGTATTGTAATGCTGCAGCGACAGAATCGTCGTAGGCACCAGCACCGCCACCTGCTTTCCGTCAGAAACCGCCTTGAACGCCGCCCGAATGGCTACTTCCGTCTTACCGAAGCCCACATCGCCACAGATCAGGCGGTCCATCGGGCAACTGTCCTCCATATCCTCCTTGACGGATTTGGTGGCCAGTTCCTGGTCCGGCGTATCCTCATACATAAAGGAAGATTCCAGTTCTTCCTGCAGGTAACTGTCCGCGGAAAAGGCAAAGCCCTTGGACGCGCGCCGCTTGGCATAGAGCTGAATCAAGTCCTTGGCGATATCCTTGACCCGGGATTTGGCGCTGTTCTTGAGCGTCACCCAGGTCTTGGAACCCAGTTTATTGATTTTCGGCGCCTCTCCGTCCTTGGAACGATAGAGGGAAATCTTATGCAGCGAATGCACCGATACAAACACCACGTCACCGTCCTTGTAAGTGATTTTCACCACCTCGCGGACGCGGCCGTAATCGTCCTTCATACGCACTAATCCACCGAATACGCCAATGCCGTGGTCGATATGGACGATATAATCGCCGATATTGAAAGCATTCAGGTCATTCAGGGTCAGCTGCTCGCTCTTTTCGACGGTCCGCCGCAGATTTACCCGCTGGAAGCGGTCGAAAATTTCATGATCGGAATAGCAGCAAATCTTATCCTCCGTGTCGATGAATCCGCGGTGCACGGTCTTTCCCGCTTCGAAGGAAGGCAGGTAGCCGCCCTCCTTTCCGAGAATGGAGCGCAACCGGCCCAACTGCGCTTCCTTATCACCGAAAATCGTGACCTTGTATCCGTTTTCCATACGGCTGCGGATATCCTCCTCGAGCAGTTCGAAATTCTTGTTGAAGACCGGCTGCGGCTGGATATGGAACAGGACCGGCGCCTCCGGAGCGGCGGATACGGGAATATCGAGAAAGACTCTTCGATAGTTTTCCGTCAGGGAAAAGAAGTCCTTTTCCTTATACATATCCGAAGAATCCAGCCAGAGAGTGCTGTCCTTCGGAAGGATTTGAAGGATATTTTCCGTGCTTTCCTGCGTTCCAGAAGAAAGGTCGGAGATAATCGAAACACTGTCCGTTTCTTTGATGGACAGCTGCGTATTGGCATTGAAGCGGTGGAGGGATTCTACCTCATCGCCCCAGAAAGAAATCCGGTAAGGATGATTGTCGGCATAGGAAAAAATATCGACGATCGATCCCCGCATTGCGTATTGCCCCGGCGCGGAAACGAAATCCACCTTCTCGAAGCCTTTTTCCGCCAGTTTCTCTTTCAGGCTCTCGTAATTGATTTCATCTCCCTTTTTAATATTCAGTACGGAAGACTGTATCTGATTCAGCGCGGGTATCTCTTCTTCCAGGGCCTCCGGATAAGTGACGAAGACGGAAAATTCCTGTTTCCTGTCCATCAGGCGGGACAGGGCGGAAGTACGCTGTACGCCGAGGGAAGATTTATAATTACTCCTTTCTATATTCTTTCCGGAAGGCGGAAGATAGAATACATTGTCCCCGCTGAGCAGAGAGTAGAGGTCGGCGCAGGTATATTCCGCATTTTCCCTGTCCGGCATCAGGATCAGATGGGTGCCCTGGCGGGCGACCTCACTGAAAACAAACCAGCGGGCGGATAAAAAAAGGCCCTTACAATAGATAAGCCGCTCCTTTTTAATCCTATCTCTTAATTGGGCGCAGGAAGAAGAACTTATCAACATAAGGGATAAAAAGTGGTTAAAAACCTGTTTATATCAGGGTGGAAAACCGGGGTTTCAATGGTGGGGAAAATTCAGGGAAAAGTTATTCACAGGAAAAGTGGGGAGAATAAGTAAAGTTATCCACTGAGATTTTTAAAGTAAATTACTAAAAATGAATAAAATAATAAGTTATTAACAAAATCCCCGGGTATATAAAACCAATAAAACAAAATTTAAGTCTATCTTTGTATTTGTTATGAAGGAGAATCGCGAAACTGATTTTGACCCTCACAACGAAACAGGGTACAAAGATAAGGATTTGGACGGAATAATCCGCCCCCGGGAACTGGATGATTTTACCGGGCAGGGCGAAACGGTGTCCAATCTGCGCATTTATATCCAGGCGGCAAAAATGAGGGGGGAATCCCTGGACCACGTCCTCTTCCACGGCCCTCCCGGCCTGGGAAAGACCACGCTGGCCCATATCATCGCCCAGGAGATGGGGGTGAATATGAAAATCACCTCAGGACCGGTTCTTGACCGCCCCGGCGACCTGGCCGGCCTGCTGACCTCGCTCGAAAGCGGAGATGTCCTTTTCATCGATGAAATCCACCGCCTCTCTCCCGAAGTGGAAGAGTATCTCTATTCCGCGATGGAGGATTATGTCATCGATATCATGATCGATAAAGGACCTGGCGCCCGCTCGGTGCGGATTTCCCTGAATCCCTTCACCTTGGTAGGAGCCACGACGCGCAGCGGCCTGCTGACCGCCCCTTTGCGTGCCCGATTCGGCATCACTTGCGCGATGGAGTATTACGATGTCGCAGACCTGGTGCGTATCATTAAGCGCAGTGCCGGGATACTCAAGATTAGCATCGAAGAAAATGCGGCGCACGAGATTGCGCTCCGCAGCCGGGGAACCCCGCGAATCGCCAATGCACTGTTGCGGCGGGTCCGCGATTTCGCGCAGGTGATGGGGGATGGCATCATCAACCTGAAAATTACGCGCTACGCGCTGGATAAACTGAATATCGATACCCGGGGGTTGGATTCCATCGACAATAAGATTCTCCGGACGATCATCACCACCTTCAAGGGAGGTCCGGTGGGCGCAAGCACCATCGCCACCGCCATCGGGGAAGATCAGGGAACCCTGGAAGAAGTTTACGAGCCCTTCCTGATCAAGGAAGGCTTCATCGCCCGTACTCCGCGCGGCCGGGTGGCGACGGAACTTTCCTACAAACACCTGGGATTGGAGTCTTTTTACACCCAGGATAGGGCGCCTAAAGAGGGTGAAGGGACGTTATTTTAAATTCCGGCCTTTTTTTACTGCGTAAAAATTGTTAAACTTGCAGTCTAAATATTTAAAATATGTTTTAAAAATAATACTGTCAGCTAACTTGTTGCTGACGCAACCCTATCCGGGTAAATGTTAGCTGACAGTATTATTTTAACCAAGATTTTTATGTCGGAAAAATTGAATTCAAAAATTCCCGCTGGTCCCCTTTCGGAGAAATGGACCAAGAGAAAATCAGAAATTCATCTGGTAAGTCCCAACAACAAGCGTAAACTCGACATCATCGTCGTAGGTACGGGTTTGGGCGGTGCGTCTGCAGCTGCGGCACTCGGTGAACTGGGGTACAATGTTAAAATCTTCTGTATCAGCGACTCTCCCCGTCGGGCGCACTCCATCGCCGCTCAGGGAGGTATCAATGCTGCAAAGAATTACCAGAACGACAACGACTCTGTTTACCGCCTTTTCTATGACACCATCAAAGGTGGAGATTATCGTAGCCGTGAGGCGAATGTGTACCGTCTGGCGGAAGTCAGTGCGGCCATCATTGACCAGTGCGTGGCGCAGGGTATTCCCTTTGCCCGCGAATACGGCGGCTATCTGGCCAACCGTTCCTTCGGCGGTGTGCAGGTGAGCCGTACTTTCTATGCCCGCGGACAAACCGGTCAGCAGCTGCTGCTTGGCGCGTATGCTTCCCTGAACAAGGAGATTGCGGCGGGAACGGTCAAGGCGTATCCCCGTCACGAGATGCTGGACCTGGTGCTCGTGAATGGTCAGGCGAAGGGTATCATCACCCGTAACCTCGTGACCGGAGAGTTGGAGCGTTTCGGCGCCCACGCGGTCATCATCGCCACCGGCGGTTACGGAAATACCTATTTCCTTTCGACGAACGCAATGAACAGCAACGGTTCCGCCGCGCTGCAGTGCTATAAGAAAGGCGCTTTCTTTGCGAATCCCTGCTTTGCGCAGATCCATCCGACCTGTATCCCCGTCCACGGGGACCAGCAGTGCAAACTGACGCTGATGTCCGAATCCCTGCGTAACGACGGCCGCATCTGGGTGCCCAAGAAACTCGAGGATGTGGAAAAACTGCGCAAGCACGCCATCAAGCCTTCCCAGATTCCTGAGGAAGACCGCGACTACTACCTGGAGCGCAGGTATCCCGCCTTCGGAAACCTTGTTCCCCGCGATGTCGCGTCGCGTGCCGCGAAGGAAAGATGCGATGCTGGCTTCGGTGTCAACGAGACCGGCAAGGCAGTCTTTCTTGATTTTGCCGATGCCATCAAGCGGCTCGGCAAGCAGCGGGTTGCTGAGCGCTACGGCAACCTCTTCGAAATGTACGAGAAAATCACCGCTTCTTCCCCTTGGGAGGAGCCGATGATGATTTATCCTGCCATCCACTATACGATGGGCGGCATCTGGGTGGACTACGACCTCCAGACCACCGTTCCCGGTCTTTTCGCCATCGGCGAGGCCAACTTCTCCGACCACGGCGGCAACCGGCTCGGCGCCTCCGCGCTGATGCAGGGTCTGGCGGACGGTTATTTCATCGTTCCCGTAACCATCGGTGATTATCTTTCCAACAAGTTCGCAGAACCTCGTCCGGATATCAATGCGCCGGAATTCATTCAGGCGGAAAGGGCCGTACGGGAGCGTATCGACCGTCTTTTCGCCGTCGGCGGAACGGAAACCGTCGATTCCATCCACAAGCAGCTCGGCCACATCATGTGGGAGTATGTGGGTATGGCGCGCGATGAGAAGGGCCTGAAGAAAGCCATCGAGGAAATCAAGGCGCTCAAGGAAAAATTCTATACTTCCGTCAAGGTACCCGGCAGCCAGTTCGAATTCAACCAGGAACTCGAAAAGGCCCTGCGTCTGGAAGACTTCTTCGAAATCGGTGAACTGATGGCGCGCGACGCCCTGAACCGTGAGGAGTCCTGCGGCGGTCATTTCCGTGTGGAAAGCCAGACCGAGGAAGGCGAAGCCAAGCGCGACGACAAGAACTTCATGTACGTGGCCGCCTGGGAGTACAAGGGGGAAGGAAAGGAACCCGAACTCCACAAGGAGCCGCTCAAGTATGAGTTCATTGAGGTAAAAACGAGAAACTACAAAGACTAACGCGATGAATTTCAATATAAAGGTATGGCGTCAGAAAAACGCCAAGTCGAAGGGACATTTTGAAACCTATCCGATTGCCGGTATCGAGGAGGACGCTTCTTTCCTCGAGATGCTGGATATCCTCAATGAACAGTTGATCCGGGAAGGGAAAGACCCGATTTCCTTCGATCACGACTGCCGTGAAGGTATCTGCGGGGCCTGTTCCCTCTACATTGACGGACGTGCCCATGGTCCCGATGACCATGTGACTACCTGTCAACTCTTTATGCGTCATTTCAAGGATGGCGCCACCATTACCGTGGAGCCCTGGCGGAGTGCCGCTTTCCCGGTCATCAAGGACCTGGTGGTGGAACGCCGCGCATTCGACAAGATTCTCCAGGCCGGCGGATTCATCTCGGTACGCACCGGATCAGCACAGGATGCCAACAATATCCTGATTCCCCACGACAAGGCGGAGGAAAGCATGGATGCAGCGGCCTGCGTAGGTTGCGGCGCCTGTGTGGCGACCTGTAAGAATGGCTCGGCGATGCTCTTTGTCGCGGCGCGCGTGAGTTCTCTCGCGCTGCTGCCGCAGGGCCGGCCCGAGGCCGCCCGCCGCGCCAAGGCGATGGTTGCCAAGATGGACGAGCTGGGCTTTGGTAACTGTACCAATACCCGCGCCTGCGAACTGGAATGCCCGAAAGGCATCACCGTGGCGCACATTGCCCGCCTGAACCGGGAATTCCTGAAGGCGAAGTTCAGCGACTGATAACATTTGTGGATGATTCCGCAGTTGTGTGGTTACTGATTGAAATTGGAAATACGGCGCTGAAGGCGGCGTGGAGTGACGGACTTACCCTTGGGAAAATCTACCGTTACCAGGGAGAGAAGATTGTGGACTTCATTGTTTCCCTCACGGAACAGCAACGTCCGCAGGTGATGACCATCGCCGCGGCCGAGCCGGTAAGTGCGGAAACGGAAGCCGTCTTGCAGAAATGCTGCTCCCATCTGATCTTTTTGGATGCAGACCATCGCCAGGCGCTCTCAGGCTTCAGCCTTCCGGACTACCTTTCCTGCGACCGGGCGGCCTCCATTATTGCGGCCCGTTTCCTGTTTCCCGGTAAGAGCACTTGCATTTTCGATTTCGGAAGCACCCTGACCATCGATTTCACGGATGCTGAAGGCGGCTATCTCGGCGGTAATATTTCCCTGGGATTCCGGACGCGCTTCCAGGCCCTGAACCGCTATTCGCGTTCCCTGCCGCTGGTCAATACTCCGGAAGCGCCGCAGGAATTGGGGGACAGCGTGGAGACTTCCATCGCTGCCGGCGTCGTTTCAGGCATGTTGTTTGAACTTGACGGATATATCCGTTCGCACCCCGATGCGATGCTGATTTTTACGGGTGGAGATGCAAATTATTTTGCCAAAAAGATGAAAAACTCCATCTTTGTAGTTTGTAACCTTGTTTTAATGGGGTTGGCATTAATAACCGATGCGTTTGTCAGGAAGAATAATTAAGCTTTTGGCGCTGGCATTTTGCCTGCTCTCTCCCTTGTCCGTATGGGCGGACGACGGAGCCACTTCTTCCTATTCTCCCTACTCGATTTTCGGCATCGGAGACCTTATCATCCCCGGCACGGCGTACAACCACAGCATGGGCGGCGTAGGTATCGCCAACCGCAATCGCAAATACCTCAATCCCCTGAATCCCGCCTCCGTCACGGCGCGGGACACCCTGGCGTTCATGGCGGATTTTTCCGTCCACGGAGAAAACAAGTACTTCCGCCAGGGGGATGTACGCAGCGCCCACAATACCTTCAATGTCAACGACTGCATCATTTCCTTCCCGATCTGGCGCAGCAGTGCGATGATGGTGGGGGTGCGGCCCCTTTCTTCGACGGGTTTTGCCTATCGTACGGAGTACACCGATCCTGCCATCATCGGCAAAACCGGCAAAATCAGTTATGAAGCCGAAGGCAACGGCGGCCTGTACCAGGTATTCCTGGGCGCCGGCGTTACTTTCTGGAAGCGGCTTTCCCTGGGCGCCGAAGCGAGTTATACCTTCGGCAATATCCGCAAGCAATTCAGCCAGTCGTTTGCGGATGCTTCGTACAGCGGAGCGAATACCTATTATGAACTGTCGCTCCGTGCCCTGACCGGCAAGGTCGGGCTTCAGTACGAACAGCCGCTCGGGAAGCGCGCGAAACTTTGCATCGGCGCCACTTACGGTTTCGGCAATGCCATCGGCGGCTTTGTGGAAAAGTACAAGCTTTCCACGAGCACCGCTGCTTCCGATACGCTGTTCATGCATATCGATACCCTGGCGCAATGCTCTCCGAAGCCGCGTCTGGCCAACGAGTTGGGCGTGGGTATTTCACTCCGGGTCGATGATAAATGGATGCTGGAGTTCGACTATACCCGCTCGGACTGGCGAAAGTCGAACTTCGACAACGCGGCCAGTCAATTCGAAGCCTTTAACGGCAATACTTCGGTGATTTCCGGAAAATCGATTTTCAGCACCACCGTTTCCGAATCCTTCCGGCTGGGCTTTGAACTGGTTCCCAACCGAAACGATATCCGTTATTATATGCGCACCTGCGCGTATCGTGCGGGCCTTTATTACAAGCGGGATTACTTCAAATTGGACGGGAACGATATCCACGCCTTCGGTTTGACGCTGGGTATGACCTTGCCGGTTTTCCGCTGGCACAACGGCTTGACCGTAGCCCTGGATGTGGGGCAGCGGGGCAGTGTGGCAAACAATTTGATAAGGGAAAGGTATGTTAACTTTTCCGTGGGCCTGAACATTTATGATATTTGGTTCCAGAAACCCAGGTACGAATAAATTATTGAAGAGATATGAAAAAAGCGTTTTTGATTTTCTTTGCCGTCTTGGCCGCCGGATGGACTTCCGGCGCGCAGGGCAAGTTTGGAGCGGACAGCGCGGAATGCATCAAATACCTCTCCTATTACGAAGAATATTTCAAGCAGAAGAGTTATGGCGATGCGCTGACCAACTGGCGTAAGGCCTACAGCCTCTGCCCCCATTCTTCCCGGCAGACCCTTCTGATCAACGGTGCCACCCTGATTCGTCAGGTGATCGCCAAGAATTCCCGCAACGCCGTCTATCGCGAGGCGCTGGTGGATTCCCTGCTGACCCTGAGCGACGAGCGCGTGCAGTATTTCCCCAAATATGCCGTTTCCGCCCTCAACGCCAAGGGACAGGATGTGTATAACTATCTCAGGAACGATCCGGAGAAACTCTACAAGGGTTTCGAGGAGATTATCGCCAACAACGGCAGCGGCACCAAGG
>Ga0265298_10001886_pt1 | contig 30450 bp, 7 predicted proteins | sample AusTroGonzalo_MG_3_FD_193486 | JGI IMG/M metagenome (GOLD analysis project Ga0265298, IMG submission 193486) | Bovine rumen microbial communities from tropical cattle in Woodstock, Queensland, Australia - Gonzalo_01 | ecosystem: Host-associated > Mammals > Digestive system > Stomach > Rumen ...
CGTGAGCGTCAGGATGAGCATGTGCTCGGCCATCCAGCCCTGGTCCTTCGCGAGCTTGGACGCGATGCGGAGCGCGAAGCACTTCTTGCCGAGGAGCGCGTTCCCGCCGTAGCCCGAGCCGAACGACCAGATCTGGCGCTCTTCGGGGAACTGCGTGATGAACTTGTCCTCGATCCTCTTAGCGCAGGGCCACGCGACGTCCTTCTGGCCCTTCTTGAGCGGCGCGCCTACGGAGTGGATGCAGGGAATGAAGTCGCCGTCCTTGGCGAGGTGCTTCAGGACCGCGTCGCCCGTCCTCGTCATGATGTTCATGTTGACGACGACGTAGGGCGAGTCGGTGATCTCGATGCCGTACTGGGTGATCGGGTTGCCGATCGGGCCCATCGCGTAGGGGATCACGTACATCGTGCGGCCCTTCATGCAGCCCTTGTAGCTCTTGAGCATGAGCTTCTTCATGACCTCGGGGTCCATCCAGTGGTTCGTGGGACCCGCGTCGATCTCCTTCTTGGAGCAGATGAACGTGCGGCCCTCGACGCGCGCGACGTCGCTCTCGTGCGAACGGGCGAGGTAGCACCCGGGGCGCTTCGTCTGGTTGAGCTTGATGAACTGGCCCTTCTTGACCATCATCTCGCAGATTGCGGTATGCTCCGCCTTGGTGCCTTTCACGACCACGATCTTGTCGGGCGTGCAGACTTTGTTCCACTTGTCAACCCACGCGAACACCTTGTCGTTCGCGAACTTCGGCGTCTTGACCATCTTTGTTTACTCCTTAAGAAATGCCCTTTGAGGGCGTTTTGAAGATATTGGTAGATATTATACCCTATTCTGGGTCGGAAATCAATCGACCCAGAACGCAAGCTGGACAAAGCTACCGCACAAAGAGCATTAGGCCGATAGACTTAATGTAGGCCACTATCTCGCCGTCTTCCTCCTTGACGTCGATGACCCATTCCGGCCTGCCTGGTCCATCGTAAAGCGAGACATTGACGCCCGCGAACTTCTGTCCGGCGGTAAGGACGTTCCTTCCGTCGTTGTAGCTGGCCCGAGCGCCGTTCTCAGCGGAAATCTTGACGACGACGTTCGTCGTCTCACCCTCGTCGAACGCCACGTCCTTGCCGGTCAAGTCAAGGATAGGCGTCGCAGAACTCGTGTAGTTGAAGCCAAGGCAGGCGTTGTCCCCGAGAACGAGGTCGCAGCCAAGTCCAAGCGTCCCAGACTCGGCAACCGCCAACGTCGCACCAGCGTTTACGGTGATGTTGCTCGTCGTGAGCGACGCACCGGGCTTGAACGCCAACGTAGCCGTGTCCGTTACGGTGACCGGCGGCTGGGCGTCACCGTAGCATTCGCTGTTCACTCGAAGCGTACCGGTGCCGGAGACCGCAATTACCGGCGAGCTGTAGTCCCATGTATTCGCATCAATCGTAATCGTTCGACCGACGCCGCTCTCGTCATCCGTGCAGAATGTAATGTCACGACTGAACACAAGAGCGCGGCCATTATCGCTACGCGCGGCAATGGTGAAGTCTGAATACCACGGACGAATCGTCTCGGCGTTATTGCCGCTACCTCGTCCAATGCAGTAGATGGCGTTGTCGGTCGCGAAATTCAACCCGCCTTCGCCAATATATACTGTGTGCTTTGCCGCCGCGTTTCCATCAGCAAAATAGAACCAACCACCGGTCATTCCATTCGTGATGGAATTGATCTTGAAGGTGCCAGGCGTTGAAGTGCCCTGCCCGTAGGACAAATACCTGTCACTCGTACCGGTGAGCGTCAAATTGGTGACTACCATCTCACCGAGGACTCGGTAGGAAAGACGCCCTCCGTCAAGCGCCATGTCGCCGACAAACGCCTTCGCATTGCTTCCGACATGAAGTTCCGTCAATCTCCCCGCGTATTGCACATAGAGCATGGAGTCATCTGCAACGGCCGGACGGCAATTGGAGTACTGCGTAGCGGTCCATCGTGCGTTTGCCGCGCTGTCAAGGTAATAGTCGCCGAACATGCAGCGCGACCAGTTGACCGTAGCACCCGTCTCTATCGACTTGCCCGCCGCCGGGTAGGCGCCACCCGCGAAGACGATGTGCGACCTGGAAATATGATCGTAGTAATCCGCATTCTGCGTTACCTGAATGTTGCCCGCGAAGTAAACCGGCACGTTGATCGTGTGGGATACAGGCGAAAGGTTCGTGATCGACGTAACGCCAGCAATGGAGCCATCGCCAGAAATCGTCGCAGCCGTCGAGTTCGCTGCAAACGTGATTGAGCTGGGCGAGAAGTCGCTGTCGCAGACGAGAGTTACGCCGCTCGACACACTGATCACCGCATTCTGCTCGGATGAAGGAACTGAGCCGCCGAGCCAGTTCTCCCCGTCGCTCAAACGCGCGCCGTCGCCCGCGCCTGTCCAGAATATGTCATTCTCGCCCTTGACGACAAGATAGAGCGTATTGTCCGAGACTTCCCATGTTCCCGCCGACGGGACGAGCTTGTCTTGGACATCAGCGATTGCAATGCCTTCTTTTTCGAAGATTGCATACCGGCCCATGGCGGGCGTGCCGCCATTAATCGTTAGCGTAGCCGAGCCGGACGTGGGAAGCGCAAGCGCCCCAACCGCCATAGACGGCACGCCAAACGTAGGGGTGTCTATGTTCAAGGTTGCACCGTCTTCGAGCGTCAGACTCGCGAACGACACTTTGGCGGATCCCTTGACGGTAAGCCCCGTGCCGCTTTTTGCCGTCACGGCACGGCTCACCGAAAGCCCTGCCTCGACAATAGTCTCGCCTTCTTCGCAAACAAACGCCGCAGTCGAGGTCTGCGAACGGAAGAGGGTGATTTTGCCGGGCCCCTTCTTCGTCACTGCGCCAGTACCGCCGAAGTCAGCGCGTATATTGCCAGTGTAGCCCTGGCTATCGAGAACGAGACCGCCGGGGCCGACTACGATAACAGGCGCATCGTTCGTCGCCAGTATCCAGCCGCTGCCCGCGCCTGTGCCACTGTTATTGTCCGTCAAGACAAGCGTAGAATTGTTGAACCTCGCGCCGTTCGCCGGACGATCCATATACACGCCAAACTCCTTGGCCGTGACTACGCAACTCTCGAAGTCCGCCGTGGCGTGCCCAGCCGTATTGGACTGGCGTTCGTTGTGTCCAAGGTATATGCCGCCCTTGCCGACATCAAGAACCGAGTTGGTCATCGCAAGCTCGAAAATCGGCTCTTTTGGATTCTTCCTGTTGCCCGGCCCTCCGTCGTCGTGTCCAAGCAGAAGGTTGTGGTTGTTCTTGACCTGGAAAGTCGAATCGTTGAACGTTAAAAGAAGACCCGGCGTGTCGTTTTCCGTAGTTTTGTCGCGGCACGGCAACATATAGACCCTATTCGCAAACTGGAGAAGACCACCATCCGACACGTTGAAGACAAGCGTGCCGCGTCTTGAATCCTGCATGATCCAGTTGCGGGGGTCGCCGGTCTCCGTAGAAGCAAGTGTACCGCCGACGATATCGACATAGTTCGTGGCATCAGCATCGGATGTGCCGCACATGTTCCATGTAAATCTTTCTGAAGTCGTCATCACGGCGCCCTTTGCGATAGTAAGCGACTTTGGCATTGTAGCCACCTTCCAAGTGGGATTCTGCGTCGTCGAGAACGTGCCGTTCGTGAGAGTGATGTCCATGCCGGCGGCAAGATAGTCCGTCCATTTTCCAGAAAGCGTCTGACCGCCGTAGTCGAAGACGACGGGCTTCGCGGCATAAACGCCAAGCGTGAGCTTGCTGCTATCAACCGTCGCACCGCTCATAGCAAGCGCACCTTCATCCACGATTGTCCGCTCAGTGCGGTTCGCGCCAAGCACGAGCGTGCCTTCGCCCGTCTTTGCGAGTGTACCCGTTGTGGGCGCATTGATTGCCGCGGAAACGCCATTCGAGACCGCCACTGTCTCTACTGTCAGATTCGCCGTGCCGCCAACCGTCGCGTTCGCCTGAAACACGATCTCGGGAGCCGCAACGGCAGCATTGACAACCGTCGAAGCGCCAGATGTGTTGAATATCGCCTTGCTGCCATCCTCCCATGCCGTCGGGCCGTTGCCGTCGTCCCACTTCCCGGAATCCGTCCAATTGTCGTTCGCGTTGCCAATCCATACGAACGGCCTGACGGCACTTGACTTGACGATGACCGACTTGCCATCTGCCGAAATCCCCAGATAGAGATCGGCAATGTCGGCAGCATCGCCAATCACTATGTCGTTCGCCCCAAGCCAGGCGGGGTTGATCGCCCCCGCGCCAGTAAATGTGAGGACAACCGTACCGACAGGAACGCCGCCAGCTGGAATCGCCACGGAAAGGCCGTTTGTCAAGATGTTCGCCACATTGTCCGCGCTGGCGATAGAAAGAATCGTCGAATTCGTAATCGTCGTGCCGCCCGTCCAACCCACTGCGCCGGAAATCGTCACGGTGCCGCCACCCGCAAAGGTCATTGCGCCCGATGAGTCGCTCGCATCGTTTATGGCGACTGGAATGGATATCCCGAACCCGCCAGTATGGATAGTGCCGCCGTTTGCACCGACATATACATTGATGCCGGTGCCAGACTTGTGATATAGCAATCCATCTGACTGCACGGCATTGGCCTGCAACGTGCCACCATTGAAGTTGATCGTAAGCGAACCACCAGACTGGTCGTCCCGACAGTACTTCGTCTTGAATGTTCCTCCTTCCAAGTTTATCGTTCCTGTTCCAATACCACTCTTCGTCCCATTGGAGCTGTTGACCTCCACCGTGCCGCCATTTACAATTAGCGTTCCCGTGCCGCCGGCAGTTTTGTCACCTTTGTCGCCCAAAACTAAATCCCCGCCAAGATTCGCCGTGCCGCCATTGACCGTCAAAGTTCCTTGGCCATCTGCGCCATTCCTGCCGATATAAGTGATCTTGCCACTGGCAACGTTCAAAGATCCAGAATTGATCGTCAGCGATCCTTCGCCGGGGTTCCCTACAAACAGGTTGCTCTTGGCCTCAATCGTGCCGCCGTCCTGCACCATCGTGGCGCCTCCATTGTGCCCGACATGCATAGTGCCATTCATTGTCCAAACGCCACCTCTCTTGTAAACAGTCACACTCCTGCCACTTTGACAGCCAAAGTAACAGGCGTTGTTTACAGTCAACGCCGTGTTCGTCGCCGAGAACGTCCCGTACCTCATCTGAAACCGATATCCGCAGTCCATCTTCACGCCATCGCAGGCAATGACATTGCCGACATAGTCGCTGCTGCCTATAAACCAGTATCCTGCGCTCCCGGTCTTGTAGGTTCCTTTTTCAAGCCGTAGCCAAGCATCGCCCGTATCATACGCAATGTAATATCCAGTATTGTCGCCTGAGTTCGCATTACCCGCAGTCACGCCATGTTCATCAGTGTCGGCCCTGAAAACCACTGGCGCCGCCTCCGTTCCGAAGTTGCGCACATGCAGCTTCCATGTAGTCGAATACTCACCATTTATCTCGACAAAAGGGTTGTCCGCGAAGCTTGGCGCCATTTTTGTCGATGGCCAAAAGTTCAAGTTGTGACCCCCGTTAGGAACATCCGACTGCTGGGCACCAGCACTCGCTACACGCCAGTTTCCCGCCGTGCCCCACTTGTTGTCCACCTCTCCGGTGAACTCATAATTGGCGCCCCTCGCCGTCTGCGTCGCGGCGAGCGCGCATAACATAATGCAGAATACGATTTGTCTCATAGATCTTTTCCCAGATTGAAGTTAGGCACAGGAACTTATCTGACGAGCAGGAAGAAACCTCCGCCGCCAACGTCATAGTCAGCAGCAAGCGGGCCAATGGCATCCGAATCGCCTGTGAAGGCAAAAGACGACAGCTGCGAACCGCCGACAAGATCGACTTCCCAATTGCCATCGGCGGTCGTCATCTGAGCGCCGTCGACATACCACGCAACCGCAGGGGAAACAACGCCGTTGACCTTGCGCGCGAAGTCAACTACGCCAAGTATCTGCGCCGTCGAACCGCCTGTCGGGGTCGCGCCGTAGAGCCGGACCCATGCGCTGCCATTCCAGGCATACCACGCCGCTGCCCTTCCTGCGTTCGCCTGATAAGGAGCAATACCCACGACAGCATTGGTGTCGTTCGTCAACGCCCGCGGCAAAATAGCCGCCAAGGACATAGTCGCCCTCAAGCGAACCTGCGCCCCCGCTCCAGAAGACGAACCTGGCTCAACTTCACCGTCGGTGAAAGCCGCGTCTTCGAACCATAGCCGGGACTTGCGGGCGTAAGTGCGTCCGCGTAGCGTCGCGGTGTCCATTGCACCTCCGTAGATAGAATAGGTTTGCGTAGCGGTCAAAGTCCATTCATATCCTTTCCCATGTGCAAGATCGGCAATCGAGGCGGACACTGACGGAACGGCAATCTCCGCATTGCCATCAATCAGCGACGAACCAAGCTTTGCCACAAGCGAAGCGGAATCTTCCGTAACGCCAGCAGTGTGGTTCGTAACTTTGGCGGCGATATCTATCACTGCATCCGCGACATTGTTCGATGCGGAAACATAAAGAAGCTTCATGGGCGAAAGAAGTGTTCCAGTGAACACAGCGGTATAAGTCGTGTTTGACTGGACGTCCTCTACCGTCGGGGACCAGCCGACAAAGGCATACGACATCTTCGAGGTCGCCGTCTTCGTCCCCGCCGGAACTTCAATCGCGCCCGAGGGCGTAAGATAGTGGTATTTCGCGGTGGTCGTCGCGTTACCGTTCACCCATGTGATCGTGTAGAGGTTCGTCGTGTAGAGGGCGGTGTAGGTCGCGTTCTCGGCAGGCATCGTCGTCACGGCAGGCGACCACGCGGAGAACGTGAAGCCATAGTGCTCGGGCGCCTCGGGCGCTTCTACCGCCGCGCCGTATGCGTAGTTAGTCGGCCCGAGGATAATCGAATCGTCTACACCGTCGACGAAGGTTGCAGTATAGATGTTCGGTGTGGCGTCGTAGGTCGCGGTGTAGGTCGCGTCTTCAGAAACATTGGCGAATGCCGGCGCCCAGCCCGTAAACGCATAGGTATATTCCGCGTCGGCGGCGCGGGTTGGATCTACGGGCTTCTCTGCTGCGACGCCCTCCGCCAAAGTCCCGTAATTAAGCTCAACTATCTTAAGGTTCGTGCCGTCATAGTCGGCAAAAGTAATCACATACTTGCGCGTGTCAGAGGTGTAGGCCGCCTTGTAGGCGATGTCAGCTGTCACCGCTGGCAAATCAGCAGTGGCTATTATAGTGCTGGTGCCACCTATCTCAACCCATCCCACGAAAGTGTAGGCCGTGTCGATCGTGGGGGCCTTCGTCGGCTCGGCGTGCGTGGGCTGGTGCCCCTTCGTCACCGTCGTCTGCGCCGGATCGAGTGGCGTCGTGCCGTCCTCGTCAAACCACGAGACCGTCGCTGTCGTCGATGCGTCGTGCTCCTCGAAAACCGCGATAAATGTCAGCGGACCTGCGACTGCCGGCAGCGGCGAAAGGACGTCAACTCCGTTGGTGGACCAACCCATAAACTCGTAGGAATGCTCGGCTGTCGACGCTTTAGACGCATCCGCGTGCGTCGGCACGGCGCCGTAGTCGACATTCGTCACGTCGATCAGCGAGCCGTCGTCCATCTCCCATGAGACCGCGTAGGAACGGATCGCATCGGAGAAAATAGCATGGAACGTCATCGCCCCGGTAATCGTTAGCGCAGAGAGATCGAGCACTGTCGTGGCCGAAGGGTCGGTGTTCCATCCGGCGAACGTGTAGTCGAACTCTGCGGTGGAGGCCTTCGTCGGCGTTCCGACCGGCGCGACGACCGGCGCGCCAATTTCGCCCTGCGTCATACCGAACACTGCGTCACCATTCTTCCATGTCACAGGATACTGGGTATGGTCAACATACTTGATCAGCCAGTGCCGTCGGGCGCTGTTCACGGTGCCTGTGAGCCCGATCGTCGTTGTGCCAAGAACTTCATCACTCGGCAGGTCAGACGGATAATCTGATCGGGCGAGGTCCGCGTCCGTTAGTTCGGCGAAACCCTTATCGGCATTGACCCATTCAGGATAGGCGACCGGATCGACGATGATGCGATAGCGACCGCTACTGCCCCAAAAGGACGTTTGCCACTTGGAATCCTCGGTATCGGCGAGTGTTGGGACTCCGCCGAGAAACCGGAGGACGAACCCCTTCTTCATGTCGACGAAGGCCTGCTTTTTGATGGATGTCACCGTTTCCGGCAGCGTAACGCGATCGAGCTTCGTATCGCCGCAGAAGATGCGATACGGCACCTCGGAGAACGTGCCCTCGCTCCAATCGAGTTCGCCCGCGACCCGGCCGTTGAAGAAGACGTCGTCGCCGGTCAGGTTGCTGATCGGGCTCTTCCACTTGGACGGCGAAATCGTAAACGAGCCGTTCTTGCCACTTTCCGTGAAGGCATATGCAGCGCCATCGGAATCGAAGCCCGAGAAGTTCGGTGAGAATTCGACAGACTCAAGGTTGTAGATTTTGTAGGCGGTATACTTCGAGATTGTCGTGACGCCGGGCGCGATAATCTTTGTGATGGTGGTGTTGCCGTCCCACATCTGGAAGGCGGAATTGGCGAGCCGCGTGACGGTGGACGGGAGGCATATGACTCCGTTCGTCGCCTCGACTCCATGATAGGTGACGCTTTTTAGAGGCGTACAGATGGCAAAAACGTTCTTTTTGGTGATCGGTCCCGTCTGGGACGAGAGCACGATGGTTTCCAGGTTGCTGGCCTTGTAGAAAGCGGCCTCACCAAACTCCGTGCAGGACTCGGGCAAGATGATTCCAGTCAGGTCCGTCTTGAGCTGGAAGCCCTGATAGTCGACAGAGGCGATTGTCAGCCCCGTGTCGGCCGCGACATCCGTTAGATCCAACATTCCGACGGACGCGTCGGCGTGACTCTTGTACTTTACCTTTGTTTTCGAGTTGAGGACGACCGTCCAGTTGCCGTCCGTGATTTCCGGGTTCGTTGATGCCGCGGTCGTTCCGTTGGCGAATGTCCATGCCGCCTGCGCCGTCGCGGCGGCGAGCATGCAAAGCGCAAGAAGGGAGAGGTATTTTTTCATGTCGGGTTCCTTTCGCTAGTAGGACAGCAGCGCGGAGGTCGCGGTGGAATCAGGGTCCCAGAATCGGACGACGTATGTCTTCCGGGCGGGGGCATAGTTGGCGTTATGATACCACGAACCGTCAGTCCATGTTCCATCAGCGTCTTTCACAGGGAACGTGAACGAGCTTCCGGGAAACACAGCCAGATAGTTCTCCACCCACGTACTCCAGGCGGACGTCGGACCGTTCTTGTCCGCATTCATCGGCAGGAAGATCAGAAGCCCGTTGAATCCAACGTGGTCGAGAAAGTTGTTGTTCCCGTTTACAAACCCATCTGCAAGATCCGGCGTCGCTTCGTGGAATAGGAGCGTCTTGATGGTCGTCCCCTGACCCTGGAATGCCTGTGCCTTAAACACGATGGTCTGACCGGCCGCACCACCAAATTCGACGCAGCGGAGATTGGGGGTGGTCATGAATGCATTGGCGCCGATGTTCGTGACGGCAGGAAGGGACACCCCGACGATGCCGGCATTGTTGCACATGTAGCCTTTCATCGTCGTGCTGGTGACCGGCCATTCAAGGCACTCGAGACTCTTGCAATCCCTGAATACGCTGTCGCCGATCGACTGCAAATTTGCCGAGTTGATGGGAAACAAGAACGCTTGAAGATTTTTTGCGTTTATGAACGCACCCGTACCAATGGCTTCCAACGAATCTGGGAGCTTGATCGAGCGAAGATAGGGGTTATCCCTAAAGCCATCAGAGCTGATCATCACGAACGTGTAGTCGTTCTCTTCGGCGTCCTTGATTGGAAGCGTCAGATCGACATCGACGCTTCCGGCGGGACATCCATCGTAGAACTCCTTCGAGCGCTTCAGGTCATGGCGGCAGAGACGATTCAATCCGGTCGTCTCCCGGCGGATATCCCATAGCGTAATCTCGTCGAATTCAACCGAGGGGTCTGTATTCCTGAGTACAAGGTAGTTGCCAAGTCCGCTGTCCACAGCGGTATTAGCAGCGGCCGGAATACCAACCGCAAGCCAATAGAAGTCGGCACATGCCGGAAGAACTGCCAACGCAGCAAACGCGGCGAGAATGTTAACAGTTAGGATTCGCATCATTTATCTCCTTAATTGTGCGATTGTGAATACACCACTCCATCGTCAGCGAACTATAATAAAAAGACCGTTGTTGATCTTCACCTTTTCATAGACAAGAATCGCATTCGCGCCTGACGTGCCGAATTTCGTCGTGCCAATCACCTTGGATTCGTCGATGCCTTCTGGTATGCATGACCGCATCGTAGCAGAATCGTATGGCACCGAGGGATCAATAAGCGCATCCCAGGCCGGCCATGCCTTATTGTCCACGCAGTAGACCCAGCGCTTGGAGTTGTCTTTGGGATAAAACGGGCCGTTGTTTGATGTATCGGAGAGTTCTGGCGGCGCATTCCTAAAATGAATCACCCTTATGTTGGGCCCCCAGGCAAAGGCGTTTTTGCCGATGGCTTCCAGTGTATCGGGAAGCCAGACTTCGGAGAGAGAGTAGTTGTCCATGAACGCTCCAGAGGCAATATTCGTAACGGATGTCGGGCGCAAATCGATATTGATCAGGCCAGAGCTAATGAACGTATCTGACGGTATTGTTTTGACGGCAGGACATCCCGAGAGATCGATAGCATGAAGGGCCGAGCAGCTCCGAAACGCACGCGAACTGCCCAACGACTTCAGCGCCGACGGCATCACGACGTTCGTGATGCCAGAGCAGAGAGCAAACATCTGCTCGCCAAGCGCCTCAAGCGAGGCAGGAAGTCGCACATCTTTGATCCCGGTTTTCCCATAGAACGGGCAGCCGTTTACTGAAATAAGTACTATGCCGGTATCGGCCTCGACGGAGGAGAGGTCAAGCAAGTCGGTGATAGTAGCATCATAGACTGTATTGTTTTCGTTTCCGTTGTTGTTGCCAAGCTGCCAGACGCCGCCGACGGCACGGATCGGGACAGCCCACGCACCGTCAGTGGAGTAGAGGTAGTAGACGTGATTCGCCGTGACGGATTCCACCTCGGCGCTCGGCGCGTCGCTCATCCAGTAGCCGCCATCGCGACCAAGGTAAGTCTCAAACGAGATAGGCTCGCTGGTTTCACCCTCTGCGCCCTTGTTGTCTACACCTGAAATGCGAGCATAGAATGCAGTCGAAGCGGAAAGGTTCTCAACGAGGACCGTGCCAGTCGCTCCAGAGGCGTAGAGAGTTACGGTACCAGTTCCAACTACATCTGCAAACGCGGCATCCGTCGCGACATCTACCGTAAGCGTTGCGGACTCGGCGCCATTGGGAAGCACAATGAGCGTGACGCCAAACGCAGCGGTCGTGGCAGTGAGCGCCGGAGCGGTAAGACTGTAGGTGGGGACTGTGGACGCTTCGGCTTCGCCTTCCTGAATGAGGTATGTCTCGTCCGCCACCGTTCCAAACATCGTGGTGCCAAATGGCGCATCGTATCCGTTCGCAGGATAGCGGACCGATGACGGAATCCAACTCTGGTGAGCAGTGTTGAATTCGCCTTTCTTCACCGCAGACCACCGCGTGTATTTGAGCGCATTCACGCAATATGCCCACTGGCGACCGTTGGCTCCGGCGTAGATTGCATAGTCCTGGTTGTTGCCGCTGTCTACAAGCGTCGGAACGTCTCCGAGGAAGTGGATGGATCGCTCGTCCGACCCCCAGGCAAGGGCGTGGTAGCCTATCGATGAAAGCGTATCCGGAAACCAAAACTGCTGCTCGGAAGAGGAGCGCGCAGACTCGAAAGCTTCATAGCCAAGCGATGTGACAACGGAATTCGTGAAGTTGGCAACGACAAGCCCCGTGGCACCCTTGAACGCATAGTCATTAATCGTTTCGAGCGTAGCTGGAACACCGACGATATTGAAGGCCTGGTTGAATTGGTATAAAAAGCGCTTGCCCATAATGGTAAAGGCCGCGGTGCTACCCGTCGCGGCGGTAATGGCATCGTTGGCGTCAGTAAGATCGAGGTTGCCTGTCGGGAGCGTGGTGCCACCCGCACGGGCAGAGCCGCCCTGAGCGTCAACGCCGAAGTTGCCAGCGCCAAGTGTCCACTTGTTGGCAGAAACATCGTGGCGATATACCCAAATCGACCAGGTGCCATCCGTGATGTACCCGTGGTAGGGCTTGTCGCTGCCAGTGTAGTTCCTGACCGTTCCCGAATAAGTACTTGAGCCGTCGTTGTCGTAATAAGTCCACACCGCCCACGCCGTCTGCACAATCGAAAATGCGGCAAGCGCGGCAAGCGTACAGCAAATTTTGTTTTTGATCATGATGTGATTCTCCTATGTCATTACGTAAAATCAGAAAAAGCAAAGCCCCCCGCCTCGCGTGGGCAAGGCAGCATGCAGGAGCGCTTCTGAGCGCAATTTAGGCCTTATAATCAGGCTCATGTCTACCTTAGCTTATGGCTAACCATAGGCGCTAATTTGTGCAATATGATACCATTCCTCGGTCTTATGGTCAAGTGACATCGCCCTCTTTTTCATTCGGGCGGGTTGCCGACCTACGACGGGAAGATCCCAACAGTGTCATCTATCGAACGAAGAGCTTGAAGCCAGGGGCGCCAGGAATCTCGGCCCTGACACCAGTCGGGCTGTCACCGACGTTCTCTGGCTCAGCAAGAACCGACGGCCAACCGTAGGTGTAGAAGAGCATGGTGGACTTGGGCGGATCGACGAGCGTGACGTGGCTCGTGTCGATGCCGCCCTTCCACGCGACGAGCTGGACGGTGCACTTCCGGCCTGTTTGGAAGACCGGGCTCTCCGGGTCGATCGCGAGCACGTAGCCGCCCGCACCGTCGCCAAGCAGTCCGGCGAACTTCTCGCCCTCGTTCTCCGAGTAGATCACCGGATCGACCCAGCCGTCTTTAGGAACGCTGAAGAGGAACGTCGTGTCGGCGTTCTGGAGGCTGGCCGCTGCCGTCGATTCGTTGCGGAAGGCCGTCGAGAGCGTGATCTGCGGCGCCTCGCCAGAGACGCGGATCGTCTGGTTCGTTGTCTGGTTCCAGTTGTAGTCGGTATACAGGTACAAGGCGCCGATCGTGCCGCCGTCGAGGCGGATACCGCCGAACTTCATGCCCATGCGCGGGCCGCCGGCCCGGAACGTCAGCGAGGCGCCGTTGTCGACGACGAGCCACATGTTGCTACCGACGCCCGTGACGTTGTTGCCGAACGAGGCGACCGCGCCGTCAGTGAAGCGCAGCGTCGAGTTGTAGGACGAGGTGTCGCCGAAGTTGACGCCGTCCTTCTCCGTGAGGGAGACGCCCGAGAACGTCCAGTTGCAGTTCTTGAACGCGCCGCCGCCCATGTTGTCGTTGCTGCCGCCGAAGCCGGAGACGTCCGGGCCCTCGCCGACGAGCGTCACGTCGAGGTTCTGCTTGAACACGCTCCAGTTGGCGAACCGGTATTTTCCGGGGACGGCGATGGTCGCGACGGTTCCGTTCGGGAAGTCGACGGTGGCCTGGGAGTTGGCCGGGTAGCCGGTGCAGTAGTAGGAGACGTTCGGCGTCCAGTTGGCCGGGTCGTTCCACGCGCCTTCCGTCACCGACGTCTTCCACGTGTAGGTCACGGCGTCGTAGGTCGTGAAGGTGTTGTTCGCGCTGACCGAGCTCCAGCTCTCCCATGTCGTGCCGCCGGGGGCGACGTTCACGGTGTGGAAGGCGTAGTAGACCGTCCGCGGCATGCCGGTGACCATCACGGGGATCGAGAACGCGCCGGCGCGGTCGAGGACCACAGTGTCGTAGACCTCAAGCGCCTGATGCGAGTCGCCGATGAGGATCTCGAGCGTCGTGACGCCCGCGCCGAGCGTCTCCAGCGTGCCGTTCAGCGTAACGAAGCGGTGCACGGCGCCAGGTGTCGACACGCCGCTCGCGAGGACGGAGCCGGCGCGCGTCGTGAATGACACGACGGGTGTTTCATCGAAGCCGCCGTCCGTCGTCTCAGCGACGATACGATACCAGTAGGTCCCGCCTGGCTCAACAGCGACAGGTATGGAGAACGCACCGATGCCCGGATTCGCGACGACGATGTTGGTCATGCTCGTGAAGTCAGGATCGTCAGCGAGCTGAATCGTCACCGAAAGGTTCCCGGAGCCTGCAGAGACGACGCGGACTGGGAAGACGGCAGTGTCACCGTCCGCATCCACGCCGCCGTCGACGACGCGCACGGCGCTGGCGTCGGCCGGGATCGTGTCGGACCACGCGACGATCGCGCCGTTTCCGTCCGCCTCGTAGAAGCGGACGTAGGCGGCGCCCGCGGCGGGCGCGAACGTGCCGGCGACCGAGACCTGGTCCGCGGCGGCCGAACCGAAGACGGCGTCGTTTCCGTCCGCCGCCCAGGCGGCCGCGTCGGTGCCGTGGTAGGCCTCGCCGCTCACGGCGTGGATCGTGCCGACCGCGTTCGTGATCGGGCGCGAGACCGTCGCGGTCAGCGTCCCGGCGCTCCACGAGGCGGCGTCGACCGTCAGGATGCGGTAACCGCCGGACGAGACGCCCAGGAGCTCCATCTCGCGAATCGGGTGGGTGGCGGGGACGCCGCCGCCTTCGCCCTGCGTGAAGCGGAAGGCCGTCGCGCCGACGGCGAGGAACGGCGCACCGTCCGCGGGCGTGAGGAAGGCGCGGTTGTATTCGGCGACGTCGAACTCGAGCTGCGAGCCGGCAATGCGGTGCCACTCGCCCGCCTCGTCGCGCCACTCGAGCGAGGCGATCGAGATCTTGCGCCGCGTGCCGTCGTTGACATACTGGTAGAGGCGGAATTCCGAAAGCGAGAACGTTCCGCCCAGTTCGAATTCGACCGACGTGCCGGGTCCCGGAGCCCAGTTTTTGCCGGATTCGTCGATTCGGCCGTCCGTCAGATATTGGAGCGAGCCGGAGGTCGCCACCGGGCCGGTCGTCTCGGTCCCGATCAGCCCGCGCAACAGGTTGTTCGTCGTCGACGCGGTGCTGGTGCTCCATGTGTCGCAGTACCAGCCGTTGATCGCCGAGGCGGCGCCGCCGCCGATTTCGTCGGGCGCGGTCGCGAAGGAGAAGGGATCCGAAGCGCCAGTGTCGCCGCCGGCGTTCCGCGCAACGAACTGCGCCCAGTAGAGGCGATCGGGCAGCAGGCCGTCGAGCACGGCAGCCGTCTCGCCCTCGGGGATGTTCTCGGCGACGAGGTGCGCGGTCGCGCCCTCGACCTCGTTGGACTGCGCCGCGTAGCGGACGTAGAGGTCGGCGCGCTCGTTCGTGGCGCCGGAACCGGCGTCGACGAGACTCGCGGCGAGCGTCACGGAGGCAGGCATCGTGTCGCGGGCCGCCACGAAGAGGACGACCGGCGGGATCGAGGCGAGAACCTCGACATCCGGCAGGTAGACCGTTTCAGACCAGCGGACGCCGCCGTTGCCGTCGTCGGAGCAAAAGCGCAGATAGTCCATTCCGTCAAGCGACGTCGCGTCGATCGAGAAGTTCTGCGAGAGCGCGCCCGCCTCGACCGTTACGTTCGTGGCGGTGATCCACGCCGAAACGTCCGTTCCGCCGTGCGTCGTGGCGACGTAGGCCATGACGGTCGCGGCCGCCGGAAGCTCGTGCGAGAAGGCGACGAGCGCCTTGACGCCGGCGGCCGTGCGAGAGAGCGACGTGATCGAGATGTCGGCGGGCAGGTTCGCGACGGGAATGCCCTCGGCCTCGACCTCGCGTAGATAGTGGTCGCTGGTGCTCATATTGCCGTCGGACGTGAACCGGATGCCGTAGGCCGGCTGGTCCCAGAGCGCGGTCGCGCCGGCGGCCGGGAGGAGATAGCCGCGGGTGAACTGCCCGCCCATGTAGTGGCCGGGCTCCGGCGAGATCACGTGCCACTCGCCGTCCGCGCCGAGCGCCTCGACGGAGGCGACGTTCACGGCAGAGATGGTCGTGGTCGAGTGCTTGTAGAAGATCCGGAACGAGGTGAGGTAGACCGGATTCTCCCACATCCACATGTAGAGCCGGTCGTTGACGAGCCGTAGGTCGTCGTCCGCGCCGTTGACGGCGCGGGCGAGGTTGGCCGGCGTGCCGTCCGCGCCGGTCGAGGCGACGGTCACGGCGGGCAAGGAACCGCGCAGCAGGTTCCCGTCGTGGAAGTCCGCCGCGGCGCTCGTCCATGCACCATAGTCCCAGACCGCGCCGCCAGCGACCGTCGTCGCGGCTGGGTCGGCGGTGCGGAACGCGACCGGGATTTCGAGCGTGCCGCCCGCGAGCCCATTGTTGAGGAGAAGGACGCCATCGTAGTCAGAGGATGGCGCAAGGCCCGTCGCGGTGCGCACGACAGCGCCATTCGCGGAGATCGTCCCCGCCATCGGGAAGTCGTTCGTCGTCGCGGCGCCGTCACGGGCGACGCGGAGCGTGACCTCGACTTCGTCCGCGCCCTGGCCGAGGGAGTAGACGACGAGCGACGCGGTCCAGTCGGCTTCTCCGATCTCGACGCCCTTGATCGCGGCCTGCGGGGCCGGGTCGGCCGCGGTCGCCGTCCGCATGCGGACGATCACCGTGCCGCTGGCGCCCGCGCCGCCGAAGTGGGCCGTCTCGCCGTTGCTCGACCCGCAACCGCCGCCGCCGCCGCCGCCGTAGCCGGGCGCGGCGTTCATGGTGGATGCGGCGGTTCCGTAGCGGAAGTCGACGTTTCGCGAGGCGCCGACGCCCGCGGTGTCGCCGCCGGCCGCGCCGCCGATGTTCAAGCCGGAGCCATAGGTGCCGCCACCGCCGCCACCACCACCCGCGCCGTAGACAGCCGGGTAGCCCGAGATGGAGCTCTCGAAGCCAGCACCGCCAGCACCGCCTGTCTTCGACGCGCCTGACGCGCCCGCGGCGGTCGCGCCGCCGCCACCGCCACCGCCGCCCGAGGAGACGCCCGCGCCGCCGGCGTAGCCCCCCGTCCCGGCGCCGCCACCCTTGCCGTGCGCGCCGCCGCCGCCGTTGCCGCCGGAAAGCCCGGCCGTGGTGTTGTAGCCGCCGCCGCCGCCGCCAGCGGCGACCATGTCTCCGAAGGCCGAGGCCGAGCCGCTCGTGCCCGCAACGCGGCTGGATACGCGCGCGGCGCCCTTGCCGACCGTGATCGGGTAGATGCCGGGGACGAGGACGGTCGTGGCGGAAATCACCTGGCCGCCACCGCCGCCGCCGCCGCCCGCAGAATTGTCGTTGTTCACGCCGGAGCCACCGGAGCCGCCGCCGCCCACGACGAGGATTTCCGCGAGACCGGCGCGCGTCACGGCGAACGTGGCGGCGTTGACCGTCGTGTCCGTGAACGTCCAGACGGTGTAGGGGCCGTCCTGGACGACCGAGGCGGCCGTGTCCGAGTGGCCCTCGGCCCAGTCGTCGAGCGAGTTGAACGCGAAGTCCGCCGTGACGGCGGGGTTCGTGCCGTCGTCGAGCGTGACGCGCAGCGTGTAGGCCGTGGCGGGGTCGAGGCCCGCGACTGTCACGACATTCGTGCCCGCGGCGGAGAAGGACGCGGACGCGGGCGAGACCGACGCGCCGGCGACGGCGTCGCCGTTCGCGTCGAGCACCTCGGCGGACACCGACGTGGCGCCACCGCTGCCGGGGATGACGACGAACGAGAGGTTCGCGCCCGTCTGCGCGAGCGAGCGGACGCGGAAGTCGGACGCCTGCGGCGCCGCGGTGTCAGCCTGGCCGACGAGGTGCGCCCAGACGGTGATCTGACCGGTCACCGGGTCGGTCGTCTGGAAGAACGAGTCCGTGGCGGGGTGCGGGAGGTTCGCGGAGTCGAGCGTCACATAGGTCGAATGGATGCCTTTCGGCCAGCGCACGAGCGGGACGTCGAGCGACTCGCCGGCGACGACGGCGGGCGACGTCGCGGGAACGCGGAGATGGATCTTGTAGCCCGACGTTCCGCTCTCGCCGAACTTGTAGACGTTCGCGGGGTCGGTGCGGATCGGCGCGTCCTCCCAGCCGCCTTCCGGCACCTCGAAGTCGACGTACTGGGTCGTGTCGGGGGAATCGGAATTTGAGGTCGCGAAGCGGTAGCCGCACTTCAGGATCGGATGCGCCCCCTTGATCACGAGCGTCGCCTTGCCGTCCATGGTCTTGCCACGCAGGAAGACGCCGTTGTTGTTGGCGGCGGCGTAGGGTTCGATGACCGTCGCGTCGTCGATGACGATCTGGGTCCCGACACCGTTCGCGATTATGAAGCCGTTGACAGTCACCTGCGCGCCGTTCCTGAAGGCGATCAGCGAGCGCGCCTTCACGTTTGCGTTGATCGCGCCGCCACCAGTGCCGTTGCCGACTTTGGCGCGGACGCCGTCCGTGAACTCGATCGTCGAGTCCGTGTCGCCGAACGTCATGGCCGTGTTGCCGTAGAGGTCAACGAAGAGGCCCTCGCCCTTGAAGCGCAGCGCGGCGTTCTTGCCGAGGGAGAAAGCGTAGCCGCGCGTCGCGGAGCACTTGTCCTCGATCTGCATGCGGAGCGTCGCGTCGGTCGCGCCATCCGCGGGTTGGAACGTCACATCCGCGCCGGTCGGGATCGTAAGCGACGAGAAGCGGTTGGTGAGTGCGGTGTCGGGGACCGACACGACGGCCGTTCCGGCGGGGAAGACCGCGTAAGAGCCGCGGCGCGGGTAGCCCGCGATGTCGTCCCAGACGCCGTCCGGCGACCACTGGTCCTGGTCGGTCCAGAGGCCATCGCCGCCCTTCCAAGTGTAGGTCGTGGCGTCGACGATCGTCGTGTTGCGCGCCCAGCTTTGCGAGTCGCGGATCTGCGCCGTCGGGCCCCAGCTCGCGGTCTCAGTCGCGTTGGAGACAGACCAGTTCCACGCAACATCCAGATCCCAGTCGAGGAGAACCGGGAGGGTGTAGGAACCGGTCGCGGAGACAACGAGCTCTTCGCCCTCGTGCGGCTCGGTCTTGTTCCCGGCGGGAAATGCGTAGTAGCCCTGGTTGCGCAGAAGCCGGACCGTGGTCTCGCCCGCGCCGAGCTCGGAGAGCGTGCCGCCCGCGACAAGCGTCCGCTGCCGGTTCTCGAACGGGTTGCCGTCGTTCCAGCGATCCACGAGATTGACGTCGGAGAAATCGTAGACGCGCGAAGCGCCGGGCGTCACGAACGAGAGGACCTCGCTTCGGGCCGTGGCGCCAGACTCGTCCGTGACGACGACCTGGTAGAAGTGCTGCGCACCGGGCACGAGGCCCGAAACGACTCCGAACGAGAAAATGCCTGCCACGGCAAGGTTCGTCGTCGCGACGACGGCGAGCGAATCAGCGGCCGTACCCACGAGCAACGTCGCCGTGTATGGCGCGGTGCCGCCGACCACGGTCGCGCGGAATATCGCGCGGTCGCCGAGCGCGTAGCCCGACACGAGCGCGTCGAAGACCTGCGGGAGCGTCGTCGCTGAGTAAGTCACGGGTTCGGTCCACGCGAGCTGGCCGTCCGTCTCGAGAACGAGACGCGCGACGGTTATGGCGCTCCCCCAGCCAGCCACCTGGGCGGCGAGAGCCGTGGTACCGGCCGAGGCCGCGACTTCGCCGAGATCAGTTGAATGTTCCCAAGCGACGATTGAGGCGGTTCCGGCATCTTCAACGCCGTAAACAAGCCAGGCGTGGGCGGTGTTCTCGCCCGAACCGACAACGGCATTGAGCGTCAGCGTGCCGCCGCTCGCGGCGGCGCCCGTCAGGCTCAGGATCCTTGTTTCAGGACGGGAGGGTCGGAGCAGGGATCCCGAGCCATCGTCCAGAATCGGGGTCCAATTCGATTCCGGCATGGGCGTCGTCGATCCGTTCGCGTTGAACGCGACGCCGAACGAGGCCCACGAGGCGGTGCCGTCGCCGTCGGGACCGAAGTTATCGGTCGTGTGGCCGACACGCAAGTCGATCTCGTGCCAGCCGGCCTCCTCAGTCTCGAACGTGCCAAAGGACTCGCTCTTGAAGGCCTTCGAGACGTAGAGAACGGTCTCTCCGTCGATCGCAAGGTAGACGCTGTCCGCGTAGCGCGAGCCAAAGACGTAGGTCTTTCCACCTTCGAGGTATATCCAGCCGCGGTAGGCGAAGAGCACCGGTGTACCGGGCGAGACGTAGGTAAGACCCGTGGCGGGGTCAGAGAAGAGATAGCTTCTCGTGTTCGCGGCGAGTGCGCCGGAGACGATGTTCGAAACCGTTGCGTCGGCCCAGAGCGACGCGTTCGTGAAGACGGTCGGGAACGCGGTCGCCGAGGTACGGCGCGAAATCTGCCAGAGTCCGGACGAGCCATCGCCCGCCGGGAGCGCGCCGGCGGCGGGGAGCGTCACGCTCTGCACCGCGCCGGTGGACACGCCGCCGGCGTTCGATGCGACGGGCGCGAAGAACCATGTGCGCCCCGGCGCGAGACCGGAAACCGCAGTAGTGTAGAGACCCGGCGCCGCCCCGGTCGCAACGGGCGCCGAGAGGTCAAGCGTGTCCTCCGCCATACCGTAGAGGAGCGAAAGGTCCGCCGTCACCGCGGAGCCGGAATTGCGGAGCGCAAGGATGGCGTCGACCGATGTTGCGCCGGCCGAAAGCGACTCGAGGACAACTTCTGGTAGCTCGGCGGCGGCGTCCGCCGCGAGGCGCAGGATGAACGCGCCGCAGCCGCCCGCCGCGCCGCGCCGCGCCGATTCACCGGAATTCGAGAAATCGCAACCGCCGCCGCCACCGGAGCCGGTGCCGGACGCGCCAGCGGTGGGATTCGTCCGATTCTGGTTCACCTCGGTCGTGTAGCCGCCGCCGTCGCCGCCGACGCCGCTGCCGCCGAGTCCCTTGTAGCCGCCGTTTTCGTCGCACCAGCAACTGCCTCCGCCACCACCCGCGTAGTAGAGTGTTTCACCTGTGATATCGCTCGCGACGCCGGGGCCGCCGTTGCCGCCTTGGCGGCGGTTTGTTCCGGACGCAGCGTCCGATGAATGGGCGTCCGCGCCGGAGCCGCCTGCACCGCCGCCGCCCGCCGCAGCGTTGTTATTGCCGTTCGAGGTCAAACCGGAGCCCTTGCCGCCGGGATTGCCCAGCTCGGGAGAGACAGCCGTCGATTCGGATTGCGACGCCGTGCAGGCGTTGCCGCCGCCGCCGCTGCCGCCGGCATGTCCGGCCAGCAATTCGGAAGATCCGTAGGCGCCGCCACCGCCGCCGTGCGCCGTGTAGAGGACCGTACCGGCAAGACGCAGAACGGTGTCCTCGCCGTCTCCGCCGTAGCCCGCCACGCTGCTGACCGCGCCGCCCGCGCCGACGACGACCGTGTAGGTACCTGGCTCGAGTGTCACGGTCGGCATCTCGATTAAACCACCCGCGCCACCGCCGCCGCCGCGGTTCGTGCCGCCCGCGCCACCGCCGCCGACCATGAGGAACCGGGCGCGGCCGAGCGCCGAAACCGTGAAGGTGTAGGTGCCGGGCGTCGAGAACGAGTAAACCGAGTCCGTCCCGACCATCGTCTTCACGGCGCCATCCGGCATGCCGGAGAGCCGGGCAGGCCCGGAAGTGAAGGTAGTGAACGTGCCTGTCGCGGCGCCGAGGACCTCGCCCGCGACGCCGCCGGAGACGACGCGAACTGCGTAGTCGTAGGCCGTGCCCTCCGTGAGGCCGGAAAGCGTGAGAACAAAGCGCTCACCGGCCTGGAGACCGCTCCCGAGCGTCTCGTATGAGCCGAGCGAACCGCCCGTGGGGCCGACCGCCATCTCGAGCGAGGCGCCAGCGGCGCCCGCAGCCGTGAAATCAACCGAGCCAGAGACGATCGCGCCGGCGACCGACCCGACCACGGAATCTACCGTCGCGCGGGCGGTATCGTGCGCCGTCGCCTGCCAGCGGACGATCAGCGTGCCTGAACCGCCGGGCGCACCGCGGCGGGGCTTGGCAGCCGCGTTGTCGCCATCCTTCCGGCCGCCGCCACCGCCGCCGCCGAGGCCGTCCGTGCCACACTCGTAATCGTCGAGCACGTTGTCGGCCGTGCGGCAACCCATGCCGCCGCCGCCGCGTCCGCCGAAGCCGGACGAGAAGACCAGTCCACTGACGGCATCGGAATTCTGACCCGCGCCGCCGCCACCCGCGTACCAGACCTCCTCGCCCGTGATCGAACAGGGCAAGCCGTCGCCGCCAGCGCCGCCGACGACGTTGGCATAGTCGGCGTGCGAACCCGGCGCCCCCGCGCCGCCGCCGCCAGAGCCGAGATTCAAACTGTTGTGGGTCTTGTCGTTCGCGCCACCGGGATTACCACGTTCGCCGTCCGCCGCGGTTGAGGCGCCCGCGACGCCCGCTTGGACGCTCGCGCCGCCGCCACTGCCGCCGGCCTTTCCATTGCGGTAGGAGCTAGAGTAGCCGCCGCCGCCGCCACCACCGTGGGCCGTATAGAGAACCGAGCCGCCGGACGAGAGCGTCGTGTCACCGCCGTTGCCGCCCTGGCGCTGGTCGGTCGTCGTCGGTGCGCCGCCGGCGCCGACTGCGACTGTGTAGGTTCCCGCGTCGAGAATGGTCTTCTCCACGTGGAGGAAGCCGCCCGCGCCGCCGCCGCCGCCATCATATCCACCGCCCGCGCCGCCGCCGCCCACGAGCAGGAGCTCGACCGCCGCGCGCTCGGCGAGCGTGAAGGTCATCGTGCTGGACGATTGGTTGAACACCGCCACGCGGTCGCGTCCGACGGCGAACTCGCGCGCCGCTCCGATCGCCGTCACGGAAGCCGCATCCGTGTAAGGCAGGCACTCGAAGACTTCCGATTGGCAGGTCTCGCCGAGGGTGTTCTCCGCAAGAACGCGGACATAGTAGGTCGTCCCGGCCGTCAGACCCGGGATCGCGAAGGAGACCGTTTCGTTGGCCAGAACGCCCGTCGACACGACGACCGGTGTCGCCGAATCCAGCGCGGCGGCACTTTCCGCGACCGCGTAGGAGACGTCGGCCGAGGAAGAGCCGTCGCCGACGTTGGTCAGCTTCGCCGTCACGAGGATCGACGCCGGGCCGTCCGCAACGCCTTCGATGTTCAATTGAGGTTCAGGGCCGGCGGCAACCGGATCGATCCGGACGATCACGACGCCGGAACCGCCCTTACCGGAATCGAACGCGGTTCCCTTGGCGTCCCATCCGCCGCCGCCACCGCCGCCGCCGAGGCCGTCGGTGCCGGCCGTGGCGCCCTGCGGGTTCGTCATCGTCGTCGAGCTGCCGGCCGCGCCGCCCGCGGCCCCGGGCGTCAGGCCGAAGCCGCGTCCGCCGCCGCCGGCGCCGCCGAGGCCGCCGTATTTGAAGTTGGAGCGCCGGATGCCGCCGCCGCCGCCGCCGCCGTAGTGGACGACGGAGCCGGTGATGTCGCTCTCGAGGCCGTCGCCGCCGTTGCCGGCCGACTCGGACGTCTGGTCGTTGTTGGTCGAAGTATGGGCAACGCCGGAATTCTGACCGTCGGCGCCGGCCCCACCGCCGCCGCCGCCACCGCCGCATCCGGTGCCGCTGCTGCCGTTGTTCGTGGCGTTTCCGCCCGTGTGGCCAGACGCCCATGCCGCCGCAGAGCCGGGCAGATACGAGGCGTTTTGGGCAGCCCCACCGCCACCCCCATTCGCACCGCCTGTTTTAGCGGCATAGCTGAAAGCCCCGCCGCCGCCGCCGCCGAGCGCACTCACAATCGACCCGAACGAGGAAGTTCCTCCGTTGTTGCCGGCGTCCATCGTGGAACCGGCGGTACCACCAGCACCGACCGTGACGGTAACCGCCACACCGGGCTCGATGCCATCGAATCCCTGCGAGACCTCGACAACCGCGCCACCACCGCCGCCGCCGATGCCGGCACCGCCGCCGCCGCCGACAACAAGGACGCGCGATATGACGGCGGCGTCGCCAAGCGTGATCGTGCCGTCCGAAAGGAACGTCACGACAGTGGACTGGTCGGGAAGGACGGTCGTCGTCACGTTCGCGCCCGTCGTGGTCACGGACGCGGGTGCGGCTCCCGCCATTGCATAGCGCATAGACGCCGCACCAAGCGTAGCGAGTGCAAGCAGTATGGATCGAACGATACTTTTCATCGTGTTGCTTTCCCTTTAGATCATAGTTAAACCGCGAAAGTGAAGCGATGCAGAATTGTGACAATGCGTCGCGCGGCGTTCTGCCGCGCGTCAGAGCGAATCTTTACACTGCCAATCATTGCACAATCCGCATGCCCGCATGCCGACATTCAATCGGCTGCGATTGTGCGTATAGTATCATTTTTAGCGCTATAAAGTCAAGTGCTGCAATATATTTATTGCAAAACGGGGCTTGTTAGGCGGTCATCTGAAGGAAATCCAAAAACCGCCGCCCCTCTTGACCGTGAGCACGCCAGGGCCAGAAAACCTATTGTCATCGGCTGTCTACCTGACTCTGATTGTCAGCGGATTGGCAAGCTGGTCGTGCAAGACCTTAAGCACGCCGGGACCGGAGAAATGCAAGTCGTCAATATTTGCGGCCGCGCTCTCCGATGAACCCCAGGTGCCACGCGCAAAAGTGACGGATTCGCCGTCTTCCGTTTCATAGGACACCTCGTAGACGACACCCGTCACGCCTTCGGCGACATATATGCCGCCGACCGTATCCCCGCTACGCTCGAGCGCAATCGTATGGCGGTGATCCGCGCCCCACGCAAGGACAGGCGCGTCGACATCGTTGCCGTCGCTGTCCTTGCCAGTGTAGCCGGCGCTCGCGAGAGAAAGCACCGCGCCGCCGCGCACGACGAAGTCGCAGTCAGTCGCGCAGCCATGCATCGGCCAGCCCCTCTCCGCCGAATTGTGGTAGAGGTAGCCCATCTTCAAATAGGCCGGGTAGCCGAGGTAGAGAACACCTGCGTTGACGACGAGCGTCCCGCGGATGTTGCGCTGGTCGCCAGCGAGGCCGAGCCAGCCGCCGCCGGCCTTCACGAGGTCGTTCGAGGCGATGATCGGCGTCCATATCATGTTGTTGTCCATGTCGGCCGTCGGGGAGATGTCCCAGTTAATGCCGGGCGCATGGATGTAAGATGGAGAGCCGAGCAACTTGAGCTTCCCGTTCTTCGTCATGTCGCATGGCTGCCCGAGCCAGTTGCCCTGCCGGCCCATGATCATGGCGCCGCTCTTGATTGTGAGAGTGGCGCCGCTCGCGGTCGAGTCAAGGTAGAAGTTTCCGCCAGCCGCGTATTTTGGCGTCTCCCCCATGCAATAGGAGAGAGAGAAAATCGTCTTGTCCTTGCCGTTGAGAACAAAGCCGTATTTTCCATACCAGTAGAAGTTGTCATTCTCGCCGCAGGTCGCAAGCGAAGTGTTGTTGCCGGAGTTCTTCGATCCATTCCACTGTCTGAGACAAATGACCCCGTTCGTCACACCCGGAAAGGTCTGCTCCGTCCCCCAGGAAGTGCTCGAGAACGTCCAACCGTTGTCGTTGGCCGTGCAGGTTATCCACGGAACGATGGCGTAAACCGACATTGTATAGTCCGACGGATCCACGCCTTCCGGCGCGATGGCGAAGTCGTTCCATTGGTCAATGCGGAGCGTTCCCAGATAATCTCGGTTCTCACCGCCCGCTCGGCGGCAGTTGAAGCCACGCACCTCGAACGTGCTCCAGTCGTCCGCCCGTTCGAACTCGCGGACCCGCACATCATGGCGGACACGCGTGCTACCATAGGAGTTCCCCTGAAATCCCGACTGCCCGCGGATTGTCAGTTTTGCGAAGTCATTCGTGGCAAACAGAGTGTCCGACCATATTTGGTCTAACGTCCGAAACTCGAGAAAGCCACCCTGCAAGAATACGGACGGCGTGAGAATGAGATTGTTCGTCGGATGCGTCCCCACGCTATTCCAGCCGATCATGATTTTCGCCATAGGGCGACTGTTGGTGATACAGAAGGCGCTCTGGATCGCGTATTCAGTTTCGGCACCGAAGAAGTCGCAATCGGCGTAGTTGCGCTCGAACGCCGCAGGCGGCTCGCCAAGCTCCCGGTAGAAGGCCGGGTGGAACCGATCGCGGCCGTTGTTGCCTCGCCAATCGCTGAAGACGCCCCTGCTCTCCACCGTCCCGGCACCAGTGATCTCCGCCATCGACCGGCTGAGGAACTGCACCGCGTCAGGCTGGTTCGAATAAGGGCTTCCATTCTCGAAGCGGACCGTCTGCCCTTCGCCGACGCGGAGCTTGGCGCGTCCAATCTGCAGACACGACGATCCGGGACGGCGGTAGGCGGGCATGGCCCCAGAATCGCCGGTAAAGTCGACGATAAGCACCTTTCCGCGGAAGGACACGTCAAGGTAGTTCTCGCCATTGTCGCTGTCATAGCCGAAACGGAAGCTTAAGCGGGAATTGTTGGAGGAGTCGGGGCGCGAAAGCACCACGCGCGGTGGGCGGCCGTCCGTGCGCTCGAAGACGAGAGGGACGATGCGGCCAGATGTCTGGCTGAACGACCAATCGGACAGCGATGCCTCAACGACTTGTCCGACCGTGACGCCGTCGCCATCAACGGTGAGTACACCCCAGCTTTTGGACGGATTGACAATTACCGCCACGTCATCCGCGTGGTTCGGATAGGTGCGATTTGAGTTCTGCGTCACCTTCGTCCACGGAGCCGCACTCCAGTTCGCATCCGCAGTGAAGTTTAGGAAGAATACGTCGCCACCAGAGGCGGGCGGCTCGTAGATGGCGAACATATACTCCGTTCCACCGGAGTCCTTGAGGAGCGTCCAGCCAGCGTGCTCCATCGTGATCGTGGAGCCATCCAACAACGCGACATAGTCGCCGAGAACGGCAGCCGCTGTGCCGTCGGAGACAGTCACCGTATCGCCCACGGCATAGCACTTGCTCGCGATGTCAGCAGCCGTCCCGATGGTGACATCTGCCGCCGCAACCGTGAACGCAACGAGTGCAAGAAGAAACGAAATTGCGAGCGTTCGAATCGAAATCGTACGATTGTTCATTGCATGGACCCTTATGGTGTTGTAATGCACAACCCTTTAGGTGTTGGAAATTATACACCTTTATGCGATTTAAAGTCAATCGCAGTCCACTGCAAAACGGAGCTTGTTAGGCGGTCATCTGAAGGAAATCCAAAAACCGCCGCCCCTCTTGACCGTGAGCACGCCAGAGCCAGAAAACAAAACCGCTTCGTGTCACTCGGAGCTAACTATCGAACCAGGATTGTCAGCCCGAGCGATTGGTGCACCTCACCATAGGTCAGGAACGTCGAATCCGAGACCGCCGTATCCCATGTCGCCTGCACCCAGTCGGCCGTGGACGTCTTCGTGCGGACGCGCATCTCGTCCAGCGCGCCGAGGAAGGCCTCGGCCTTGTCCACTCGCGAGACGAGCCCCATCCCGTTGGAGGCGTAGAGGATGTCGCTCACGAGCTTGACGGAGGCGGACTGCGCGCCGTCCGCGTAGGCGCGGGCATTGGATTCCTTGGTCAGCCCGTCGTAGACGAACGACATGTGCCCCCAGCCGCCGCCCTGGATGGACGCGGGCCACTTGTAGTTGCTGGAAAGGGTGTTTCCACGGCCCACATAGTAGCCGTTGTTGCTGCCGGTGTGGGCACCGAACGTTTCACACCCGTCCACCCAGCTCGTGCCGGCGGAGAAGACGCGTCGCCAGGTGTTTTCGGCCTCGGAGGCGTTGACCCACGTTTCGAGCGTGATCCCCTCCGAGACGTCCCAGGCCTCCGTCACGGATTTGGAGAGGAGCAGGGAGGAACTGATCTGCTTGCCCTTGTAGCTCGCGCCGAGCGGGCTCGGAACGGAGTAGACCGCCGGGGCGTCCACGTTGCTCGGCGTGGGCGAACCGGAGACGCCGGACGAGTCGGTCCACGTGGCGTCGGCCATGTGGTAGACGGCCACGTAACCAGCACGCGTCCAGACGTAGGTCGAGGGCTTCGCGGACGGAACGGACGCGCCGGAAACGGGTCTCCAGTGCATCGTGAAGGATGTGTTCGTCCCGGAAAGGGAGCGCAGCGAGACCCAGACGAGCGATTCGCCGGCCGGGTTCCACGTGTCGACCTCGTGCGCGAGGAGGGCGCCGTCCGCGTCGGAGAAGCGGAGTTCGGAAACGTTCGCGATCGTCGCTGCAACCGTCGCAGGGATGCGGACGAGCACTGGAAAGAACGCGAGGGTCGAGGTGCCGTCATAGCCACTCGCAGTCATCGTCTGGTGCGCCTGGAAGAGCGCCGGGTCGAGCGGAATGGTGCCCGCCGTCATAAACGACGCGGTGGGCGAAAGGATCGTCGTTCCGTCCGAGCGGGCGATCTCAAAGCGGACCGTGTAGTCAGTGTCCTTTTCAAACGTCGAGGCCGTGGCGGACGGGTTCGAGAGTCCGGACGCCGCCACGCGCGTACCGTCAGAGAATACGGCAGAGACGCCAGTGTAGCCCTCGCCGACGAGCGAGAAGGCCCCGCTCGCCGTCGCGCTGCCCTCACCGATGTCGGAAACCGTCGGCAACGGTAGGGCTGCCGTCGTGAAGGCCGCAGTACCCGAATGGACGGTCACGCCGTCGTAGGTCGCGGAGAACTGTCCTATGTAGGAAGTTCCGGGCAGCAGGTCTTCGGCCGCGGTCGAGACCGCGCCGGACGCCGCGGAGATCGTCCCAGCCGAACGCGTGGAGGCCGTTCCGCCCGCAGGTGTGAGCGTGAGCGTCACGGCAACGTCGCCCGACACCGTGCCGTCGACCGTGAACGTCGTCGCGAACGACGCCGTCGTCCAGGAGACGGAGGACGCCGCAGTGTCTCCGCCCGTGATCGCCGCCCCGGCAGTGACGACCGCGCCATAGTGGAGAAACGCCGCGTCGGACTGCGTAGCGTAGTCGGCAGCGGCCCAGTCGGCGGAGGCGGCACCGGCGTCCGCCCCGCAGCGGAAGCGGACCTCGTCGAAGCACCCGAGCCACGGCGTTCCGGTGCTGTTCATCCGCCGGCCGAAGCTGAAGCCCTCCGTCGGGTCGGTCGGAGTCTGGACGCTCGTCGTCCTATTGATGAAGGAGGCGCCCTGGCTGTAGGCGGTGAACGTCGTCCCGTCCTGCACCATCGTCAGGTACCGCCAGACCGTCGCGTCGGACCAGTTGCCGGCCGTGTCCCAGTTGGCCTCCACGCTGGCGCCCCTCACGCAGTAGAAGAACTTGCCGGACTTCACCGCGAAGTTGACGGGCGTGTTCCAGGAATAGCCGGAGCTTCCGTGCATCGCGAAGAGGCGCGGATAGTCGCCCAGCGCGGCGTTGTGGCACTTGAACCACCCGGACACCGTGAACTTTCCGCCGAGCGCGAGCGTCGTCGTCGGGACGTAGATGCCGCCGGCGCCGTCCAGCTTGTTGGCGGCGTAGGCGCCGACGACGGCGTCCGCGGACTCGATCGTCGGGTAGCCGGCGGCCGGCGTCGTCCCGACGAGCGCGGGATCGGCGGAGCTGGGCAGGTCGTCGCCGCCGGACGCGAACGAGCCGCAGTGCCAGACGCCGACGTAGCCGGCCTTCGTCCAGACGTTCGAGGGGAAGACGGCGGGGATCGACGCGCCGGGCTTCGGCGCGAAGTAGGCGGTGAGCTCGGTCGACCCGGAGAACGACGGGACGGACACCCAGACGAGCGCGCCCAGGGCGGAGTCCCACGTGTCGATCTCGAAGTCGAGACTGTCGCCGTTCGCGTCGGCGAAGCGGAGCTCGTCGGCGGGCGACGTGAAGTCGTCGAGCGAGAATCCGCCCGCGCGGTCGAGCCGGACGAGGACCGGGAAGTTCGCGAGGGCGCCGCCCGAATACTTGCCGGATCCGACGGCGATCGCGACGGACTTGGAGAACGCGGACGTTTCGAGTTTCGCGGCATGCGTAAAAGCGGGCAGGGCAAGCAAAAGCGCAAGCGTCAGGTTAAGGCGAGTAGAATTCGAGTTAAGCATCATAATACTCCAGTTATGTTTCATAGAGTACTCCCTTCCGTACCCGCTATCGTACAATAATTATCATCTGCACAGGGCAACGCACCGTGGCGTATCCTACATAGAGGCCGTCGTCCCGAACGGAAACCTTTATCTTCGTGAGGTCAGGGTTACGCTCAGGACGCGCCACGAAGTTCACACTCGTCGGAGCCGCACCGGAATCAAAGGAGGCCTCACGCCAGTCAAGGACCTTGCAAGCCGCGCCGCGCATCGGCGAGACGCGCGGGTCGGTATCGACATCCACATAGACGGAACCCGTAAGCTTGAGCGTGGAGCCAGCGGCGAGCTTCACGCATCCACGGCTGTCGTCCAACGCGCCAACCTCGACCCGCAGCGCAGAGCCGCTCTCAAGTGTGACATTGCCGCCGATTGTGAGCGTCCCGCCTTTGTTCCATTCGCCGCCGAACAGCGTGCCCCCGCTCTTCACCGTCGTGCCATCTTCGGTCTCAAGGTTGCCGACGCCACCAAGACCGGAGCCGGACTGAACAGTAACGAGTCGGGCAACGAGGTTCG
>Ga0265298_10001887_pt1 | contig 30450 bp, 53 predicted proteins | sample AusTroGonzalo_MG_3_FD_193486 | JGI IMG/M metagenome (GOLD analysis project Ga0265298, IMG submission 193486) | Bovine rumen microbial communities from tropical cattle in Woodstock, Queensland, Australia - Gonzalo_01 | ecosystem: Host-associated > Mammals > Digestive system > Stomach > Rumen ...
TTATCCCAAATTCGAAAATTCAATCATCAACCCGGGGGGGTGTCAGCATTTTTCGGTCGTGATCGGACAAAACAATGTTGTGTTTGCGTGCCGTGCGTTCCAACAATTGCATACCGTCCGCCGTGAGATAATGCCCCTCGCGATCGTGCAGGCGGTTGTGCGTTTCCATTGTTAACGAAATCAAATTCCACGGTTCGAATGTATATTCCGGGAACGCTTCACGCGGGAATATATGATGCACCGTGTTTGCGGTTCGGCGTTTGCCATACCTCAACAATATTTGGTCGAGGTATTGGTCGCGCCTTAACACCTGCGCCCGCAACGTTTGCCACCGTTTCGAATTGAATAATTGTTCGGTGGTCATAACTGCGCCCGTTTGTTCCATGCCGCGCGTATTATATCGCGTTCGTTCAAACCTTTGTTCATGTACGGCGTTAGGTTCGGGGACCTGGCGCCGCATCTGCATTTCACATCGCCGCGGCACAAACTAACCGCCAATTCACTATTGCCGCAAAACGGGCAAGGATACAAACCATCTTTGTTTTTTTCCATGATTATTTCCTCAATAATAAACCCCGCCATGGATCGCGGCGGGGTCTGCAGGTAGCACGTCAACACAACAATTGACACTATTATATTACACCTTGTTTATATCTCTTTTTGTCTCATTTCGTCGCAACTTTTCATTTTGGCGGGGCATTGTCGATAATGGAAAAGATTTCAAAATAGTGTGAATATCCATTGTCTTTCATTGCCGCTTTCAAAGCCTCGCGGCTGATTAAATCATTGTTCATTGTCTGCCTCCTTTTGAACCCTTTTGAACCCTTTTGAACCGAACTACACCTTCTTTTTTATAGAAAGGACAAACTACTCCACGATGTTCACATTCAAGTTCTATACAATAATCACAAGGCTCTTGACTCATATATTCATAGGGGTCATCACGATAGGTTCTGTCAATCATTGTCTGCCTCCTTATCCGTTTGACTCCTTATTATCCCGTCTAAAGCATTCTGGGGTTACAAATTCAATTGTAAGCCTATATGGAGATATTTTTTCAGGATATCCATATCCGCCCCACGATGTTCTTTGTAAATCAACCAACCGATTTGTTTCTTCGAGAATGTAGCCAGTATCCTGACCTTCAACTATTTCAACTCTTAGATTAACTTTTGCTTTCATTGTCTGCCTCCTTTCTCATATCTGCTCCGCAATTTGTTTGGTTGCATTTATAACAATATGTAGGATTACATATCCACTTGCCGTGCGGTCTTTCGTTTTTGCCTCTCTCATACCCCTGCTCATAACCTAAATCAATATAAAGGTCTTTGTAAGGCTCTTCTACTGTCGGGGCATTGTCAATAATCCGAGTAAAAGCCAATGTTGGCACAGTTATTCCATTATTAGCGTTTATATGTTCGCACAATTTCACAATTTCTTCTTTCAAAGCACTACGACTTATTAAGTCATTGTTCATTGTCTGCCTCCGTTTCTGTTTTCTTCCCTCTCATATATCAACTTCATAAATAAGCGCGTATTTTTTATTGCGTCATACTCCGCGGAAGAAACGCCCGAGTATGCTATGTGTTGTAGGTCCTCCAATACTTCCATTATTTCCTGGCGGATTTTCTGGCGTTCTTCTTTTGTCATGCTTCAACACCTCCGTTTCGTGTTCTTTCGATAATGCCGCCGCCTTCTTCATACTTGCACGGGTACGGGAACCGCTCACGAATCCACACACCTACTTTGCCAAATGTGAAGGACTGTTCCGTGGTTGAATCGTCAATAGCTTCCATTACTTCAGATTCGTCATAAGTTTTTCCCATTGGCTCCAATGTTTCGTAATCATAATAATATTCCTGACCTTTTTCATTTAAGGATTCTTTCAAAGCATCTGCATCAATCAGTCTCATTGTCTGCCTCCTTCATAATGTCTTCAATTCTGATTTGCTTTTGTGCTTCCATCAATCGTTTGTTTGCCTGCTCATAATACACAGGGTCAATCTCAAATCCCACATAATCAAACCCCAATTCATAACACGCAACCAACGATGACGCCGAGCCGGCGTGCGTGTCTAATATCAAATCGCCCTTTTTTGCATACCTGGATAAAATCCAACTATACAACGCAACCGGCTTTTGTGTCGGGTGGATTCGTTCTTCTTTGTTGGCCATGTCCCCCTGCAGCATCCCGTCCCACATATAACGGAAGATTCGCGTTGCCTTATTAAATGACGTCCACGCCAACTCCGCATCCGCGAATGATCGTTCAACCGCGTGTTGTTTGTCCCAAATAATCCACCCTTGCGATGGCGGCAACACATCCGAAAAATAATTGCCACCCCAAATAATTTGGTTCTTCGACACGCGGCGCAATTCTTCGAAATAATCGGCGCCGGTCTTTTCTTGCTTCCACACGCCCAAATGATAATTTTTGTGAACGGCTGCGCCTTTTCCAACCTGTTTTCCGTTATTGGCGTTCATGTACCCGCCTTGTGATACATCGCCGTAGATTGGGTCAACTATTGCCAAATCGAAATAATTATCCGGGTATCGGGGCAAATATGCCATGCAATCCCCTAATATAAACTCGCTCATGTTGCCACCTGTTATGTGTAGATTTCGTCCCCTTCTTCCGTGTATAATTCGCGGACCGGGGGTTGCTTCTTTGCTTTTGCCTCATACTTGCACGGGTTCGGGAACCGTTCGCGGATCCATTCGCCAACTTTTCCGAAATCGAACGATTGTTCGGTGGTGCTTAAATAATCCCAGGATTCGTCCGGCACCGTCTGCATGTCGTATATTTTAACGTCCCGGTGGTATATATACGGGATTTCGCACGTGTTGCCATAAAGCGACCGGAACGCAAAATGTGCTTCACGGGATGTTAACAAATCCAACATGCGTTTTTTATCCACCAACAGGGGCATGTGAACCGCAAATGAGATTGTGTCGTGTCCCTTGCGGCGTAACCTGTAGGCCAAATCTTCCAACCCTCGCGTATATGCGGACCCCCGGTTGCGGTTGTTGGTTATGATTTCCGCGATGCGGTGGCCAATGCTTCCGTTTGTGTAATTGATAAACGGTTCGGGCGGTGGCTGCAAAATGAAAAAATCATCATTGAACAGGAAGAATTCTTCCGTTATGTCGGGACATTGGCACGCCATGATTAACGAACTTTTGGCGCGTTCCCACTTTGAGCCGCCCGTTTGTTCGTGTTCGATTTTGCGATCTGGGCGGAATCCTTCCGGGCATCCCCCGACAAACCAAACATGGCGCACGGGCCAATTTTCCGCAACGCTGCGCAATGAATAGCGCAATTCTTCCGCGGGCGGGTCATTCTTTAATATATATACAATGTCGCGTTTGTTCATGATTCCGCCTCCGTGCTAAAATCTAATGGAACATCGTTCATAAATGCAATTAAATGTTTTCTGCAACGATTGCACATATCCATTACGTTACAAGTATTTGTCCTTATTACTGCAAATACCGGTGTTCCTTGTGCCTCTTTTATCTCTTTTCCGCATCTATCACATATTAGTGGCTTCATGATCGGTTCCTCCTTTTTGCTCTTTTGCATACCCACCTAACATCACAAGCCAAAATACAACCGCCTGGCACACATTGAGTGTGATGCTAACTGCTAATACTATTGCCATATTCTTGCCTCCTTTATTGTGGAATTTGTTTATATATAGCCAACAATGCCACACCGTGCAACCGCTGCACATGTGCGCGGGAATATCCCACACGGCGCGCGATTTCGTCCCAACTCAACATATTTATATATCTATCAACAAGAATCGATTTTTGCAGGTTGCTATCCAACGCGTTAATTGTTCGGATGGTTTCAACGTCTGATTGTTCCACCTCCGCGCGGACCTGCTCAATTAACCGGTTAATTTCGGAATATTCCAAAAACTTTGTTTCCTGGGCGTTTTCTTTTGATTCTGTACGCGATGCGCCGTTGTTTTCATAACGGGTTATATTCGCGAACGTGAACGCATCACGGCGGCGTTCCAACGCTTTTATATAACGGTGGGACCCAAACGAACGCATTAACCATGTTTTGGATGCTGCAGCCATTTCCTTGTTGCTTATCATGTATCATGCCCCCTTCCATGGCCTTTTGTTCCATTCCTGCACGGCCTTTTCTATGTCTTGATAATATAACGTGTAGGTTGCCTCACACTCCGCACGCGGGCAATGTACGCCCCAAATAATCGGGGTTTTTTCGGTCCACTTAAACGGGACCAATTCGGGTTTGGTATATCCGCACACGGGACATGGAAGCAGCCGCCTGATTAATTGGATTCTTTTTTTGTTCATGATCGCGGCCCCCTTTTCGCATCCTTCATGATTTCCGCGTATATGCCATCAAACGGAATTTGAAACATAACTCCGCTGCTTTCGTCTGCGATCGAAAGCGATTTGCCGATGCTATCGGCCGTATATATGACCAGGAATTTTTTTTCGCGCATCCCCTGCGCCGTTTTCGGTTGCGGTGCCGTGGTATGCAACACGCCTTTAATTTTCCATGTACCGCGCATTATTTGGCCCCCTTGTCTTTGTCTTTGCCGATGTAATAAAGCACAACCAATGTAAAACAAATAATCGCCGTTATTATTACCGCCGTTAGATTTAATGTCATGTTGTAAAATCCTCCATAATATCAATTTTTGTGCACCATTTCGGGATTGCTACCACACGGGATGTGTCAACAATTCGTTTTTTTCGGGATCCTTCCGCATCCCGGAATAAATAAACCATCCAATACAACCCGCCATCGCTTGCAACTTCGCCCAGGTATTCTTCCGCGCCGTAATATTTAATAAATTTAGGCATCCTGCACACCTCCGAAAATGGCATCAAATGCGCCATCATGGACAGGATGCGCCGCAAATATTATTTCGCCGTTTGGCTTTTCTTCCGCATTTTCAATGTGTAGGGTTCCGCCTGCGCCCAGGAATTCTTCAACTGTGATTCCCCGTTCTTCCGCGCGTTCCTGCGCCGTTTTCCCGCGTTCGCCGGATCTTCGTTTCGGCTGCGCCTTTTTTGCCTTCAACCATTTGTTCGCGAGCTTTTGGTAATTCTCGCGTGTCAAATGATCGGGGCCGAATTGTTCGCGGTTGTATTTAATGAACTTTTCCGCTTCGGATGCCTGGTTTTTATCTTTGAAAAATCCCCGGATTAAATCATCAAGTGTTTGTTGTTGTGCGGGCGCTTCCTGCGCGCGCGCGTGTATCACACTATTACTCACACTATTTATCACTTTATTATCACTAATATAAATAGGACCCCGTGTATTTTGCACGGGTAAGGGGTGCATTTTGCACGGGTTACCCGTGCATTTTGCACGGGTAAGGGGTGCATTTTGCACGGGTTCAACCCGTGTATTTTGCACGGGTTGGAACTTAAAAAAACGGGTGCATTTTTCCACGCGCTTTTCGATGATTCCCGCATCTGATAACTTCGCGATGATTCGTTCCTGTTTGAACCTGTCAAACCCGGTGTAATCTTCCAACATTGGGACCGACAATTCAAAGAACCCGTCTTCCGTAACCTGGCCGCGATCGATGCAGAATTCCTCACGGGCGCGCAATTCCGCCAAAAAATAGGCAGCATCCGCGCCAATGCTTTTTACATCGTCTCTATAAATTTTGCGGTATATCTTCGCCATTATTTGCGCCCCTTGTTTTTCTGTAAAATACCAACAAAATAATTAACCGCTTCCGCGATGCTATCCGCCGGGCGTCCGCCGCCCGAATGATCGGATTTGTCCAAATATCCAATTGAAATAAACTTTTCGCCGAGTTTGTCTTCCACGAGATATGTACTCAACCCCAAATCAAAAACGATTTGGCCGTGTTTCGCTTCAAATCTTCCGTATTTGTCCGCCCGGAATGTAACGCCCACCGCATCCGACAAAATGCGGGCAATTTCGGAAAGGTCCAACAATCGGAAATCCGGGAACTCCTGCGCATCCGTGCCGTTTTCTTCTATAATGTCAAAAATGGTTAATTGCTTCATTTATTCTTCGCCGTTTTCGTCTTCGTCTTCGTCGTATTCTTCGATTTCTTCCGAGCCGCATTCGGGGCAAATCTTAATGTTGGCATACGCCGGCGCGCCCCAAAATTCACTAACAAATTCTTGTTTTTCCCGTGCTTCGTAATCCTGGAACACGGCCCCGCAATCGTAGCATTTAATCATGATCGGCGCCCCCCTTCCTTTTGGTGATGCGGACCGCGGCACGCCGCCCCGCTTTTTTCTTTTCGACTTCCTGCACGCATTCCGCGGCGGCATCCGGGAAAAACAATTCCAATGCGTCAATGTCGCATTCCTTCACGGTTTCCGTGCTTTCGGGGATTTCATCAATTAACGTTATTTGGTAGCCGCCCGCTTCGAACGATTTAACGCCATGTTGAACCATCAACCCCGCCAATTCTTCCTTTAATGCCTTGAATTCTGCTTCCTTTTCCTTCAATTCCGCAATGGTCTTTTCGAACGCCAACACGTTTTCGGATGCCGTTTTTAATTCCATGTTGAGCAGCTCAATCTCGGATTTTTCGGGATTGCAAATCATGTATTGTAAATCGGCCAAAAATTTTTCGATTTCCGCGCGCAATCTTTTAATTTCGGGTTTCATTTCCGACAATTCGAAACTAAAAACGTGCAGCCGTTCGGGTTCGAATGTTTCGTTGTAATCGTCGGGACGCTCGTAAACGGCCAGAATGCCCGTTTTTAGGCGTGGGCGCGGTTGGTCCATATAAAATAACATTTGGAACAAATAATCCTCATACGCGCGAATATCTGCGCCCCGGTAATCGTTTGTTGTTTTGATTTCCAAACATACCTTGGATGCTGCAGCGTAGCCGTCCAAATGACCGCGTGCGCGCAGGGTGGAACCTTCCAACGGGCGTTCGAACTTCCATTCCTTAAACATGTTCGCCTCTGAACGCCCTATGTTCAAATATTCGCGGATCTTCGGTTCCATGGTGACGCCGTATTCTATAGCCTTATTCACGAACACGGGTTCAACAGGCACGATTTGCGCCTTTTCCTTCAACAACTGAAAACGGGTTTTATATTTACTGATACCCAATAACGCGGGAATATCGGACCCGCCGAGATAACATTCACGATGTTCAATAACTGTTTTTTGCATATTACGCCCCCGCCATCAATGATTTAATACTTGCGATCGCCTGCGCGAAATCCGCATCCGTTGAGGTATTCGTCAACCCGAAATCATACGCCATTTGCTTTTTGTTCAATCCGTAAACGTCGCAGATTTCCACAAATTGTGCGCGAATGGTTTTTGGTTTCGCCGGTTCCTTCTTTGCCGCCTTTTCGGCGGTTTTCGTTGCCTGGTTTGCGTTCCTCGTTTCGTCTTCCGATGCGATCGCATCAACGGAACCAATGCCCAGGATGCCTAACGCGCGGCCAACGGCGGACGTTTCGGCGTTTTCGACAAATGACGTTTTGTTAACATAGCCGGCGTTCTTGTCTTCTCGCGCGGTTCCGGTTGCCAACAGGGTTTCCCCGTCGTAAACTTCCGCGATGCACACGGCGTGTTCGTCCGTTAAATCCAGCCAACGCGTGAGGATCCTTCCTTCCGGGAATAATTGCCAAAAACCTTGAACCCTTTTTGCAACCTCAACATATATTTTGCCGCCCTGTTGGAAAGGGTGGGATGCGTTCATTAATCGCGTGTTTATGTCCTGCAGCTTGTTATAATCCATCCGTCAATCCTCCGCCAATAATATATCGCGCAAACATGTCATGAAAACGCCGCGTGTTTCGTTGGTTAAATTGCCGTATTGGTCAAACGTATGTTCGATGAAGTATTCCGCTTTTGGGAACATCGGGGCGGGCATATCCTCCGTGAAATCTTCCGGGCCGGCGTTTGCGATTGGCAAATAATCATCAATCGAAATTTGCGCGCCGTTCTTTGCCGCTTCGATCGCTTCATCAATTGCCGTTTGAACAGGCGGGGTCTCTTTTAACGCTTCCACAACCTTTTTATATTTCGGCGTCCCCTTGCCTGTTTTCCTTGCTATGATCGCCGCCTCATGATCGAACACGCGTTGAGCATCGGAACCCGAAAAAACACGCCATGAGCTTTGTTCGTTCACGGCCTTAATGCCTTTTTTGCGGATGTACGGGCCGATGGTCGCGACGCATGCGTCGAGGTTTTTAAAATAACCTGGGAACGTTTCGCATAATTCAGATGCGATCGTTTTAACGGAATAAACCGCGTTTTTGTCAAATTTTGTTTTGTTCATGTGCTACCTCCTGGAATTAGAATTCGTTAAAAAAATCGTTTTCGGTGTCCGCTTGCTTTTCGGCCGCGTCGCATACGTCGTGCAGGTCCATTGCCAATTCTTCGGGCAATTCCTTATTTACGGCATACGCGCGCAACCTGTTAACCTTTTCGTATAACTCAACGTTTGCCATCGTTTAATCCTCCGTCAATTTGTATATGGAATCTATGATCGCCCCCGCATCCGGGATGCCGTTATATAATGCCCCTGCGATGTTCTGCGCGGCCTTTATGGCATAAACCATGTTGGCGCCGTACGAAATCAAATTCCACGCCAACGAATACACAAGGCGCATCCCTGTTTCGTCGGTGTTTTTCTGCATTTCCTGGAACTTAACCGGGTATATTGACGTTAAATCGTAAAATATAACGGCGTGGTTTAACGCGTCCAATTCCTTTTCGGTGAAATCTTCCCCGCCCGTCAATCTGCTTTGACAATATGAAGGGGACCTATCCAAAAACGCGGACATGTCTTCGATGGATGCAAACGCCCGCCGCGTAAAATCATAACGTCCGCCCGTCTTTTGTGTCTTCATTCGTGCAACCTCCAAATTAATTGGCTAATTTTAGCCATGTAATGAGAATAAATAATCGCGTTCCGCATCCGTCAACGACAACGCACAACTAATGCGCACGATTTCGGATAACTTGAACTCCTGCTCATTCTTCAATTTGCGTTGTAATGTGCTTTCGTGAACGCCGATTGCGTCCGCCAAATAACGCAGTTTGATTCCTTTTGCCTTGATTACTTCGGCCAATTCTTCCGTTTTAACTTCGGGTCTTACTTTCGGGACATTTATCATGTTATGCACCTCCTATGGTTAAAATTTTAGCCATTTATTGGCTATTTTGTCAAGCATTTTTGCGTGGTTTTTATTGCATAAATATGACATTGCAGATAAAATGCAATCAGAAGGGAGCATGTAACATGGACGAAATAAAAAAACAAATATTGCAAATTTCGGGGGAACGCATCCGCCGCGCCCGTTTGGTTAAGGGCTTAACTCAAACCGAATTGGCGGCCAAATGCGGTTATTCTGACCCAACCACAATATATAAAATCGAAAAAGGCAAACAGGACATTCCAACGTCAAAAATAAAATTGTTATGCCATGCCCTGGATATTGATTTCAATTATCTAAAAGGGGACGTGGACCAAATATTGGATATTAACGGCCGGCCCGTTGTGATCGAACGAACGAACGTTGATTCCCACCGGGCGGAACTTATGCGGCGCGCGAATGATTACATGAACCGCGCGTCGGATCCTCAATTGCAAAAAATCGTTGGCATAATGGATGTTATAATCGGGGGTGCTGATAATGGCAAACGTGATTTGGAATGAACGCGAGGCCCGGTGGGTTCTTCGTGTTACCGTCAACGGCAAAACGCACAAATTTACTTCACGGGAACCGGGGATGGCGGGCAAACGTGCCGTGTTATCTGCAGCGCGTGAATTTAACGCACACGGGACCCGCAACGCCACCGTTAACGAAATTCGGGACGAATGGTTGGAAAGCATCGCGGCGCGTTTGGGCCGTTCTTCCGTCCCTTATACCCAGGCGGAATCCTTAACCCGTTTATATGTGCTGCCCGCGATCGGAAGAAAACGCATTCGGGATGTTAAATTGCGGGATTGGCAATCAATCATCACGGATGCGCGCCCCGTGTCGGGTTCCGGGCAATTATCAAAAAAGTATTTGTCAAACCTGCGCGCACAAATCAATTTATTAATGCGCTACGCATACGAAAACGAATACACGGAACCATTGCGCGGTTCGTTGTTTGTCCCTGCAGGGCGTCCCGTGATCGGGAAGGATGTTCTGACCGTGGAACAGGTCCGCGCCCTTCTCGCGCCATCTTCCGCGTGGTATTGGCCCGCCTGGGCGCTTATGCTGCTAACGGGCGCCCGTCCCGGTGAAATCTACGGATTGCGCGTTGAGGATTTTGACGGTTTATCAATAACAATTCGCCGCGCCATCAACGCCCGCGGACAAATCACACCGGGAAAAAATAAAAATGCGCAACGTGTAATCCCTTTACATCCTATCGCACGGCAAATAATAATTGATACCATCAAACGCAACTCATATTTGAAAACACCATGGATTTTTCCCGGCAAATCGGGCGGCCGCTGCTATCCTCAAACCGCCGCGAAGGAATGGCGGGCGTTCGCATCTTCTCGCAATCTTCCGGGGACCCCTTATTGTTTGCGGCACACCTTCGTTTCGATGGTCAAAAACACGATGCCGGATAGCTTGTTAAAAAACATTGTTGGTCATTCCTCATTTATGGACACCGTGGCCGTGTATGGTCATAAAATGGCGGACGATGACGCCGCCGCCCTGGAATACATCGAACAGGCGTTTCCGTCCTGAATATAAAAACGGGACCGCATCGGGTCCCGTTTCTTTTCTTATTTTGTTTATGTTGTCATAATCGGGCCTTCAAAACTTTGTTTGGATTTTCCATTATTTCGCGGATGCTGCAATCGAGCGCGATCGCCAACGCCGCCAATGTTTCGATTTTCGCCCCGTCTATGTTCTTCCGTCCCTGCTCGTAATGCTGCAACATGCGAACACTAACGCCGGCGCGGTCCGCTAATTCCTTTTGTGAATATCCCGCGTTTGTGCGGATCTTTTGTAAATTGGTCATGATGCCGCCCCCCTCATACGTTATCGAAAAAACCATCCGCCACGAGGTTTTTAATGTGCTTTATTGTTAACGGTTCGTCCGGGACACCAAAAACGAAGATAAAATCATTAAATACTTTTTTGTAGTATTCGAAATTGCCGTTGCCGTCCTGGATTTCCAATAATTCCACGCCCACAATGTTATATATGCGTGCGTTTGTTGCCCTTGTTGTGTTTGCCATGTTCGCCACCTCCGTTTTACGCCATGCGCTCAATTAATTTTTGTATCAATTCCAAATCCTTATAACATATTTTTTCGTGTTGATAGGCCATGTTTGCGCCGAATTCGCCATAAAATACATTGTTGATTGCATCTTCTTTGTTTTCTGCTTCCGTGATCGCTACCAGGTAACCCTTAAATGTTTTGTACTTATCCATTGTCATTTCCTCCGTTGTGTTGGTGATGCGGAACCCCTCGCGGGGTTCCCTTTTATACTTCCTGTATTGTAATATTTGTTATTGCGTTTCTTGTTTCGTACGTTCCCCACCACTTGCGGGCGATGATTTCGAACATTTCGATTGCATCCGTGATATTTGTTATTTTTTCCGTTCCTGTTTCAAACTCGAATGTATCGGCGGTTGTTAATGTTATTCTGTCTTTCCTATTCGATCCGGTTGTTATGTATTCGATTTTGTAAACTGTCATTTTCTTTTCCTCCGTTTGTTGTGTTGTGCTTTCCTTCATGCTTTTATTATACCCCTTTTAGGGTATAAAGCAAGCGTTATTTTGCAATTTTTTGAAAAATTTAGCGATTTTTTGGCTTTTATGATCGTATCGGGAAAAATCCAATAAAAACGGGGCATCACGCCCCGTTTTGCCATTGGCTAAAAAATGGCTTGCCCCTCCGTTGTACCTGGCATATTTTATGGCTAACCCCGCAAACACAATAAACAAGGGCATTTGCGGGGCTTTTTTCAATGGTGGAGCATACGGGGTTCGAACCCGTGGTAATTTGGCTTTATATGTTCGAAACTCAATAAATAAAGGCGTTTTGGGTAGCCATTAATTGGCTGCGGTCAAAAATCTTGTACCCAAATTGTACCCAAAACGCCGATTTGGCAATGGCTAAAAATTGGCTTGTACCATGAAATTGTACCCAAAAAGGGCATAAAAAAACACGGCCCGTGCCAGGTCGGACCGTGTTTATTTGGGGGGATAAATTAGAAGGATATTTTTACGAACGCGGATTGAAGCGAAAGTAAGACACGCCCTGGCGCGTTCCCTCTTTTACTTTAACCATTTAGCAAGGACAAATCCTTTGTAAATGATCGCTTTGGAATTGTAGGTTATATATAACCATGCGCCCGTGTAGCTCCCGTCGCATGTAACCTTTGTTCCTTTAGGAATTCGGGCCATTTTGGCATAGTTTGTGCCTGGACCCTGGCGAAGCCTTAACGGGTTTGTGTTGGTTGCAACCGTCCACGTTTTAGCGTATGCCGCGTTTTTTGATTTGGGCGTGATCGGTGCCGTGATTACCTTCTTTGAGGTCGAAGGCTTCGCGGGTTCTTCCTTTGCGGGTTTGCTCTGTACGGGAGCGGGGGCGGGTTCGGTCGGTGTTTCTTCCTCTTCCGCCTTTACGGCATAATCCCAATTGGGGCGGCCATAGCCCAGGATGCGCGCTGCGCTCTTCTGGTATGATTTCGCCTTTACTTCGTTTGAGGTGTTGCCCTCAACGGTGTAAACCATCTTTGGTGTTACCTTAACAACAACGCCCGTGTGCTCAAACTTATTTTCGGAAAATGTCTTGCCCTTCTTTCCAAAAAAGATTTGGTCGCCAACTTCCGGTTCACTCACAAAAGCCCCGTGGGAGTGATAATAACCCGCGGAAAATGTGCAACCCGCGCCGCATCCGTTCAAGGGCTGGTATATCATTTTTGGCCCGATTTCTACCGACGTGGCCATAATGTAGATGTAATCCGCGAACAAATCGCACCAACTGGCCCCGTTTTTCAAGCCATTATATATGTTTATGCCCTGTTTTCTTAATGCGTCGAAAAACTCCGCATATTTGTTTTTGTTGGACCCTTTGGGGTTTTCCGCCGTTCCAACTTGCGCGTTTGCAATCTGTACCACACGCGCGATTATTTCATGTTTATCCATTTGTGTTTCCTCCTGTTAACGTAATCTGAACACCCTGTAACGATAAGTAACATTTAACGCCGTGCCGCTATTTTGACGTGCCCAAATATAATAATTTGTCGCGGTCGAAGGACTAACGACGGAAGAAAACGTCATGTTGGTAACGGCACCATTAACCGCGTTTACCTGATTTTTGAAGATAACGCCAGGGGCGGAAGAATTGGAACCATTCAAACCAATTCCGCGAAGTCCCGTAGCGTTGCTTTCGTATTCGAGCGCAATTTGGAAAAACCAAAGGGAAAGCGGGGTGGCTTCGATAATTGGTTTGTTCGGTGCCAAACATTGCCAATTGTTGGAACTTGCCAACGACACCGCCGCGGGTGTATTATCCGTGATTAAATCTTCGGGCGCATCCACTAATCCGTTAACGATAATCGCTCCCCACGGGGACCCCTCCGCGGGCGGGGAATATTGCAATAAGATATTATCCCCGCCGATAAAGCGCAAACCGTTTGTCGGCGAACTGTCCAGCAAGTCCACTTCGGGGGTAGTCCAGGACGGGAACAAACGAACGGGACGCCATGTGTTTGTATCTTTTATCGGGTACACTTCGTTTGCGTCAATGTCCTTTATTTGGTCAATATCAGGATTCGGCATCGTCCCCGCCCTCCGTGTCTTCGTCGTGATCGGTCGTGGCTTCGTTCTTCTTGTGGTATGTCGCACTCAAAACGGATATTGCCGCCGCTGCGAAGACGTTAACGGCCGCCATACTTGCGCACACCTGGTCGCCGTAGGGAATGTCCCAAATATCAACCAAAGCCGCAAAAAGGGTCATTGCGGGCAAAATTAACAATGTGATTTTCTTCAAAATGTCGTATGTTTTGTTGCTCATGGTTTTACCTCCTTTGTTCTTCCAAATCATCGATGCGATGATTGGCAACCTTGATTTTTTCGTCGGTAACTTCCGCGCGCTCTTCCAATTTGTACACGCGGTCAATTACTCCGTTGTGTTTTTCCACCTTCTTTGTTAGTTCTTCAATTTTGTAGTTTGTAAGCGCATTTGCGGTCATGATCGATACAACGGATCCCAGCGCGGTTCCCAAAAATGACAAAATGGCAATTAATATTTCGCTGCTCATGATTCCACCTCTTGTGTTATTTCGTATTCCAACGTCATGTTCAGATTGGATGTTTTAACAACGGGTCCGTTTTCGATGTGAAAGACCGTTGCGGAATAAAGCTTGTTAATAATACAACCGCGAATGCCGCTTGCGTCCCCGTCGGCATCCACCGCAACAAAAAATTGTATTGGATTATCGCCAGGCATTTTCGCGCAAAACTCACGGTATGTAAGATATGTACTTCCGAACACATCGGCGTTGCGTTTTACCGATTGTCCCGCGTAGGTGCCGTCGGCCTTCTTCCACGCCATAGATTCGGGATTAAGCACACGCCCGTTGCCCAAATCAACTTGCCCGTTTGTATTGTCTTCGTATAAGAAGTAATAACCCTGTAAACCCTTCAAAACTTCTTTGTCGTTGGTGTTTGTGAGGTTGATTCTTATACTACAATCGGTCGGACCATCCAAAGGACCTAAACCGCCTCTATACCACAAAACGGGAAGAAATACGCAACCGTTAACGATTTGTAGTTGTTTCAATACACCGCCTTGATTGTTTGCCTTGACATACGGTAAAGCCTCGCCAGGAATAACGGGGTAATCGGGGTTCAATGAAGCGTAATTCTGGAAAGCATCCAAAACGGACGAACAATCAATTGTTGAAGTGGTCGCCGTTCCTGTTTCCAGGTCGAAGGCATTAACGCTGACCGAACGCCCCCACGCCATGAACGGAGCGGAAGACGAACCCGCGTATATTGCATAAACCTTTTTGTTGGCTTCGTCCAAAGCAACATAAAACGAACACGTCATAGCCCCCACCGAATACGGGGTCGGGGTCCATTCGAACGCGGCTTCGTCTTCAATCTCGCAAAGATTGTTCCAAATCCACGCGCCGTTCCCCGTGAACTTCCCGACATGAATTATTAATTTGCCGCTGGCAACTTCAATTGAAACGGCACGGTTTTCATCGTCAATGAACCCCAACGGGATTTTTTGTTGGTTTGCGATTCGCGGGAAGCCTTGCGAATTGTCAATCTTAAATTCGCCAGGATTTACGACGCGGTTTGCCGCATCCCCCACGGGTTCAAAGTTGGTTTCCATGACATTGGGGGTGCTTTCGTTCCAAAAGTCCCCCGTGTCGGCATGTGTCAACACTATGTCAGTTATAGGCCCGTTTCCCGTTGTGGACCATTGCCAAACCCACCTATAACCATTGGCAACCGCTCCCGATAACGAAGTATTGATAACGCCTCTTTTGGCATCGGTTGCGGCATCAAATGTGGTGTTTTGTCCCGCGTGTGCGGTAAGCTGCGCCGCCTGTGCCGTCGGTAAGAATATGTCGGCGGCATTAACGGTGCCGTTGAAAAGACAAACACCGCCCAAAAGCTTAGTTAATACGGGCATTATCTTTTCATAGTTCAAGCACCCGCCAAGGTTTGTTCCGAATATTCGGCGCAATGTCGGCGTGATCGCGTTGGAATGTGATTCCCTAAAAACCACGCGTCCGGTTTTCGGGTCCGTCAACGTCAATGTGGCTTTTCCGTGTAATTCTTTGTTCATTTGTCCCCCTCCGTTTATAATGTCGGTATTACATATTGCGTCTGTGGGAAGTTTTCGGACCAACGGCCCACGGCGTATATTTCGCCGTCAACGCGTGTCACGTCGCTTGATTTATTCCAGAAAACGCCAATTTGTATCATTTGGGAACCAGCCATGCCGATTGTCACTTCTTTTTCCAACGCTCCGTCAATGTATAACTTTATATTGTCGCTTTCGACAATCATTATTAATGTGTGGGTGTTGCCGTCCAAAGCATAAACCGTGGTTGAATTAACCGTTGAATTGTCCGTACCTAATGCAAAATAACCGTTTTTGTCAATTATGATCGCACAATCCCTTTGCGTTCCTCCCAATTCCTGGCCCAGAATGCACGAGCAATCATACCAATTGTTGGAATTACGGGGCGTAAAGTTGGAATCAATCTTACATTTAATGCCGAACGCATAATAACTGGAATCGGTCGGCAAATAAAACAAAGCGCGGTTCGTAGAATTGACAATTACTTTTTGTCCTTCAACGGCTTCAAATGTTCCGCTTTGAAGCGGCAACGGGGATGTGCTCCCCGTGTCCGCAACCCACGAAGCGGAACCGATGCCCGCTTCGTTGAAAAGATTAACGGGGGTAAATGTAATTAAAGGCGTGCCCCCGCCTCCGTTTCCGCCTATACAACGAAAATATGCCATATTATGAAACCCTCACTATTACGCCAACGTCAACTACTTGTGCTTCGAAAGTAAGAACAATTGTTCCCGTTGAAACTGAAACCGCGGTTGGATTAACCCCGAAAATGGTTGTATAAAAATCGAAGACGGAAGAAGTCGTTATTGACGCATCGGACAAAGAAACGGTTGTGTTTCCCGCAACCAATGTTCCGCTGATTTGTGTATAACCTCCGCCCGCCAAATCCGCGATTTCTTGTGCCGTGGTCTTTTCGGTTTCGCCGTTTTTCCAGATTGCCACTTCTTCCGACCCGTCAAGGGTCGAAGCTGCGGGCAAATCATAAATTGTTACATCCGCCATGCTTTATTCCTCCTGTTAAATAGTTACGAAATGGTCGCCGTTTTCCGTCGCCAAATAATCGCCATTTTCCGTGACTATGTTTTTTGGTTCCGACGGATTAACGATTGTAAGCGATACATTGTCCGAAAGTTCGCCGAGCAAATCCAAAACGCCAAACGGTAGGAACGGTACTTCGTCGGCTGCTTCCAACATACCGCCCCAATTATCTTCACCCGCCATGCCTTGTGCCCACAATATAACGTGTTCGTCGCCGCTTGCGATTGTAACGGTTCCCGTGGGTGCCTGTGCGGTTATTTTCCAGCGATGGAACGTTGAGGGTTCAACGTCGCTAATGTGCCAATGAAAGTTCACCGTGTGATCGTTAGCGGCCGCCGTGTTTCTCTTCTTGAAACAAAGCGCGGTTCCTTCAATGTAAACATCAAAGCCGCCTTCGTTCCAACTTTCGGACGGCGTGTACTCCGCTATTAATTCATCGTCTAAGTAATAACGCAATATTAGTTCCGCGGGGTTGGTCGCTTTCAACTTGATTTCGGCCCACTCTTCCACATCCGCCGTATAAGCAACCGCAAACCGGATTTCCGCAATTTCGGTTTCTTCGTCTTCAATGGTAAACGCCGAACTATTAATGAACTTTACAAAGTCGATTTTGCCGCCCTGTACCTGGTTTTGTAGTGCATTTACTGCTTTGTCGGTCTTTGTTTTCCCGTTGGTTAACGACGGGTCCGCACCATATCCACTATAATTAGTTAATTGCTTAAATGTCCATTCAATGGACATGATACAACAAGTCAGGGGGTCGGGACCCGCTATGCCGTGAGAACATGTTATCAAATCGCCCAAATCATAAACCATATTGGATAAAAGGGCGGTTTGGAACGGTGCCCAGGTAATGCCATTTGCGATGGTTGCCAACGCTTCCGCCGCTGCGCTTCCGTTTTGCAAAAAAGGATTTGCGCCGCATTGGATAAATGCTCCGCTTCCGTGCGGGTTGTTGCCGTACAAATCAACATTGACGTTTTGATTTATCAATGTATATGATATACCGTCGTAGGCCGTGTCGTAGTCTGAAAAAGCACCGCCCGCGATTCTGTCGGAGGTTGCCCACATATCCACCACGGAGGAATTGGCAAATGATTTAATTGTCAATTTGCCGTCCCTGGTAGCCGTGGCGAAACCGCCCGCAACGCCCGCCAAATGCCCGATAAAGTCACGCCATGTTTTAATGTCGTTTTTATCATGCAATGTTAAAACGGCGTTTCCGTTCGGAAGATTTCTTGTTTGTATTTCGGACAATGCGAATGTTACCCCGCATTGTTCACATGCAAACAAGGCGTACCCGTAAATGGAATTAGAATTCGTCTGGATGTTTCCGAACGCTTTGTCGAATTTGGATATAACATCGTTTGCGATGATCGCAACGCCCGTTTCCGTCCATTCCGCCGATGCAATGTAAAATACGCCCGCTTCCGTCCAAAAGGTCGCGGGGTCTTCGTTTTCGTCCAGATATTCGAAGCCCCACTCCAAAACAATTTTGGTTCCCGCCTTCCAGTTCTTCCGCGCAATGCTCATGTTAACGAATTCGACATTAAGTTGGCCGACATACGCCAGGCCGTACCCGATATCGTCCGTGTTCGATGCGCGGTTGGAATAACTCATAGAAACGATGTTGGCATCGGTAAACGATACATTGCCAACGGTTCCCCGCACATGGTCAAACCTTGTGTTATCATGCAACGCGGCTTTTTGTTCGTTAGATAATGCAATCATGAATTAAAACCCCTCAAAAACAACGGGAACCACCCACAAACCGTCCGTGTTCTTCGTGTATTCGGACCACTCATACAAGGAAACATCCCCCGACAAGCGAAGGCGGCCCGCGTATTCGATGCCGTTCACATGTGTTGTACATTGTGCAAGCTTGCAAAACGCCAACAATTTGTCTTTCATTCGGGAAGAACAATTGAACGTTGCGGACCATGTGGGCCTGTCAAGCCTCTTTACATTGGACATTTGCTGGCCCGCTTCGTTCGAATATACGTTTTCGTCGGGGTTTAACTTGAACACAAAGGACCCCGCCACGGGGTTCGGCATTTGTTCGTTGTTTATCTTGATATATTCACCCAACATTTATTATGTACCTCCCGTGCGGTAGTTTTCCATTTGCTGCGCGCTGATAACGGCGGTGGCCAACGTTTGGCGGCCCAACTGAACATTGATTACATAATTCCCGCCGCCTGCGCTCATGCCCGCCAATTGCGACGAAATACCCGCCAATGCGCCGCTATAATTCGGCGCATCGTTTATGCCGTTATTGATAACGGATGCGGTTTGATATAATGCGCGCTGCAGGGCGGGTTGTTCGGCGTCCATTCCGTCAATAAATGATTCAATCATGCCCGCGCCGCCGTGTTGGTCGAAGTCCGACAATGGCCCCAAATCCGGTTCGGAAAAGTGCAAAAACTTGGCCACCAAATCGGCAACGTTGCCAACGGCTCGTTTTAGGGAATCCCACATTTTTTGAATTCCGCCAATGAACGATTTGATTAAATCGGAACCCCACTTCGCCGCCTTGTCGGGCAATTGTTCGCCCAATTTTCCAAATGCGTTTAATATGCCCGGTATAACTTTATTTATGATCGTATCAACAACGGTCGGTAATGCCTGGATTAAACCATCGGCCAATGAAACGATAATATCCAGGGCCGCCAATATTAATTCGTCCGCGTGATTTGTCAATTCAACCGTAATCGTGTTTATGGCTTCCACGATGGCCGGGATTAATTTAGGCAGGGCCTTGCTGATGCCGCCCGCGATGGATAACACGATTTTGAGCGCGCTATTTATTAATTTTTCTATCATTTCGGGTTTTAATAATGCGTCAACCAATGTTTCGATTGCCTGGAACATAGGATCCACCAATAATTCCAACGCATCCACTAATCCCGTTACCAATTCGAGAAGTATATCAACGGCGGCCGTTAACATTTGGCTTAAATTTTCGGGCGTTGTGATCGCCTGCACCAACGACAACAACAAATCGGATGCAAACCCCAACAACACAGGGAAATTGTCAATTATGCCGTTTCCGATGGTTTCCAATATGGATAAACCCAACGGAAGCAAAATTGGCAGCATGGTTTCAACCGTGGATTCGATGACGGGGACCAATTTTTCAAATTCGCCAACAATACTATTTATGCCGTCTTCAATCTGTTTGTCGGAACCGTCAATCCCTGCAGCCATTCCCGAAATACCGTTCATTACATCCGTTATGCCGGGCAGGAAATTTGACATTAAATTGTTTTTTACGCCGTCAATGGTCGAATTCATGCGCGTTAATGCGTCTTGATAATCAACGGATGCCGCGATCGCGGAATCGTCGAGGATGAACCCGTATTTTTCGGTTTCTTCCATCACGGCGCGCGTGGATTCCGCCGTTTGATTCAATAACGGCATTAAATTTTGGCCCGACTTCCCGAGCAGGTCGTTGGCCGCGGCTGCCTTCTTTGCGTCGTCGGTGATTCCCTGCAGGCCCTCAATGACCATTTGGAACACTTCTTCGCGGCTTTTGCCCTTTATATCGTCAATGGATAACCCAACCGCCTTGAACTTTTCGGCGGCGCTTTTGCTTCCATTTATGGCATCGTCCAAAGAATTAGTTAACGTCTTAAAACCGGCGGCGGAACTTTCCATCGATGTGCCCGCGAGTTTCATGGCATAATCCCACTTTTGGTAGGCCTCAATGCTCATTCCGACGCGCTGCGCGGATTTTGAGATATTATCCCCAAATGAGGCGGTATTTCCCGCGGCTTCGACTAATGCGCCGCTACCTTCCACAACCGCGGCGCCAATTCCCGCCATGGTTGCACCAACGGCCGCCAATGCACCAACCGCAACGCCTGCAGCGGTTTCCACGGCATCGCCCCAACCTTCGAACGATGCGCCGGAGCTTTCGGCTTCGCTTGCGGCATCCGCCGCCGCTGCGCCCGTGTCTTCGATCGCGCCCGCGGACCCTTCCGCGCTTGTTTGCAACGTGTCGAGATTGGCCGCGGTCGTTGCTACTTCCGCGGACAATGCGGCGTATTCTTCTTGTGAAATCGTGCCGGCTTCCAATGCTTCCGCCGCCTGTTCGGCCGCCGCCTGTTCCAATTCCAACTTTTCCGCGGTCTGCTCAATCTGTTTGTTGAGCAGGATCTGCTGCTGCGCCAATAATTCGACGTTGCCGGGGTCTAACTGCAGGGCCTTTTCTACTTCGCGCAATGCACGCGATGTGTTTTTAATTTCGCCGTCAACCTCTTTTAGGCTTTTGGATAATTCGCCCGTGTCGCCTTCGATCTTAACTGTTATACCGCGAATATAATTTGAACTTGCCATGTTTGTTTCCTCTTACAATTTGCGGAATTCTTCCGCCGTTCCGATGGTCGGATATTCGAAACCATCGTTGTTTTTTTCAATCATGAGATTATTTAAAAAGCCAACGTCCATGAAAAACGCTTCCGTATATGTCAACCCAATTTGCAACGCCCGCAAAAACATTAACGCGGGCGTCATCGGGCGGGCCGTTGGCTTTACGGGTTTTTTGATTCAACGTTGGATTGATTGGACTCGCTCCATAAATCCGTAATGGCGTTAATAAATTCATTGTCAAACGCCTGTGGGCCGAAATCAAAACACCACGTTATAAACGCATCCATGGTCATTTTTCCCTTCATTGCTCGGATGTCCGGTTCGGTTGCCTGGATGTGCATTACAAACGCCAATTTTTTATATAACGCCATGATCCGCGCGGGTTTTCTGTCCGCGTCGGGGTCGTTTGGTCTGCGCCTGTTTGCGCTCAATTCTTCGAACAGGTTTTTGCCTGTTAACATTTCGTATAATTCGGTAGTACCCAAATTTGCTTCGAATTCTAATTCTTTTCCGTCAACTTTTATTGTTCTTTTCATGGTATATAATCCGCCTTTCGTAATTTAACAAAAAGGGCGGGCCATATTGGCGCCGCCCTTCTCGTTTGTCTTATCCTGCCCCGTTTTATGATTCGGTGTCAAAATTAGGCATGTGCGGCGCGGTGTGCCAATTGGCATATACGGTCGCATCGCTTGTGCTATCAGCCATACCCGAAACAACAGACGTTGTGCGCGTTACGCCGTCGCCGTCAATATATGTAAACTTTTCGGCGGTCGGAATAACTGTAATGGGTATAGAATCCGTTGCGGGTTCCTTGGTGTCTTCGATCGTTTTGTCGGAAATTTCGGGCAAACCGAACGAACATTTGTAAAATACCTTTTTGATAGGCTGCTCGTCGGTTTCGTTCTCGAACGTCATCGCGAAGTACTTTTTGGAAACCTCGTTAACCTCAATAACGGCGCCGTCCTGATCCTTAACGAAATTCAAAAACGCCGTGCGGATGCTTTCGGGAAGCATGGCCACGGTCAGCGTTCCGGAATAACCCTTGGAAACCGCGCCCGGCTGATAATATATGCCGTTGTCGGCGTAGAACGGGTCGGGTTCGTCTGATTCAACAGAAACCGTTAATTCAACGGCACCGGGAAAAAGCACGCCTTCGCCATACGTCGCGGTTATATTTCCCTGCGCGTCGGTTTCTTCTGTCAATTCGAACAAATGCAGATTGCTCAAACCAAACTTTACTTTCATGTTTTTTTCTCCTTTATTTATTTTTGGATTTTTAGATAATGGTTAATCATGCCGGGGAACGCTTGTTGAACTTCGCGTTCAATCGGCGCAATGTGCGCTTTTGCTGCAGCTTGCGCTTTGGTTCCATATTTGCCATGCTTTAGGCGTGTGCGGTGTCCGTGTTCCAACAAATGCGTTAACCGGTACTTTTTGTTATATACAACATAATTTCCCGTCTTTTCGCGTTTTACGTCCCACCCCTTCGCATAATCGCCGCTATGCCCTTTTGGTGATGTTTGGCGTAATTCCCTTGCGGCTTGCTTCGCCAGGGCCTTCGCCGCGTCATCAACGGCCATTTGCATTGAGGATCCATAATTACGTAATATTGCCTGGATTTCCGCGCCTAATGATTCGGCATCCGTCGTGTTGCTCATGATTCCACCTCCGAGGGTCCCAAATTAACCCCGTAAACGGTCAACCATTCCGCGATTTCGTCCAACCATTCCGTGTTGCGTGTAAACGGTATATTACGAACGTTCAAAAATTCTTCGATGTTCTGCATTAACGGCAAATCATATTCGATCGCGTACAAATGAACCTCATTTAGGACCGTCAAATAATACGTTGTGTTATCCGCGAAAAAAGGATCCGTTTGGGTTTCGGTCAACACAATATAGGGCGGTAATATTTCCTCCCCTTCCTCAACGTCCACATGGTCGAAAAATATTTTGCCGTCTTCCGCCATTTCCGGGAAAGCATCAACCATTTGTTCGAATAATTGTTCAATTGTCATCGGGGGAACCTCCGTTCAAACCCGGTACAAATTCGGCGTATAATTCCAACGTGTCGGGACTTGCTTTGTATATCCTGTAAATGGAAAAACGCCGCCCGTCATATTCCACGATTTTTTCGCCGTTGTATTCTATCGGGTTAATCTTGAATTCAAATTCGGGGTTTATGCCGTTTTCTGCGCCGCGGAAATATTCATCACGGGAAACCGGGAAAACTTCACACATAACCGCGCGTTTTTCTTCCGTGTATAAGACTTGGCCACGCGGTCCGCGGTTTTTGGTTGGTGTGCGGGAAACCAATTTCAATTCGTCATCAAACATTGTTTGTTCCCGCCTTTTCGCTGAATACGCGGTTGTTTAACCTGTAGCGAAGGTCCCGTGGCATGGCCTGCGGTTCGCGCCTGCATAACCATTGCCAACGGGCATAATCAATGATTAATTCGCCATCGGCCGCGTTTTCCCGTGATAATGTCAACGCGCCTTCGCGCTTGATTTCGCGTTCCGCAACGTCTAACAAAACGGTTAACCGTTCGTCATAAACGGTGCTTTGCATTATGCCCAGGTCAATCTTCAACCGGGCCAATAACAAATTATCATTTGCCATGTTTTAACCTCCGAATGTTACAAATTAGGATTCGCCCGCGAAATCAACGGTTGTTGAAGGGTCAACGCCCAGGCCGATGCCTGCGAATGCCTTAACGATGGCGGGTTTGCCGTCCATTCTTGCCTTGCCACGCAGAACCGTCATGTCTTCGATGAACTTTGCGTGTTCGGATGTGTCAACAACAACGCCGGCACGCTCAAGAAGGGCGTACAAATCGAAATAACCAACAATGATGTTATTGTCGGGGATGAAATTAAGAACGAGAATATCACCGCCAACAACGGGGAATGTTCCCTGCACACCGCCCACAAGCTGGCCGTTGGAATTGACCGAAACCGCGTTACTCATGAGGGTTGTGTATGTCTTATCGTTCATAATCCATACTTTGCCGCCCCTGGAATAATCGGAATTGGCGTTGCCGCTTGCTTCGATGATCTTTGCAAAAAGTGTGTTTCCTGTGGGTGATCCTGTAATCTTAATGAGGTTGGTGAGTGCCAATGCCTCATCGTCTGCGATTGCGGTTATTACGCCCGTGGGCATCTTAACGCCGGTACCATAAAGGATGGCCTTATCGATCGCAACGCCCAAACCCTGCATGATTGCAACCATTAACGCGTCGAGCAGGTCAATGTCGGAATCCTCAATTAATGCGTTGCAAACGCCGAAATATGCGCCAACCTTGTAACAATCCAATTCAACCTGGCCGAATGTCAGCGCAACTTCCTTGATTGCGTCGCAACATTCCATCCAAATGCCCTCTGGTGCTACGCCCTGGACGATAACGCGGCCGTTGCCCTTTGCGGTGAACCTGTTAACGCGTGCGTATAACTTGGAATAATCCATCACGTTTTCACGGATGAGGCCGAGAATGGACGTTGCGATGGTGTATTCGCCGCCCGTGATGCTGCGCTTTGTCTTCATGAGCTCGCGGACCTGTGCGAGGGTGTCCTGTACGTCCTCGCGTGCGACGAATGCGTCGCGCTGCTCAATTGTCATGTTACGAAGTGATCTTGTTTTCAACATGGTGTTTGTGTTCCTTTCGTGTGTGATTTTCGGCGCCTGTTCGGGTTCGGCCGGTGCCGGTGCCTTCTGTCTGTTTTCGCTTTCGGCGAGGTCTGCTTCCAATTCTTCGATTTCGCCCTGCATGTCCGTTATTGCCTGTTCGTTTTCCGTTTCGGCTGCTTCGTTTGCGGCCTTGTCGGTTTCGAATGCGTTAACGGCATCTTCAACGGTCTGTTTTTCTTCGTCCGTTTCGGCTTCCTGGATTGCCTGCGTTAACTCGTCTTCGCGCGTGGTCAGCTCCGCCTTTTTGGCTTCGATCTCGGAACGCTTCGCAATGAGGTTTTCCATCGCGCGGCGCTTCTCGTCAATCTTCTTGCGGAGCATCAACGTTTTTACTGCCATTGTCATTTCCTCCTTCGGAATTAATGCGGGAAAACATTTTTGCGCGCCATGCGTCGGTTTCGCGGTCCTTAATATTCGCGTAATCCTTCGCGCGTGCGTTTATGCTTGTTTCCTCGTATGCCGGGAACGTGCAACAACTGACTTCGAATAATTCAACTTCGGTCAACGTCCAATGGACAGAACCATCAGCGCGGTAGTCGGTTTCCTCGCTGATGATAAAAAAACCAAACGAACATTGTGTAACGTCCCCACGTTCAACGCGCGCGTGCAGGTTCATTGCGTCCTGGTCTTTCGGATTAACCCGAATGCGTCCCCACAATCCGCGCGAGTCAACCTTTAATTCCAACGTGCCGGCGGTCGTACGTCCCAAAACCAGCGTTGTGTCGTGGTTGATTAATGCCCGAATGTCGCCCGAAATCGTATTGTCAAACGCGCCCGGTGCTATGCTTTCGGTCGCGCCGTCCCACAACTCATAAATAGAATTAAACACGGCGAAATAACCTTCGATGATCGGTTCGTTGTTTTCGTCGCGTGTTTTGAAATCATCGGGGCGCGTCCTAACAAACCGCATGTCGTTATAACTGCGCAACCCGTTTTTCGTTGCTTCCATTGTTTCCATCTGTCATTCCTCCGTGAATAATTTCTTTTGGTTCCCGCTCATGTCATACGGGATGTAATTTTCCAATATGCGCAATTCGTCCAAACCTTCCTTGGGTTCGAGGTTCAAACGGTCGCGAACTTCGTTTCCCGTAACGTAGCCGCGATCGGATGCGGCATTGAAAACGGTTGAAATTGTCGCAATGTCCCACTCCAACAGGGACCATATATTGCCGCGAATGTACCATTTTTCGGATAATATTAATTTTTTGGTTAATTCCTGTTGAACGCCTGTAACAATCTTCCGAACGGTCGTATTAACAAAATTGTTGAATGCGTCTTTGTTGAAATCACCAACGCCCACAATAAACGGCGGAACGCCAACGATGGCAGCCGCCGTTTGTTTGTTTAATTTTACCGTGTCCGCGATCGCCAAATCCTGCAACGTCAACGGCTTTATTGTTTCAACCTGGAATTGTTCCGCCGGAATAAACCATGGTTCGCCCGTGTCGGATGATTCCAAATAATCCTTTGCGAGCTTGCTGCGCCCTTCGGGACTTGCGAATTCATCAATCAATGCGTCAACCTTAACCACAATTGGCGGTTTCCATTTGGATTTGAGGAACGCCTTTTCCGTTGCCGCGGCTTGCGTCAGATTTTCCGCAACCGTTCGGGCATTTGTTATGATGCCGCGCCCCTTCCACGGGTAGCGCTTGTCGGGGTTCAACGTAAAATGTAACAGGTTTTCGGGGTCTTCCGGGATGCCGTCAATAAATACGATGTAACCATAACCGACAGGATCCGCCTGGAATGAAACCCGCGAATGTGCGATCGGTTCCAAATCCCGCAGGAATCCGTTTTCCGTGTAAACCTTAACAATGGCGTTACCGTATAACAACAACGTGTTTACTACAAATTCGATGAACTTTTGGCGGGTCAAATAACGGTTCGGGTTTATATCTATTTTTCGGGACAATTCGTTAATTATGCGAATGTCCCCCGCTTCCGTGTTTGACATAATATGCCAGGTTACCTGGCCAATTATGCCCGCCACGCGCTCGCACGCGGTCGCGATGGTCGGTTCTTCCGTCAACGGAATATAACCGCATTCGATGACGTCGTGCATGTCAAAAAACAAACCCGTTGCGCCTCTTTTTTGTTTCTTCTTAAATAATGCCATTTTGTTTTAATCCTCCGTCCCAAACCATTTGGAAGCCTTCGAATTTTTTTCTATGTCGTTTAGATAACGAACACATGCGAACACGGACGCATCGAACAGGTCAATCCTCATTTTCGGGTTAACCTTTTCAAACTGTATCATGTCATCGGTTTTTTCTATTGCGCGCACATTCTGCACGCAGTATTCGTACGCTTCGGAATGCAAATAATATAATTTGCGGTCCTTCGCGGCCTTTTCGATCGCGCGGAACCCTTCCGACTTCAAATAGAAGTATTGCGGTTGGTCTATGACCGCAAACCCCGCTTTTTTCATTTGGATTACATATTCGCGTGCGAACTTTCGATCGTGTCCCACCTGCACAATTTTGAAACCCTTTTTGCGCATGTCCTTGAACCATTTAACCACATCGTCCGGGTTAACCGTGGGACTATTACAAAGGGTTAATAACCCGTCATCGGACCAACCGAACAGGGGGATTTGGTCTTCCTCCGCCTTTTGCTGCGCCGCGGTGATCGGAAAAAACCCGTGTGTAATACAAATATATAAATCCTTCTCGCGCCAATACGCCCACAACGCCGCCGCGGTCAAATCGTGCATTTTCGATAAATCCGCGCCGCCATACCATTTAAGATTTAACTTTGCCAATTCTTCCAACGTGAAATCAAATTGCACATCGGATCTCTTGAATTCCTCAATGTTAAAATACGCTTTCATGGCGGTTGTATAAATATTGAGCGATCTGCTCAAAAAATCCTTGCGTTGTTGCGGGTCGTTTTGCGCCTGCCTTGCCTCATTCAATATATCTTCCGGGCGGATGGTTACGCCGTAGGAAGGATTCGCCAATTCATGTTGTAACGGGTTCAAATAATCCACGTCCCCATTTTCGTCTTGCTCCGCCTTCGATACAAAACAGAATAATGTATCATCGTCAACGGTCCCGTCTAACACCTTTTCGGCATACTGCAAACGGCCATAACAAAATGAATTCATGTTATCGCCCGCCGTGGTAATGCCTATCATTAATTTGTTTGTGTAGGCCTTCATGGCCTCTTTAAACCTGTTATATTGTGCCGCGCTTTTGTATGCGTGGATTTCGTCCGCAATACAAATGTTACATCCGAAGGAGTCTTGCCGTTCGGGATTTGCCGCCATCGCTTCGATGTGCAACGAACCAACCGGGGTTCCGTCCGGCGCATAGAACATTTTATCGATGCTGTGTTCCTGGTTATTATCCCGCACGCGGAATTCTTCAATAACTTTTCGCGCCTTCAATGAATATAATATCTTTTCGAACGTTTCGGAACTTTGCTTCAACGATGCCGCCGTAATATATATTGTGGAACCGCTGCGCCTTCGCAACATTCCCAACGCCCACGCCAACGCCGCAACAAAAAGAGATTTTCCCGATTTTCGGGGGACAAATATAAAAGCCTCTTTAAACCTCAATTCGTCCGTGCCTTTTATATAAAACCCCAACAGGTTATATACAACGAATATTTGCCACGGCTGCAAAATTAACGGTTTGTTTTTTAATGATCGGCCGTTGGTGTCTTCGCCCTTCTCATGAACAAAAAACCGTTCAATTAATGCGCAGACAAATTCCGCGTCCCGGTGTCGGATCTCTATGTCCCCGCGTTCCAAATCGCGCAGAAAGCGCCTTGCTTCGCGTTTGTTGTTTCCCGCCCTATGTTTACCACTTGCCACATCGCGCGCGTATTGTAGCGCGATTTCGTAATAATTTTTAACGGCTTTCATTCTTCGCCGATGCCTTCGAGGTCAAATAATATTTTGTCTAACGCGCTAACCGGGGCGGCATCCTTCATGGATTCTTCGATTATGCGTTTTAATCCCGCGGGCGTTAACCCTAATTCGCGCCAATATGCCAGGGCGGTGTGTTCGCATTCCTCAACAACGCGCAAACATGGGTTTTTTTCGAGATTGGTTGCGCCCGCCTTGTTTGTGTGCGCAACTACGGTTTGCCCGCCGGATTTTTCGAACAAATCCATTGCGGCATCCTTGCGCGCCAACACATCGGCCAACGCATTAATTGGCATGTCAAAAAAGGGGCGGTATGTTCCCGCGTCTTCCGTTGCTTTTCGGATGCGCGCCCGCCATGTTTTCGCCGTTGCCATTTTCTTTTCCTCCGTCATAACGGGACCGCATCTTCGCCCGTCAATTGTTCCCACCTTTTTATTATTATGTCCGCGTAGCGCGGGTCCAATTCGGACGTGTAACAAACACGCCCCAAATGCTCGCACGCAATAAGGGTTGTGCCGCTTCCACCAAATGTATCAATTACCCGTTCGCCTGGGCGGGTCGAATTTTCAATCAGTTTGGCTATCATTTGCACCGGCTTCATGGTCGGGTGCAAAATTGATTTTTTCGGCTTCTCGCATCTGACAACCGATGAGGGCAAATCATAAATCACGCGCAATAATTCGCGCATGTCTTCCGCGCTCATGTGTTCAATGTTTCGCCCGGCTTCAATGCACGTTGTTTGTGTGCGATCGTCAACGAAATAATGCGCGGCGCCGTCCTTCCATCCGTAGAGGATGCCTTCGTGTCGCCATTGGTAATCCTGGCGGCCCAGGGTGAATGTGTCTTTAACCCACACCATGAATTCGCGGATGGTAAACCCCGCATTTTCGATGGCATCCACAAACGCGGGCGTGTTGGCGGTTGCGTAGAACACATAATATGCGCCGCCCGGTTTCAAATGGTCCGTGATAATCTCGAACGCCTTTTGCAAAAAATTGGTGAATTCTTCGCGGCTTTCGAAATTGTCGTTGCGGATCTTCAACTTCTCTTTTGTCCCGCCTTCACAATCTGTATTATACGGCGGGTCGGTTAACCACAAATCCGCCGTGGCCCCGTCCATGAGCTTTTCGATCGTGGCGCCGTCCGTGGCATCGCCCACAATCAAACGATGGTTCCCCAATTGCCAAACCTGGCCGGGAACGCTTCGCGGTTTTTTCGGCGGTTCGGGTGTTTCGTCCTGGATTATGTTTTCCGCGTTGCGGTCCAACAAATCCATGTCGAACCCAAACAACGCCATGTCGAAATCCGAACATTTTTTCAATTCTTCAATCAACAAATCCTCATTCCATTTGGCCGCCTCCGATACCTTATTATCCGCCAAACGGAACGCGTTTATTTGTTCCGGTGTTAAATCATCGGCGCAGATGGTCGGGACCTCTAACAATCCCAATTTTTGCGCCGCCTTCCATCGTGTATGACCGCACACGATGACGTTTTCCGCATCAACTATGATCGGGACTTTAAACCCAAACGCGCGAATGCTCGCGGCCACAGGATCCACGGCCCGTTCGTTTAATCGCGGGTTGGTTTCATACGGGACCAATTCCGCGGTTTTCTTCATTTCAATTATCATAATCCGCCGGTTAACCCCCTTTAGTTAAAAACCCCCGCACTATTGGATGCCCC
>Ga0265298_10001888_pt1 | contig 30419 bp, 14 predicted proteins | sample AusTroGonzalo_MG_3_FD_193486 | JGI IMG/M metagenome (GOLD analysis project Ga0265298, IMG submission 193486) | Bovine rumen microbial communities from tropical cattle in Woodstock, Queensland, Australia - Gonzalo_01 | ecosystem: Host-associated > Mammals > Digestive system > Stomach > Rumen ...
CGTGCAGCTGGACGCTTCCAAGAACCTGCACAAGTGGAACACCCATACCATCTCCCTGGACGGCCTCATCAAGCAGGAGCCCGGCGCCATTTACCGCATTCGCCTGAGCTTCCGGCAGGACCAGAGTCTTTACGGCGGCAAGGAGCCCATCGTGAGCACTCAGGCCCTCACGGGCAAGCCTTCCCAGGCCGATGAAGCCGAATGGGACATCACCAATCCCTACTATTGGGACAATGACTACGACTGGTCCCTGTACGACTGGGACGAGAGCAACGACCCCACCAAGCCGTCCTATTACATGGAAAGCAGCCGCTTCCCGGCTGTGCAGCTGCTGGCCAGCGACCTGGGCCTGATGGCCGAATACGCCGAGGGCAACACCCTCTGGGTAGCCGCCACGGACCTCCTCACCGCCAAGGGCGTTTCCGGTGTAAACCTGGAAGTGTATGACTACCAGCTCCAGAAGATTGGAGAGGGCAAGACCGACGGCAAGGGTCTGGCCCAGCTCACCGTGAGTCACAAGCCTTTCGCCGTAGTGGCCAAGGCCGGCGGCAGCACCTCCTACCTCAAGGTTACCAATGGCAACGAACGTTCCCTGAGCCGCTTTGACGTGGGCGGGGAAACCGTGCAGCAGGGCATCAAGGGCTTTGTGTACGGAGAGCGCGGCGTCTGGCGTCCCGGCGACACCATGCACCTCACCCTCATCCTCCAGGACAAGGGCAAGAACCTGCCCGAAGGCCACCCGGCCATTCTGGAAGTGTATACCCCCGAAGGCCAGTTCTACACCAAACAGGTGGCCAAAGGCACCGACGGCTTCTTCAGCTACGAGGTAGCCACCAAGGCCGATGATCCCACCGGCTACTGGAACGCCTACTTCAAGGTGGGCGGCAGCACCTTCCACAAGACCCTCCACGTGGAAACCGTGAAACCCAACCGCCTCAAGGTTACCACCGCCTACCCGGAGATGCTCCAGGCAGGCGCCACCAGCACCCTGCGCGTAGCCGCCAGCTGGCTGGCCGGAGGCAGTGCGGCCGATTGCAACGTAAGGGCCGAGATGACCCTGCGCAAAGCCAGCATCCCCTTCAAGGGATTTGAGAAATACAACTTCAACAACCCGGCGTCCAAATTTAGCACGTCGGAATACATCGTTTACAAGTCCCGTCTGGACGGAACCGGCAACGCAACCGTGCAAGTGAAATTCCCCGCCGCTGAAGGCGCCCCGGGCCTGCTTCAGGCCTTTGTGGTGACCAGCGTGGAAGAACCCGGCGGAGACGAGAGCTTCACCACCGAGAGCATTCCCTATTCTCCCTACAGCGCCTACGTGGGTATCAAAGTCCCCGAAGGTGACTTTCTGGAGACCGACAAGGACCAGCCCGTCAAACTGGCAGTCGTGGATGCACAGGGCAACCGCGTCAAGGGCCACAAGATCGAATACATAGTATTCAAGACCGGCTGGAACTGGTGGTGGGACAACGCCAACGGAGAACTGGATTCCTATGTGAATGGTAGTTCCGTGGAGAAGATTGCATCCGGCACCCTTACCTCCAGCTCGGACGACACTGGTTTCCACATCCGCGTGAACTATCCCGACTGGGGTAATTACCTCATCCTGGCCAAGGATCTCAACTCCGGACACGTAAGCGGCCAGTTTGTAACCGTTGACTGGCCCGATTTCCGCGGCCGCGCCAACCGTCAGGACCCCGAGGCCCTCACCATGCTTACCATCTCCACCGACAAGACTTCCTACCAGGTAGGCGACAAAGCCACGGTATATATCCCGGCCGCCAAGGGCGGTCAGGCCCTGGTTTCCCTGGAGAATGCCGGTGGCGTGTTGCAGCGCGAATGGGTATCCTTGTCTGACAAAGACACGCCCTACACATTTACCGTAGAGCCCGGCATGGCTCCCAATATCTATGTGCACGTAACCCTGCTGCAGCCTTACGGCGCCACGGAGAACGACCTCCCGCTGCGCATGTACGGTGTCCAGCGCGTAAAGGTGGAAAATCCCGCCTCGCACCTGGAACCCGTTATCTCCCTGCCGCAGGTGCTGCACCCGGACGAGGAATTCACCGTCAAGGTGACCGAGAAGTCCGGCAAGCCCATGACCTACACGCTGGCCATCGTGGACGAAGGCCTGTTGGATCTGACGGCCTTCAAGACCCCCAACCCCTGGGATCACATGTACAAGAGCGAAGCCCTGGGCGTGAAGACCTGGGATCTGTACGACCAGGTGGTGGGTGCCTTCAGCGGCAAGTTCTCCCCCATTGCCTCCATCGGCGGCGACCAGGAAAACCTGGTATCGGCCCGTAAGGATAACCGCTTCAATCCGGTGGTGCTGTTCCTGCAGCCCAAGACCACGGGCAAGAACGGAGATGTGCTCAAGCTCAAGCTTCCCACCTATGTGGGCAGTGTCCGCGTGATGGTGGTAGCCGGGCATGACGGTGCCTTTGGAAGTTCCGACAAGACCGTCCCTGTGCAGAACCCGCTCATGGTGGTAACCACCCTGCCGCGCGTGTTGGGCATCAACGAGGAGTGCCAGATTCCGGTGAATGTATTTGCCATGGAAGACGGCGTGAAGGAAGCCAACGTGTCCGTGAAAGTGGACGGTCCGGTGAAACTGGAAGGCTCCGCCTCGCAGAAACTCACCTTCGCCGCCAAGGGTGACCAGCTGGTGCGCTTCGCCCTCAAGGCCACCGACCAGGAAGGTGTAGCCCACATTACCGTGGAGGCTTCCGGCAGCGGCCACAAGGCCACGGAGACCATTGCCCTCACCATCCAGAACCCTCAGCCCGAGGTGGTGACGGTGAGCCGCTTCACCCTCAAGCCCGGTGAAAGCCAGAAGGTGGAGAGCGGCCTGCTGCAGGTGGCCGGTTTCCCGGCTCCGGACTCCCGCGCCTGGTACCTCAACATGAAGAACTACTCCTACGAGTGCGGAGAGCAGCTGAGCTCCCGCGGCCTCACGCTGGTGAGCCTGCTGCCCCTGCTCACGGAAGAAGATGCGGCCGATGCCAAGACCCTCATCCCTACCCTCATCAATAAGCTCTACGCCCGTCAGAATTCCGACGGCGGATTCGCCTACTGGACCGGCGGCAAGAGCGATACCTGGGTGAGTTCCATGGCCGGTCACTTCCTCACCACCGCCTCCAAGGCCGGTTTCGAAGTGAACAGCGGCGTCCTCAAGAACTGGAAATCCTACCAGCAGAAGATGAGCCAGGTGTTCCGCGTAGCCGGAGACAGCTTCTTCTCCAACCTGGACGAGGCCTACCGGCTCTACACCATGGCCCTCGCCGGTGACGCACAGGTATCCGGCATGAACCGCCTCAAGGAAGCCGGCAACATTGGCGACCGTGCCTCCTACATGCTGGCTGCCGCCTATGCCCTGAGCGGCAAGGCCGCCCTGGCCAAGGGACTGCTGGAAGGCATCAGCAAGGACTTCCCGGAATACGAGCCCTACAACCTCACCTACGGAACCAGTTACCGTGACCGGATGGTAGCCCTGGACGCCCTGGCCCTGTGTGGGAACATCTCCGAGGCCATCGAGGTGGCCTCCGAGCCCGCCGACCGCTACATGAGCACCCAGGAAACCGCCTTCGCCGCCGTGGCCTATCGCCACCTCTACGACAAGGTGCCCACCTCCGGCGTCAAAGTCAACATCGGCAGCAAAGCTTTCCAGGCCGATAAGAGCCTGGTACAGACCCTGGCCGAAGAGCAGGTGGTGAAGAATGAGTCCGAGGGTCCGGTTTACGGCACCCTGGTGAAGACTCACCGCACCGCCGTGCGCACCGCCACTTCCAATGGCCTCAAGCTGGAAATCAAGTACACATCGGCCGAAACCGGTGCCGCCGTGAACCCCGCTTCCCTGCCTCAGGGAACGCGTTTCTTAGCCACGGTGAAGGTGATCAACACCTCCACCCTCAAGGGCTATGAGAACCTGGCCCTGGGCTTCCCCGTGCCTTCCGGCTGGGAAATCCAGAACGAGCGCCTCACGGGCGGTGCCTCCGAGGACGGCTACGACCACAAGGACATCCGCGACGACCGTGTGAACTGGTTCTTCGCCCTGCCTGCCGGCCGCAGCAAGACCTTCACCGTGCAGCTCCGCGCTGCCTATGAGGGCCGATACATGCTGCCGTCCGTAGTGGCCGAAGCCATGTACGAGCCCGCCGTCCAGGCCGCCAGCGCCTCCGGCATTGCGGTGGTAACCAAATAGTGTCCCGGAAACGGAAATATGTAATGGTAGGGCTAGCGGTTTTACTGCTAGCCTACCTGTTTTGTCTTCCCCGCAACCTCTTTCAGGGAGTGTCATATTCCACGGTAGTGGAGAGCGTGGAGGGGGAGCTGCTGGGGGCGCGGATTGCGGCCGACGGGCAGTGGCGGTTCCCGCCCTGCGACACTGTGCCGCAGCGCTTTGCCACGGCGCTGGTCCAGTTTGAGGACCGGCAGTTCTGGTGGCACCCGGGCGTGAACCCGGTGGCCATGGGCCGGGCACTGGCGCAGAATCTGCGCTCCGGCCACGTGGTGAGCGGCGGCAGCACCCTGACCATGCAGGTAATCCGCCTCTCTCGCCAGAAGGAACGCACCGTCTGGCAGAAAATCATAGAGTCCGTACTGGCCACGAGGATGGAGTTCAGGTACCCTAAACACACCATCCTGGCCTTGTATGCCTCCCATGCCCCTTTCGGAGGCAATGTGGTGGGACTGGAGGCAGCGGCCTGGCGCTATTTCGGCCGGCCGGCTTCCGAGCTGTCCTGGGCCGAATCCGCTACGCTGGCCGTGCTGCCCAACGCCCCCGCCACCCTGCACCTGAGCCGCGGCCGGGAGGAACTCCTGGCCAAGCGCAACCGCCTGCTGCAACGGCTGCTGGAGCACGGGGATCTATCGGCCGATACCTATGAAGCGGCGCTGGAGGAGCCCCTTCCCGACGCTCCCCTGCCACTGCCGGCCTACGCTCCGCACTATGTTGAGCGCTGTCCTAAGGGAGAGCGCACACGCACTTCCTTGCAGATAGGGTTGCAGAAGGCCGTATCGGCCGCGGTGGACCGCCAGAGCGACGACCTGGGCAAGGAAGGCGTGGCCGACCTGGCCGCCGTGGTCATGGACAACCAAACCGGAGAGATAGTCGCTTATGTGGGGAACGCCTCGCCGGAACGCGAACGCATGGGTGTGCAGGTGGATATTGCGGCCTCGCCGCGCTCGACCGGCAGCATCCTCAAGCCGTTCCTGTATGCCGCCGCGTTGCAGGAGGGTGAGATTCTGCCCCATACCCTGCTGCCGGACATTCCGGTAAATCTGGGCGGCTTCTCCCCGCAGAACTTTGACCGGCAGTTCTATGGAGCCGTGCCCGCCGCCGAGGCCCTGGCCCGCTCCCTCAACGTTCCGGCCGTATTCCTGCTGCGCCAGTACGGTGTGCCCAAATTCCACGCCCTGCTCCAGCGCGCCGGCCTCACCACCTTCACCCAAAGCCCGGAATTCTACGGCCTCTCCCTCATCCTGGGAGGAGGTGAGGGCCGCCTGGACGAGATAACGGCCGCGTACAGCGCTATGGCTCAATCTGTCATGGCCGGCTCCGACCGGCCATCTCCCATCCAAGATGCCCTTGCCATCTGGTACACCCTGGAGGCCCTCAAGGAGGTCAACAGGCCCGACGAACTGGACTGGCGGCTTATCCGGTCCGTACGCAAGGCCGCTTGGAAGACCGGCACCAGTTATGGTTTCCGCGATGCGTGGGCCGTGGGAATGACGCCGGCCTATACCATTGGCGTCTGGGCCGGCAATGCCGATGGTCACGGAGTGCCCGGACTCACCGGAGCCCGCACCGCCGGGCCGGTGATGTTCGACATCCTCAACCTGCTGCCGGCTTCGGATGCCTGGTTCGAGATGCCCGATCAAGTCGGGCATGACGAGGGAAGCGGGCATGACGAGGGAAGCGGGCATGACGAGGAGCGAAGCGTCATGGCCGGCTCCGACCGGCCATCTGCTTGGGCACAGGTGTGCACGTCTTCAGGCATGCTGGCTACTCCTGACTGTCCGGCGGAGGAGATGCTTATTCCTGCGGCGGGGCTTCAGAGCGAGCCTTGCCCTTATCATAGGACGGGGGAATTCGTGCTGACTCCGGCCATGGAGTGGTTCTACAAACCACACCATCCGGAGTATGTAGGCGCCAAATCGGCCGTTACTTCTAAGGAAATTGAGTTCATTTATCCGCAGTCCGGTACTACGCTATACCTTCCCAGGCAGTTGAGCGGACAGGTGGAAGGAGCGGTCTTCCGCGTGGCGCACCACCGTTCCGACGCCACCCTCTGGTGGCACCTGGACCAGACCTACGTGGGCGAAACGCGCTTCCTTCACGAACTGCGCCTGGCTCCGCCCATCGGCCGCCACACCCTTACCGTGGTGGACGGCGACGGCAATTCCGCCACCATCCGCTTTACCGTAGCGGAATAACTACCGCCAGCAGTGGCCTATATCCCAATGGATGGCGTATTCGAAGGTGGTTTTATCGGCCGGTAAATCAAACTCTTCCAGAATGAGATGCCTGGCTTCCGGGTGTTCCTCCAGCCACTTTCCCGTCATCACCACATAACGGTCTTCGTCAATCATATAGAACACACGCCCGCGCGGCTTGTTCTCATAGGCGCCTATGAATGGGCCGGAACCGTCTCCGTGATGTTTCTGCCGGTTGTATTCCTTCTTCCATACGTCCTCGTGCATTTCTGAGCAGGTGATGCGCCCGTCGGAGGCATTGGCTTTGGAATAATCACGCACAGGGTGTGAAACCACGCCAAACAGTTCCTTCCAGGCAGGATTGTACCAAAAGATGCCCACTTTGGGGTCATCGGCATGCCCTCGATTGGCTTCCATCAGCCGAATCATCTGAGCATAATCCTGCTTGGACGCTTCCTTTAGTTTCTTCGGCAGCTCCTCATGGGAAGGGAGAAGTTCATTGCCGATGCTGATAATGACCACATAGTCACCCTCACTATAATAGGTAACCATACCGCTTCCGTTGAAACGGCGCTCCCAGTAACCGGCAAGGGAAATATCTACAGCCTCAGGCGTTCCCAAGCCCTCCGAAGGATGCTCCTTGATATCTTGGAGAATGGCTTTTACCTGCTCTGCATACTGGACATTCAGGCCTTTCAGGCACTGGTACTGGTATTGGGCCTTGGGACTCAGGTACAGTTTCATAGGGCGTCAATATCCGTTACTTCAATGAGTTGGCCGGCTGCCATCTGGAGGGCCGCTTCCCGGATATCCTTCAGCATCGGCTGGTTCCTCAGGTTTTGCAGCGAACGCTGCATGGCATTATACTCCTTGAGCGGAATGAGCACAGCCCCCGTATCCCCTTTGGTGATAATGAGCGGCTCCTCCGTGAGGAGGACATTGTCGTAGTACTGCTTGATGTTAGCCCGGAAGCTGGAAATGGTGGTCACTTGCATAGTCCTGAATTTTGTACAAAGTTATGTACAATTCCCATAATTAGCAAGGGCCGATAAAAAACCGCCCCGGGAATCGGGGCGGTAAGAGGATAAACCAGGACCAAAGGCTACGGGACTTCACTAAGGGCCTTGTACATAAAGCCCGAGATGAGGATAGGGTTAGCGCCCGCAGTGAAGGTAATGGATTTGGATCCGTAAACTCTGCCTTTATCCCACTCCCCTGGATGGTCGGCAACACTCCCCGGATACTCATCCTCGCTGCTGAAGGCAATCCACTGGTAGTCGCTGTTGCTGCCAGGATAGGGGAAATAGGTACCGGCACCATCGTCCGGGAAAACCGCGGCAGGCAAATTGGACTGTCCTATCGTGAACTTGCAGTAGAAGAAGCGCTGCGACCGGTATAAGTTGTCCATACTGTAGGTAAGGCCTGGCGCGTTACCATATTGCATGGTAAGTTTGTACTCGGCCCCATTGGTAGCTTCAGTAGCTGTTTTACCACCCAGATACAGACCCTTTGAATCGGCAACAGGGTCAGGGGCAGAATCCTTCATCTTATCAATCCTGAGTACGTAATAACAAAAATCCGTGGAAGATGTCGGACGTATCTGCCAATGATCATCTATCTTTTCAAACCAAGAATTAATATTATTTGCACTGACCTCATGAGTCATGAGACGGGCCTTACCCAAGCGCCCATAGCTGAATTCCTGGGTTATATAACCATCTGCCTCCAGTCGGAAGACGATGGGATTATAAGACGGAGCGTTTAATGTATTAGTCTTGAGGGTTACCTCATAGTAATTGGATTTACCTGTACTTCCCGCAGGAGCTGTAGGCTTCCAGCCATTCTCATAGGAGGCAGGGGAAACGGCATAAAGGCCGGATTGGTTTCCATTATTCGTGTTCTTGCCACCGATATAATGGCCTTCTGCATCCGTCAACTTGATTGTAACATTCTTATTATTCGGGTCCAAAGGATCGGTATAATAACCGAAGATGACACCGCGATCCTCTGCCTTACCAGAATAACGCAAGCCGGATTCCACCCGCCCAAACGCCACGTTGGACCAGTTGTTTCCATTCTTAAAGCCCTCCAATAAGCCATAAGAGTATTCGGGGACGGCCCTGTTGAAACGATACGGTTCAATATGGGCATCCTCATAGCCCAATGCCTGGAGGTCCAGGGAGATGTCACCGCCGCCGGCTTCAGTTGTGAATTGCAGTTGGACTTTCGGAATAGTCTGCAACTCGCCGGGATTAAGGATATAGGTTCCGGGAGAAGGGCCCGGAGAGATGGCTCCACCGGTTTCACAGCGAAGTCCCGTGGTCGTAATCATCACCTCGGGATAATAACCATCCCCGTCATTTTCCATTTCAAAGCGCACAGGAATGGATTCCTCCGCCTCCAGAGGAATAGGCCCCACGAAGGTAAGGCCCTTGAAAGCCTTGTTGTCGTAGTTGGCGAAAGCGGTTTTCGTCTTGTCGAAATATTCGGCCTCTACCCAGATGGTCGTACCCGAATTGGCACAGTTGGTCTTGAAATAACAATTGAGGACTCTCCATCCCTTTTCAAAAGTACCGTAGGCCGACTGTTCCATGACATAGGTGATGGGAAGATCCAGATAATCGCTCCAGGACAGGGTCCGGATAAACTGGAAGACCGGCTTACCTCCCCTATCATCAGAGATTGAGGAACCGCTTACTACAGGAAGGTTATTATTGGGCTTGGACACATCCGGCGTCAGAGTCATGTTCTCCGGCTCAATGGTGAAGTCCAGGGGGAACATGGAATTGACCAGTCCGTCCGGGATGAGAATCTGCAACGTCTGTTCCAGGCCTTTATTGGCATGTAGGAAGTCATTCTCACACTGGACCTTCATCGTCTGTTTGGGTTCCAGGGTAATGGATACGTCACGGTACAGCCTGCGAATCTCATTCTTATCATTTTTGTAGTATCCCGTTATGCGGATAATCTGCGTACGGACTACGGCTTCGGGCTCCTTCACATCAAAAGAGATGGCCCGCCAACCCTTGTCATCACCTGTGGAAGGAGCGGCCAATGTCAAATTCGAAATAATATCATTTCCGCCATCCTCAGGAGGCATCGGAACCGCCTTGACGGAACTGGGATCCATATCCGGCGAGTTATCCGCCTCAGTAGAGAAATAGACGCGAAGGGTCTCTTCATGATAGTCACTTATATACACCTTTGAAATCCAAGGACTGACATGAAGTCGGCCTACACCGTCAGAAATATCGGTGAGATCCTGCGTATTGATATCGGCCGATACATCGGCACTACCGGCTGAAACCGCCGCCTTTTCGGGAGAATCCTGCCCGACCGAAAGAATCTCGTTGATATTGATCTTATAACGGAAATTGCGGAAGATGGGATAATAGGCAGACACGTAGTCATCCCCTTCCTTTACCGTTTCCATCAAATCCAGCTTGTAGAAACAATCCGTCTCTGTATCTCCCTCTTTATACGTTCCGTATACAATCACAAAGGAAGGAGCCAGGTTTCCTCCCGGGGCCGGACGTTCGTAAAGGTACAGGTCTCCCCCAGCCGGTACGACACCTTCACCTACTTTGCCTTGCGAATCGGGAATAAAGCTCGATTTTTCCGGGATAGAAGTGTCGATGAGATCCTTATCGGGAGGGAGGTTTCCGGGATAGCCGGTTGCAGACAATTCTTCGAAACTATAACTTTGATAATTCTCGACAAAGCCGCCGGTGGCAGAACTGTAAGGCACCAAAGTTCCCCGCTTGGGGACATTGACCACGGCCATGGATTTGAGGGTAAAATGAGAACCCTCAGCCGCCTCAACCGAAATCTTGGACCAGTTTCTCACTAGTTGGATGTGCGAAAAGGCCATGCTCGTGTTCTCATCCGGAATGTAATTACCCTGAGAATCCTTTTTATATGCGTTGCCATCTTTCTGGGCCCGGATTCCCTCGGGGAGGGAAATCATCTGCCAGTAGGCCTTGGTCTCAGGCTTGGAAAAAAGTTGCGGCAAAACAGCTGTCGCATACCCAAAGTCCAACGAAGAAGGGCCATTCACCAGAATATGCACGGTACGACGGCTCTCGGACAGGGAAAGGGTGGCCTTAAAACTGTAAAGCTTCTTATCTCCCACAGTTCCATTCTCTCCCAGAAAGGTTGCCTTGACGTACTCCTTCAAATAACCGGAACCACCAAATACCGCCACATACAACTCATCCTTGGAAATATCAAGTGTACTACCTTCATCCAAAGCTTTCGTGGAAAGATCTTCTTCCATCATGGAAAAAGTAATCTCCACAGGCTTCCCTTCAGGGAAACCTGCATCGTGTTGCTGTTCGCCCACCTCTTTCCGGCAGGAAAGGGCGGCGAGAAGCAGCAGGGGTATGAATATCCACTTTCTCATGGCTTATCTTGGTTGGTCGGCCCAGGTAAACGTATTCAGTTTGTTCCGTCCTTCTTCGGTTTCATCATCTCCTATGCGTTCATCTCCCCAGTACCAGCTGTCATACACGCAGCGGATAAGGGCCGTGTCCAGGGTTTTGTCCGTTACTGTCTTTTTACCGGTATCCACGTGAACACCTCCGTTGGCACTCCAGTAGTTTCCCGAGAACTGCCATTCAAATACGTCGTTGGCCGACAATTGCGAGGCAAACCGGATTTCCGCCTTGGTGGGAAGGCGCCAGCGGCCTGCCGGGAAACCATTCTCCTGATAGGAGGCACAACGAAGGCGGGCCTGTTCCAATCCGGTACCGTCATACTCCGTTCCGCTGTGTTTGGAAGAGATACGGAAGGACGGGGCAATCATATTCACCGTACGGTTGCTTTCCTCCGTGGGATAATAGTATTGTAAGGAGCGGTTTCCCCCTTCTATGGCCGGAGCCGTCACGAAGGACTGAACTGTATTATCCTTGGTGACATAATTTGAGATATACGACAGATTATCGGGATCCCCCGAAATCCTGGGGTCTCCGATAATAAAATCATCCACCTGACCTTGGCTCTGAGGAAGCACCGTTACAGTAATTTTCACCATATCGCGGCCACCGGAGGAATAATAGATAACCCGCCAGGTATTGTTCTTCTTCCATTCCTTCTGGGCTTCTGTTGAGAGACCATTCAATTCATTATTGGCTTGAATCAAAGTAAACTGTTCGCCATTCACCCAGGTATATCCCCAGTGCTCAGGCTTCAGCTGCTTCTTGCCGGTCTTGGGATCATCCACTTCCATCGTAGCCGGATCTTTGTTCGGCGTAGTTTCAATGTAAATGCCCGGATACTGGATAACTTTCTGATGGCAAACATAGGTCTGGTTCGGATCGTCGCCATGCATCAGGTCAAACTCTACGGTGTAGGGAGAAGAATCGAAAGATGCGGAAGTATAGTCGTTGTTGAGGGCATGAGTGAAGACTACGGCGTCTCCCCTGTTTTCAAGCCAGCCGTTACCGTCATACTCCAGATACTTGGTTCCATCGGAGCGGACCCTGACCGTGGCAGCGCCATTGAATAACTTGGTACCTGCAGCTGCTGTTCCGTAATAAGGCCGGATGGCCGTTACGTTCTTTATGGAGACGGGATGGGAACTCACATAAGGCAGGGGCGTAGGATCCGAAATGTTATACAGGTCGTAAGTAGTCTCCGCTACCGAAAGGTAACGGGCCTTTCCAATCTCAGCGTTCTTGATAACGAAATCCTTGTTCTGCCACTCCAGCACATAGCAGGAGCCCGAAATAGGGACGGATTCCTCATTCGTCTCCGCGCCCAGGATACTTACATCCACATTGATATGGTACCAGTTGTTGCGCTGGAAGGATTTGCGGAACTCTTCCCGGCTGTCCTCGGGAATAAGGATCTTGTAATAAAACTGCTGCTGATTGGTATCTCCTTCCCTTAACCAGGGAACAACCAGCTTGAGATAAGGCTCGGCATCGGGGGCCTCAGTGGCACCGTACTTCCAATGCTGAGGGTACATGTAGGTGGGATAAGTATTGTAATAATCCCCATCCTTATCAAAATAATAGTGGATATTTCCGGAAGCGTCCGTATAGGCAAAGCGGAGTGGATTGCTCCGGTAGGAGAAATAATCACCCTTCGCAGGCGTTACCTCTCCGCCCAGGGAGACTTTATTTACTCCGTTCACCAGATACACCTCCATGCCGCTAAGCATAGGCTTCCAGACTTCGGAGCCCCTATCCACTTCAGAAGCTACGTTAACCCCAATGGTAAGTTTGGCCGCATACCGTTCCAGCCGTACCGAACCGGCCGCAGCCACCACCTGGCTGCGCCCCCTCAACGTAAGATCCACGCTGCCGCTCATGAGAAAATTGAGCTGCTTGTGGGAAGACGGAGACACAAAGTCCGTAGTCCGGGTCCGGGCCAGCAAGTCAGGCAGCGAAGGAAGGTTCCCTTCATCCGGAACCAACTTGTCCGTTTGCGTTTCCGGGTAGTTGGCAATGGCAAATACGGTGGCTGTGCGGATATTCTCCCGAACGGGGAAAATGAGGGTATTGATCTCGTCGGACTCAAACTTCAGGCGAATGACATCGCTGCCACGCTTGCCGGAAGTGTGACGGATGTGATATTTGGCCGGAGATTCCGTATCTCCGCCAGGATAGAAGAAGAAATCCACGTAGGAGATAAGGTTCTCATTATAGGTATCCAGGCCTTCCTGGGTACCATCTGCACCGGCTTTTGTAGCATCGCCGGTTTCCAGGTTTATCTCTATGACGGGCCCGTCCCAGACCTCCTGAGACGTCTTTGCGCAGGACAAGGCCATAAGAAGAGCCAGCAGACTGTATGACCATCGTTTCATCATAGCACAAAGGTATATTTGTCATCTATCAGTTCGGAGTTGGCATCAATATCACGCTCTCCTATAACTACGGAGAAAGAAAGGGTGATGCTCTTTCCGCTCGTCTCCTTAGCGTCAGGGTTGCGGCGGATCGTAATATTCACACGGTCCTGTCCATTTTGGAAGATATCGGCCACTTCGGGGCTTACCAGGAAGGCATCGGCGTCTCCGACAGGCATAATCATAAGCTTTCCTCCCACGGGGGCCGATATGGACAAGTGTCCCTGGGCCACGGCGCCCGGACCCAGCTGCACCGTAAGACCTTCGGCTGTCTTTGTTATCTTCAGGTGCTCCGGATCTTCGTCCACCTTGAACTTGCCAGTAGCAACTACGGCCTGATCCTTGAACTGGATGGTATAGGTATTATAGTCCCAAGGCAGGACGCTGGTGGCCAGCTGGAGGTTTCGGCCGCTCAGGAAATAACCCAGGAGCGTCCAACTGTGGTTGCGGGCAAAATCGCCGGCGGCATTCATGGAGAATTCCCGGGTGTGGGTCTGATTGTCTATTATGTATTTGATGGACCCCACCAGACGCTTGTCGCTCTCGCGGAAATACAGATAGCCCATGTCTGTAAGCAACCCATTCCTTACGGCATCGTCAATAAGGTCCTGGTACACCTGAGGATTCTGATTGGCATAAATATACGCTTCCGGGGCTTCGTTATCGGCAATGGAAGCAGGGACGTCCAAATTGACGGGCGCACTTTCATAGTCGTCTGATGCGCCTCCGTAGTATTTATAAATGCCCGTCGCTCCGGTTGTAAATACATATTCCTTGAGCGGAATCTGCCCTCCGGATAATTTCACCTCAGAAATCTCCACATTCTCGGTGGCGCCCTCTGTAGCGGTCTTACAGAACACGAAGCGGATGCGGGATACGGCGCGGGAAAGGGACAGGGTCTCCACCTTCAGGATGGGCAGTTCGCCGGAAACGGTCATATTCTTTCCGACGGCGCTCATGGGAAGGCCATTCTCCTCTAAATCCTCCGTATTCGTTGGAGAAGAAACGCCAAAGAAGTCCCCCCCGAAGGTTTTATCGTTTAAATAATCCCAAGTAACTTCCTCCGGCTCGGGTGGAAGGGTAATGCCGATGGATTTCTCATTCGCGAGGACGAAGATATCCACATCCGAGGGATTATTGGCAAAACTGCGTTCCACGGGGAGGGAATAGCGGCGGACGCCCCCTTCCGGCGGGAAATCTGCCGGGGGGATGCTCTTGCAGGCAACCAGGGAATGGCCCGTCGAGCGGAAAACCCACACGGTAAGGCTGTGAAGGGCATTCTCATCGCCTGTTCCAGAAAGATCACCTGCCGCTTTGGTAAACTCCGAAGCAGGGAAATTAACCGCCAAGCCCAATACCGGCTCCTCCTCCTGAAAAGAAGGATTCCTGATAATCTCTTTCCGGTTGCATCCGGAAAGTAGCAAGAGCGGCACCATCAGCCAGAATATGAGACCTTTCCTATGCATCTTAATCCAAAATAACGTATGAAGCGGCCGAATGGATCCAGTTCACGTTGGCGTCCACGCCCATCACCAGATGGGGATCTCCCAACTCCGGAACGCTGATGTGAGCGTTTTCCAGAGTATTGACCACACAATTTACCGTGATGAAAGTGTCATTGGTGAACACCCTTTCGCCATCGGGACAAGTAATCTGGCCGGCCAGATAGAAATGCGCATCGGGAGGAATAATACCTTCGGCCCCGTAGAAAGCACTGCCGCTATCGTTCTTCAACTCCAGGAAGAAATAGATATCCCTGTTTTTAGGTGTGGGAAACACCAGGGTCCTGAGCTCCTGGGAACGGTCGGTGGTCAGATATACATTGTTGGCCAGATTATCGTACAGATAGAACTCATCCGAGAGCTGATCCATCGGTGTGAAATCAAACTGCTGGGTGAACTGGCTGCCCACAATGATACCCGTCACCGGGAAAGCATTCTTCTCGGCCGTGCAGTAAGTATAGGGGTCCCCATCGTTGTCCGAAAGGTGGTTGGACCAGGCCTTGACCGTTAGAACCAGCAGACCGGGGGCAAACTGAAGGGGATTGTCCACCGCCACCGAGGTAGTGTTGGCATCTACCTTATTTCCTACCCGGTACTGGGACAGGATGGCATTCCAGTTTTGAGACTGGGACGTATAGGTCTTGTAAACATCCGTATCGGTAGTGGTGCTCAGACCCGAATTCACAAAGTAGTAAAGCGGCGGCATGTAGCAGAAGCGGTCCATGGCAGCAACACCATCCAGGCCCTCGGTAACGGGCGAGAAACCTAAGTTAGTGCTATAACGAAGCACGGCCGAGCCTGCCGGAAGACCCAGATTCTCCGGAAAATCCTGGTAACTAGTAGCCGAAAAGACCAGATTCTCTCCATTCTCGGTTAGGACCTTGGAGGTTAACAGGCCCTGGATTTGGGCCTTGAGGGCATCCCTCAATTTATTATACAGAATCCCATAGGTCAATGGTGTGGTGAGAGCTTCATCCACATAGGCAGGATATTCTACGCCACCATCCGTGTGCATGAAAGGAGTATCGTCCTCACTTTCAAAGCCCTGAAGATCCTTGTAAAGCGAAGTAATGAGGTGAGAAACATTACTGCCCGCACCCGTCACCTGCTGTCCATAGTTGGTAAATTCCGTAAAACTTCTTCTCAAGAAAGCGCTTCCCAGATTCTCCTCCCAGCGGATGGTGTGGTGATGGGATCCCTTCGCATAGAAATAGGGCTGATCGTGAGAAGCATTCACAATACTTGTGAGGGCATCGGCAATCCCATTGGAAATTTCGATCACTTCCTCTTTCAAGGACTCCTGGGACAGGATGGGGTCCGGAGAGAAAGTAAGGGCCGATGCCTCCATAACGGCATCTCCCACCCAACCGCTTTCCAGGAGAGAGCCGTTGAGATGCTTATCCTTGGGACCGGATTCGGCCGCTTCACGCACCGCCGCACCGTATACCAGCAGGGAAGCCGTTCCCACAGGAAGGGCTACATTCGAGCCGGAATACATGTGGGCATGATTGTTCTCGATGAGGCCCTTGTGGTAGGTCTTACCATCGGCCGAAGCCTGCGTATCCACGTCATTGGTAATGCCGGGAAGCAGGCGGAAGCCGCCCAGAGAAGTGGCCCCGGCCTTCGCACCACCATCTCCAAAGGGGATGGCACGAATAGAGGATATGCCTCTGAAAGCGGGTGCCTGGGTAAGCTCCGTTATTTTGGACACATCGGCCTTCACCGAAGGCGCCCCGCCCCCCAGCGAAAGGGAGAGGTTCACCGGAACACTCTCTGGCGTACGGGTCTCCTGCACATCATTCTTAACTGACGTGCAGCCCACTATGGTAAGGGCAATTCCTATGAGGAAAAGGTGTTTCACTCTTTAAAATACTACTTCGTGGCCAAGTCCGGGGGTCCAGTCCATGGTAATGGAAAGTCCCACCGTCGGGTCTTCGGAGGTAAGGGAGCCGTCAGGATAGACCGTCCCCTCTATCACTCTCACCTTTCCAGCCTCCAAGGGAGTGGTTACCGACACCTTGGTTTCCGTAACGGAACCGGAGGCCAGCGTAGCGTATACATACATGGCCCATATGGCATCCTTGGAATCGGCCTTCACAGGGGCCGTATCCCTGGAGGGGAAGGAGACACTGATAAAGCCCAACTTTGCGTCACTGGCAGGAGAAACCACCTTGCCGGTTCGGTGAATGGGCGTATAAGCGTAGGTGTAAACGCCGTCGGAAGGCGAGTAATCCGTGGCAAAGCCGGCCGCGAACACGCGAATGTCCTTAATGCGGCTGCCCAGGGTGTCCAGAGCCAGCACGGCCGCACTGTTGACCATATGGAGGGCCACCTCAAAACTCTGCTCCCTGTCTTCCACGTTGATGGGGAGATGGGCGGCAAACACCCCGCACGGATGAGGATCCAGGGTATCGGCTACGGACTCATGGACCGTAACCGTACGGGCATTATCCTCTTCCCGCAAGGAAAGCAGAGGGTTGTTCTCCAGATTGGCCAGGGCCACGTGCAGGTACTGGTGCACGGGGATATAAAGGGAATAACTGGTCTGGCCGGCATCCATCACATGATGCTCGTGATGGAGGAGGTCATACGAAGCCGCTGCGTCATAGAACGAAAGGTCCATGTCGTGGGCGCGGCCAGAAAAAACATTCTCCAGATAGCCTTCCAACTGCGGAATCAGAGCCACGTCGGTCTCCTCCGTGAGCTGCGCGTGCAACTCCTCGGAAAGGGAAATCTCAGTGCTCAGGCGGTAATTCATCTTGGATTCCGGCTCGCAGCGCTTGAGGTTTTCGTCAATGAGCGAACACCCCGCTGCAAGGAAAATCCCCGCCGCAAAAAATGCTATGATTCCTGTGCTTTTCATGTTTATTATTCATTCTCCAGATGGCCCATATTCACCTCAAAGGCAAGGCCGGGCGTCCAGGCCATATCAATGGACAGGCCCAGGGAAACCTGCGAAGCACGCAAATCCGGAACGGTTACATAGGCGTGTTTGAGAGCATCCTCACCCAAAACCAGATTGGCGGTTGTGATGTAATCCTGCATGAAAACGCGGGGTGCGTTGATGGTCTTACCCGTAGCAGGGTCAAAAGGCGGATAGCAGTAATACTTGCGGTCCAGATCCTTGAAGGCATCGACATTGGCGCCCTTCCTGGCGTTGGCGACAGCCTCTTTCAGGTCCATCTTACCAATCAGGTAGAAGATACCCTTGTTACGGATAAGGTTCATTTCGCCCCAGAAGTCTTCACCGGTATTGTTGTACAGTTCCAGGCCGATGTAAACGTCCGACTGGTCGTCTGCGGGAAGATCGTGGTTGTAATTGTCCCAGCAGAAAGAGTACATGATGGAGTTGTCTCCAATCTTGACACCACCTACCACGCGGTCGTATATCATCTTGTCGAAGCCGTTGCCTTCAAAGTTGGTACCCTCATACTTCATGGTTTCAGGGTCGTAACTCATAGCAGCATAGGAGCCGTTTGCAGGATAGCGGGTGAAATCCCAACCCATCACATCGGCCTGGCCACCTATGATTACGCCGGTAACCTGGATACCTCCACCACTCACCACGGGAACATCATTGTCCTCTTCGGTGGGGTGCAAGGCGTGGTTATTGTCCTTGAGGACCGTGATGCCGTCGGCATACTTCACCGTGGAGGCCAGCAGGGCCGTACCGTAGTTGATGTTGTTCACCATGGCGATACTGCGGGTACTGGACGAAACCTCGGAGTTCTTCTGCCATCCTCCCCAAAGGTCCTCATTACCCCAGTTTCCAACCGTGTAGGGGAAGTCGGCGGCTTTCTTTACCTCGTCAGTAGTACGGATGGATGAATTGCCATAGTACATCAGCTCCGGCGGATAGCGGTAATTCTGGATGGGGAAGGTCACCGTACCACCGAATCCATAGGCGGGAATATCCTGGATGTAAGAGAACATCGGCATTATTGTCTGATTGTCCCAACTGGGTTCGCAGCCCATGATGGCGGCGCCGTAAGGAATACCCACATTCTGGGGGAAGCCAAAGCTCATAACAGCCTGACCAGCTTCATCCTGGGTGGTAAAGTAGAAATACGAATCGTCAAAATACTTGTCAAAAGCATCCTTGATGGCATTCCAGCGGGTAGAGGAGGTAGCACTCTCCGTTAATCTGCGAAGGGCCTCAATATCAATATTTCCGCCAGGTTTGTCATTTTCCCGGATGAAATCCAGACCGGTTGTGAACAGGGTGAAGAAACGGCTCATCCTAGTCTTTACCTCCTGCGCCAGAAGCTTGACGCAGTTCTCCTCCCAGGAAGTAGGAACGGACGTCGCACAACGATCGACAATGGAATAAAGGTCGCCAGCCACGCGGAGAATGGCCGAGGCACTACCCGCACGCAGTTCCTTGAGGCCCTGGTCCTTGTCTTCCTTGATGGTAACCAGCACATAATAGGCATCACCCAGCACTTCTCCCAGCGGAGTAAGCGCCATGGGGGTTCCTTTCTCGGTCTTGACGAAATTGTCGGGGTCGGTATCGGGAACATCGTCATCGTGGTACAAGGCCATGGTTCCCAATTGTTTCCAACTCAACTGTCCCTTATAATGAGTAAAGGTAACATTACCTACAGTTGCCGTAGTGCCATCTGCAGGGTTCGCAGGGAGTTCCGCTTCTTCCTCTTTCGTGGGAATAGGCCACCAGAACTTATAGCTCTTGTCGTCGCCGCCTCCCGGGAAGCGCCAGAAAGTCTGCTCGTTCACGAGGCCGGCAGCCGCAATATAGGTAAACATGGTGGAGAAAAAGAAAGCGCCCACGTCGAACCTGTCCTGACTCTCCAGGAGCGGCTCCAGGGAGAAGGTAAGGGAGGTAAGGTCTGCCGGGTCGCCGGCAGCGATAGTACTTCCCTGATAGTAATTATCATAAGTCTTGGTAGCCTTTCCATAGAGGGCCACGGCATTGGTGGCCAGCGGGATGGACAGTTCTACGGTGCGGGAAGCGCTTTTATCCGAGACGGAGCCTTCGGCAAAAAGGGCCCCCAGATTGAAATCGCGGGTTGCCGCCACCGCATTCCCATCCACCACGGGATTGAAGAAGAAATGGGAATGGGCGTCCGAAAGGTTGTTGTCGTCCAATGCGTAGGTGAGAAGATGCACCTGGTCCATGCCCAGGAACTTGGCACCCGTACCCACCTGAGCGAACTCAGCGGTTGTCTTGGTATCCTTTCCCGTGCCCGTAGACACATTGAGCACGAACTGGGCGGTCACGCTGTTGGTGACAGGGTCATAGGTCTCGTTTTGAGGCACCTCCCGATGGCAAGCCATGAATACGGCTGCAAGGCTCAGGAGCAGAAGACTGCGGATGAATGCTTTTTCCATATGCAAAACTTATATAATTATCCTATTGTTGTTGCTGCGGGTTACCTCCCACTACTACACCATACTCGCGGCCCTTTTTCCATGTGCAATCCACGGAAAGACCCATGGTGAGGGAACTTACCTGGAGGTCGGGAACGCTGAGGTAGGCATATTGGAGAGAAGTCTCATCAAACTTGAAGGTGGCCGATGTCATGAAATCCTGCACAAAGACGCGCGGGACCTTTTGGGACTTGCCGTCCTCCGTGTAAGGGGGAACGACGTAGGAACCGTCTGCGGGCCAGGTGATATTGGTTTTATACTTGGCGGGATCCAGTTCGGCCAGGATGTAGAAGTAGCCGCCGTTACGGATGAGGTTGTAGTTTCCGTAAAAATCGGCGCCTGTGTTATTCTGGAACTCCAGGGCCACCCGTACCTTGCGCTGGGTAGCCTCCGGGGTATAGTTGTCAAAGAGTACGGTATAGTTGGGCTGCGAGGTCTTACTCTTATCGGCCGGTATCTTCTGGGCCTCTTCGTGGACCGCGCTGTCGTAGACAAAGCCGTAGGTGGTTTTGGAAGGGTCTTCCGGAGTAGGGCGGACCAGGAAATTCCAACCCACGTTACGGGGTTGACCACCTATCACCAGACCAGTAAAGCGGAAAGAATTGTCGCTAACGCTTATTTCCTGATTGGGAACATCCTGAAGGATTTTATGGCGGTTGTCTTGCAGGGTTAGAGTACCATAGGCAATGCGGGTTTCCAGCAGGGCTACGCCGTAATTCACGTCAAATTTCATGGCCACGCTGCGGGTATTGGAAGTCACCCGTTTCTCGTTCCATTCCTCTCCCCAGGAAGCATCCTTGTTCCAGTCGACGGATCCGTCGGGGAAATTCACATCCTTGCGCTCCTTTGTAGAAGTACGGATGGGACTGTTGGAGAAATACAGAAGTTCTGCGGGATAGTAGTAATTGTCAATGCTGTAAGTATCCCCAAGGAAACCCATTCCAGCTGTCTGGAATTCTTCGGGGTAGTAGAAATAGTCACCACTGGTATTAAACGCAATGAATGCCGCCCCGTAGGGAAGGTTGAAGTTGCGGGGGAATTCCCGGATGGTAGTGCCGGAAATGGTAGCCATTCCCTCGCCCGTAGGACGGAGTTCGGTAGGGAAACTGGCAGGCCAGGGGGTATCGCTACGCACCAGGGCTGACCGGATATCCGCGAAGGGACGGTAATCGGTCTTAGTTACCGCCGTTCCATCTCCGGGAACGGTTCCCTGGAAATAGAGGCCGATGTGGCTGCTGATGCGCTGCGCATAATACTTGGCCACGGCATCGGCCGCGGAAGAGGGCGTAGAGCAGCGTATGTAATTGATAACGGACCAGAGGTCCTGGATAACACGGAGGGTTGCCTCCCCGGAGCCCGCCCTGAGTTCCTGGTTATCGGACTGGATGGTGGTCATCTGCTTATAGAGCGTAGCCATCTTCTGTTCCAGGGGATAGAGGTTCTGGGTGGTTTCCACCGGGCTTTTGCTACTGCCCGTATAACTCTTCCAGGTTATCTTGTAATCTTCCATGGAAAGGTTATATCCGTAGGGGATACTACAGCCGTCGGGGCAGTCCGTAGCCTTCACGGTGGCCGTTCCCAAGGGTGTGTTCATGATAAGAGTCATGATTCCGGCCAGGACCTTTCCCGTGGTAAGGTAATTGGTTTTTTCCGTAAGGCGCTTTCCCAACTGGAAGTTGGCCGTTTCCCCACCTACCGTATCCACCTTATACACATCCAGATGGCCATAACATTCTTCCTGGGCAAAACCGTCCGTTCCCGCATTCCCCTTTCTGGACCTTCCGTAAAAGACCATGGTGTTGGTTCCCAGGGGAAGGGAAATCTCCATGATACGGCGGGAATTGACGGAATTGACGCTCCCCTCTCCCAAAAGATTGGAAATGTCGTAGGCGCGTTGCATGTCCTGGTCTTGGGCCAGAATCATTCCGTCCTTCGCCTGGGACGTAGTCTGGAGCTGGCATTCCGAGAGGCCCCGGAACAGGGAACTGGTACCGGCCTGGGCCTCATTTCCCGACTGCTTGGTGGCGGAAGAAGAGCCCGGTAAATTGAGAATGAAGTAAATGTTCACATCCCGCGTCCTCTCCACACCGGAAAGGTTGTCTTTATTACAGCCCACCGCCAGAGCGAGAGCCATAATAAGAAGGATGTCAGCTATTTTACTTCTCATTTTTAAGGTTCTATTAATTCATCAATTCCTTCCAAGCCTCGTATTCCTTGCGGGCGGGGCCGTAGGTCTCAATACCTTTCAAGTTCTGTTCGGCTGCTACGGAGCCCTGTCCGGCAGCTTTCTGGAGCAGGGCGATGGCCTCCTGCTCAGATGCATCGTCGTGATTGTCCAGCGCCACAAAGTACAGGGCCACACCATAGGCGTTGGCCGCCTCTGGATCCCTTTGCACCAAGTCCATCACGGCAGCATCGGCCTTAATCTCCTTAACTGCCTTGTGGTATTTCTTGGCTTTCAGTAGCTCATAGATGGCGCCGTTGAGTTTTTCTGTGGCGGGATCGGGATAGTTATTATAGTACACGCGGATGTAACCGGCGTTGCGCTGGTCACCCATAAGGTGAGCCAGTACTTTCTGGTAAAGGGCTGTATCGGCACGGAGGAGACGTTCGCGTTCATCGGGATCCTGCACGTTGTTGACGAGGTTCATGAGCCACTGCACCTGCTCTCCGTCAAAAGCCTCGTCCCCGTCAGAAATGGACTCCAGCTGGTCTTTGAACCAGTCCCAGGCCTCTCCCTTGGCAACGGTCTCGAAAGACTTGCGACTTATAGAAGTTTTATCGGCCAGGTAATCTGCCACGGCTTGGGCGCGGCGGGCCGATAAAGTTTCGTTGGTCTTCCGGGGGCCTTCGATGGAGGCCAGACCCACTACGGAAACCAGCAGTTCGGATGTGGACTTGTCATCCCGGATCTGCTCGATGGTTTGCTGGATATCGTCCAGCACCTGACTGTTCTGCGTGTAGTTTCCGCTGCCGGCAACAGGATAATCCTGAATAAGTTCCGAGCTATTCACCGGGAATACCACATGCATCACGCTGTCCTTGCCGGGACGCGTAAGATAATCCATGGGCCGATACTGGGAAATGGGAAGGACCCAGCGTTTCTCCTGGGCCAGGCGGTCTCCCACGGTCTGGGGCCCCTCAACCGGCTGAAGGTTGACCACGAAGGCCACAGGGGGCGTAAGGACGGTAATGGTATCGGTCTTTTCGAAGGTGCGGCCACGGAGCTTGCGTTTGTCCCGGGCCACAGGGTTGTAGGCAATATTCACGCCCACCTGGGGCATCACGGCCACCTTGCGCTCTTCAGCTACCTTGGTGCCGCAGTGTTCGCAGTTGTAACGGTCATAGGCGGCAAGACCCACCGCTGCACCGCCGGCCAGTTCCAGGCGCCAGTGCTGCCAGGGCCACCAGGCATAACCCAGGAAAGCGCCGCCGGCCCAGTAGGAGCCCTGGTCGCGGTTATCCTGAACCTCTGGATACAGTCCCAGCGGGAACTTGACATTTCCTACGTTGAAGTGCGTGTAGATGAAATCCATCCCCACGAAGGCGCCCTTGAACACTTGGTTGAAGTAATAGCGGGCCTCGGGTGCCACCAGATAGTGGCGCCAATGGGTGGGGTTCTCCGTCTCGTTGCTTTCCCAGGCCAGGAAACGGGGCCAGCTTTTGAAGCCGCCGTTAACGCCCACCGAAACGTGGTCACCCACCTGGAATTCGAGGCCCAGGTTGGGAGTACCGGTGGCGTCATAGGCCAGGTTGTTGCGAATGGATATCTCCTGCGCTGCCAGTTGGGAAACCGGGAAGCACAGCAAGCACGAACCCAAAAGGATCAACGCAAATTTTTTCAAACTGTGTGTCATTAATTCTGCACTTTTCCCCGGGGTCGCCCCTATCTAGCAGAGAATCAAGCTGAACCGGGGAAGATTTATTGTCAACAAAGTTAGGCCTCCCGGTGTTCACGCGCGTGTTCGCCCGTTTCATTATTTAAAAAATAGTGGGACAATTCACATATTTTTATTAAATTTGAAACAAAATCTGGAACACTAATGACTAACATACTATTCTCGATATCTCTGGCGGCTACCGCCGTTGAAATGGCAGGTTGCCTGATTTGCGCCCGAAATTTGCGACATTTGCAGAGAGAATCGTTTGACCGTTCCCGCCGTATGCTGGCTATGGGAGCTCTATTCAGCGGCCTCCTGGCATTAGCTGTTTTGCTGGGTAATATTGGTATGAGCATCCAGGAAATGTCCGCCTTTGTTCTACAGCCTTGGGTCGGTCTTCTTTACATGAGTTTGAACATTGTCATGGTGCTCTACCCTATCTCGGTTATCCGTCCGGATTGGCTCACGCCCAAGCGGTTTTTGTTCCTTTTCCTCCCAACGCTCATTCTGGCCATCGTCTATTTGTTCTTTACTTCGCGATGGACGCTTCTTGAAAATGCAAATGACGTTTGGGAACATGTGTGGGAACCCAACGTAATGGCCCGCCTGGTATCTTTATTCCTGATGTTCCCTTATTGCTTCATCCTCTTCCTGCTGCCTTATAATTACCACCACAGTAGCGCCGACAAAGGATGGATTTGGAATTATTCACTGGGGCTTCTCGCCATCTGCATAGTTCACACGGCACTCATGCTGACAAATAATGCCATCCTCCTGATTATCCTGCCCATAATGGTTTCCACGTTCTACTTCTTCTCAACGGAGTATGAACTTAGAGAGCGCCTTCGCCCTTGCGAGGAGGTAACCAGTGTAGAACGACCTTCTGCTTCTTCCTCCACTCCTCTGGAGCAGGACCTCTGGGCCCGCGTCTGCCGCCTGATGGACCAGGAAGAAGTATGGAAAGACCCCGACCTTACGCTTTACGACATGTCCCGCCTGTGTGCCACCAACGCCACTTACCTCAACCGCGTAATCCAGATTGAGACCGGCCACGGATTCAAGGAACTGATCAACGCCAAACGGGTAGCAGGCGTGGTCGCCCAGATTGAACAGAACCCGGACATAGACGTTCAAAGCGCCTTCTTCAACGCGGGTTTCCGCTCCCGCACCACCGCCTGGCGCAATTTCAAGGATATCACAGGGAAATCCCCTGCCGAATACAAGCAAGCGTTTAAGCAATAATTAGTAAAGCCCGCTTCTACTGGAGCGGGCTTATTTGTAGGTATTTCGTTGGGAGATTATTTCTGCAGCAGGAGTTTCAGGATTTTCTGGGCCACCTGCTCGTTGCCCTGGACACCCATGAAGTCCTGGGCGTGAGGGCCATAGGCAAATAGAGGAACGGGAGCGGGGGTATGGCCACCGGTGACGTGAACGCCTTCCACATTACCCTTGGAAGGATCGCCGTCCCAGAGCACCAGACCGGAGGTCTCGTGGTCGGCCGAAATCACCACCAGCGTATTGCCGTCTTCGTCGGCAAACTTAATGGCCTCGGCAATGGCCTGGTCAAAGTCCAGGAGTTCCTTTACTGCGCTGGGGAAATCGTTGCTGTGGCAAGCTTTGTCAATACGGGCGCCTTCCACCATGAGGAAGAAGCCCTTACCCTCGTTCTTGTGGGCATTCAGGAAATCGATAGCCTGACGCGTAGCCTTGGGCAGGAAATCCGTGCGACCTTTCACAATATAACCGGTTTCCACGGCCGGAGGAAGTACGCCCAGACGGTCGGCCGTCTTGCAGGCAGGGTCGTCCAGGGAATTCACCACGGTGAAAGCCTTCTTGATGGCCTTCTGAGTGGCTTCGGGACGCTTTTCAAACTTTTCCTTGCTGCCGGCGGCGAAATAGCGGATGACGCTGGAGGGAATATCGGCCCAAATCTCGTCTGTCATGCCGCGCTGCTCCTGATGGGCGAAGAAGGCGGCAGGAGTAGCTCCATTGAGGTCGTCCGTGGAGACAACGCCGGAGATAATTCCCTGCTCAATTACCCGTTCGGGGATGTTGGGAATGGGACGCTTCTGCAAATCCATGCCCACGGCCCCGTTGTACGTTTTCTGACCGGTAGAATAAGCGGTACCGGAGGCGGCGGAATCCGTGGTGAAATCCGTGGCGCTCTGGGTAGTCACCCAGCCCATATACTTGAGGTTGAAGTAGGTAAGCTCGCCGTGATTGGCAAAATAACCGGAGGCGATGGGGCCTAGACCCGTACCATCGGCAATCATGAGGATGACATTCTTGGGAGCGAAAGAAGCACCGTCCGTGGAATAAGTGGGATGGTAGGAACCCTGGGCCGGGACGGCTTCAATGGCGCCTTTCTTGACTTCCTGGGCGCCTACCTGAAAGGTGACGGCGGCAGCCAGAACAAAGAGTAAGAGTTTTTTCATATCAGTATGGCTTTATTGTTCATCAATTCCGGTCATCCGGTAGGAATCCGTGATCAAATGGTCCTTAATGTGCTTGCGCGAAGTCTTCAGGAGCCAGAAGCACAGGAGCAGGATAGCCAGGCCGATCACGCCGCCCAGCTCCGGCGAAACCTCCTGCGACATGGCAATCCAGTCATAGCCGCCATGCAGCAGCACGGGATACAGCCACATCTTGAGGCCTGCACCAGGAGCACGGTAACGGTCGAAGTAAAAGAGGGAGAAGTAATAGCCCATAATCACGGCGAAGCCGAAATGGCCGGGAATGGCCGTTACGGATCGGCCCAGGCCCACGGTAACCCAGTCGGAACCCGCCGCAAAGAGGTATTCGATATTCTCGAACGAAGCAAAGCCCAGGCCTACGCATGCGCCGTACACAATGCCGTCCATACGTTCGTCAAAGTCCTTGCACTTGCGAAGGAAAAGGAAAAGCATTACCAGTTTGGCCGTCTCTTCCGGAATGGCGGCCCCAAAGAAGGCCGTGCGGAAAGCATCCCAGTAGGAATGGATTTGCGTAGGGAAAAGCCCCAGGCTCATGGCCGGCCTGGAAATAAGGAGCGATGCAAATACCGCAGCCCCACCGTAGAAAAAAGCCTTAACGAGGTTTTTCGTGGGCTCCCTTTGCAGTTTATCCTGCTGATAAACATAATATAGGAGAATGAGGGCCGGTAATACCGCCAGAGCTATAACCAACATTTTTCTTTGATTTATCTTGCAAGTTAGCGATAAAATTTGTCATTTCAAATTTAATTACTACCTTTGCAATCCCTTACGGGCGGTTAGCTCAGTTGGTTCAGAGCATCTGCCTTACAAGCAGAGGGTCACTGGTTCGAATCCAGTACCGCCCACACAAAAAGGCCTCCAAAAAATGGAGGCCTTTTTTCGTGGGCGGCACCGTTACACTACCTAGCGGGCGACGGAGGTAAAGGCAGGCCGATAGGCGGAGTTGGCGCGGTAGTGGGGGGCGTAGAGGGACTCGATGACGGTGACGGGAGCCACGAAGCATCCGGCATGCGTCACGAAGAACTCTTCGGCCAGCTCAGTAGACTCTTCGGGATAACTGTCAAAGTAGTATTCAGTGGCCGATGCCTTCACGTTGCGGTACCCGTTGGGGGTAAAGGTCCAGCTATACCCGTTGCGGAGCGGACGCAGGAGACCCCAGCCGATGTAGCCGGAAAGCTGTTCCACGGGCCGCAGGGAAGCCTCGCGACCGGCGGTAAGCTTCACGAAACTGCGGTTCTCGGCGTTCCAGATGGCATATTCCACACGGATCTTATCCCCTACCTCCACCTTCTCGCCAGGTTGGAGCGGCACCCATTGCGACACGCGGTCATTGGGGCCGGTCTTGTCGTCGTAAACGCGCTCCTCCACCACCTCGCGGAAGAACTTGCGCTCAATCGTAAAACCGTTACCGGTGGCCTGGATAGCCTCGAAAGGCGCCTCATAAGAGGCCGATAACGCCAGCACACGGGTGTTCAAAACCGCCTCGGAGCCATCCAGGATGGCGGTGATGGCGTCAATGAACGCGGGCTCGGTATCCCATTTCTGTGTCTCCTTCTGAAGCATGAGCCAGAGGCGGATGCCGTCGGAGATGACAGAGGCAGATTGCCGGTCGGAGCCGGCAATGACGGAAGAGTCCGCCGCAGTAGAAGAGAGCAGCTGGCACAGGAGGGCATGGGCATAAGCTTCGTTCTCCAGGAGACCGCGGTAAGGCATGACGGCGTTAGGGTAATACCAGCCACCGTCGCGGTGCTCGACGGCATACTCCAGAAGCGAGGTCACATCGGCCTGGATGGACTTCTCTATCTTGGAATTAAGGCCGATGCCCCAAGCCTTGGCCAGGGCCTTCCCTTCGGAAGAGGCGGCCAGGCTGCGGAGCGTAAGGAGCCGGCGGGCCTTGGAGAGAATCTGTCCTTCGAGGCCGCGTCCGTCCTTCTTGGAAGGCGTCAGGTAATTCTTGGCGTATTTCTTAAACTCGGACAGTCGCTTCTTATCTGTGGCCGATACGGGCTTCACTTCAAACGGGACCTCGGGATAAAGGGCGCGCACACGCATGTACTGGGCGTCGGAAACCCAGCCGCACCAGACAGGGAAGGACGTTCCGAACTGCTTGCTGTCCAGGAACTTGACCGTCTGTTTCATATCCGGAATATCAAAGCCGCGGTCCCGCAGCAGTGCAAAACGCTCCAGCAGTACGGCCGTGATGATGGCGTTGGAAGGCATGCCCTCGAACCACGAGAACCCGCCGTCGCCATTGCGGCAGGCCAACACCTTGTCCAGGAGATCCCCGGCCTGATCGGGCATCCCAAGCCGGGAGGCCATCAGGCAGATGTACCAGGCCTCGGACAGGGAGAGAACATCGTTAGCACGGGGTTCCACATGGGACGGGATGGCGTCCTTGACCATGTCCAGGACAGAGATTTCCTTCAGGATGGCCTCGGAAGCCGGGACGTTCACGAAGCGGGAACGGAGGTCGGCCAGGAGGGCATCGCGGGACATGGCGTCCCGCAGCACGGCCGAATGAGCCTCCGTGAGTTGCTGGGCCGCCGGATACACCGGAACGGTGACCTGCACGGCATCCGAGAAGTCAGAGGCCACAAAGGAAGCCTTGAGGACGAGATGGCCGATCGAGTCGGGCTTGACCGGAAACCTCTTGACCAGGTTTTCCTTCGGAGCCACCGTGACCGGTACTTGCTGCACAGACTCCCCTGCCCTGAACACTATTACTCCGGAGACGGCTTCATCGGCCATGGAAGATACCGTGACGGCGGCTTCGTAGGTGTCGCCCTCGTAAAGATATCGCGGTTCCACCAGCGACACCTTCACGGGCAGCGAGACCACCATCTCCTTCTCACAGAGGGCATTATGCATCTGCTTATCGTGCGCATACACGCGTACGATATAGGTAGAGAGCTTGTCGGAAGTACGGAAGCTGAATTCCAGGGTTCCATCGGCCTTGGAATACAAATGCGGCTGGAAAGTCAGGGCCGATGAGAAATCCGTGCGGGCGGTGACCCCGGCATCCGGGGCGGCCTCCGGGACCGCCATTCCGAAGGCCACTGCCGACTCCTCTTCCATATTCTCAACTCTCCTGTCGACAGACATGTCATCCAACATGGCACTCTCCTCAACCCTAGCCACAGAGTTGGATGCCATGGCCACCGATTTGGTCATCATCCGGTCTCCATAATAACGGAACCCTATGAGGCCGCAAACGGAGTTGATGGGAATATACTCCACGCTCTGCTCCCGCATGTTCACCAGGTTCCAGAGGTTGGGATGGATGGTCTCCAGGCTCTTGTCCCAGGCTGCCACGACCGCTTCTGCTCCAGGCTCCGTCTTGACGGTAAAACTGTAAAGTGTACCCGGATAGGCCTTGTCCTGGAAACGGGTAAAGCTGAGCGGGAGGGTATACTTATCCTTGGCCCTGCGATAATCCCCGTCATAGCGCACCTGTTCACCGTCCTTGAAATAGAACACGACAAGATGTACCACATCGGGATAAGAATCCAGATAAGGAATCTGTAAACGGTCTATGGAGCCACCCTCAACCGTAAACTGACGGGAATCCAGTACGGTCCGCTTGTCCCCAAAGAGCGTGGCCACGGCATATACCCGGCCCTGGCCCGTTCCTATACGGGCATCAATTCCTTCCGATGCATTCAGGACCGTCTTTCCGGGCACGAAGATGCGTTTCACGGCCTCCGGAAGGGTTTTGTCTCCTGGCAAGAGGGACAAAATCTCCAGCTGGCTATCCTCCTTCACCTCCGAGCCATCCACCTTGGTAGCGATTGCCTCGGCCTTCAAGGTATAAAGTCCGCTCTGGGGCAGGGTCAGTTTCAAGGTTTCCCCGGACTTCGCGGTTCCTTCCGTGAGCAAGGTATTATCGGCC
>Ga0265298_10001889_pt1 | contig 30398 bp, 41 predicted proteins | sample AusTroGonzalo_MG_3_FD_193486 | JGI IMG/M metagenome (GOLD analysis project Ga0265298, IMG submission 193486) | Bovine rumen microbial communities from tropical cattle in Woodstock, Queensland, Australia - Gonzalo_01 | ecosystem: Host-associated > Mammals > Digestive system > Stomach > Rumen ...
ATTACACCAATGAATCTTCTACCGGCTATCTTAGTTTCAAACTTTATTTCACTGCCGATAATGTCCCAGTCTTTAAAGCCATCGAACGATGCAAAATAGTTATAGCCAAGTTCGTATGCTTTATCGCGGTAGTTTTTCATTACCCGCGGGAACGGAGTTATTACTTCGTCGTTGAACCTGAGATCATACTCAAGTGCAAGTGCTTCTATCGGAAGTTCTCCCTTTGCCCATTTGTCTAAGATATCGTGTATTAATGTTCCATGTTCGGCGAAGCCGTTAGGTTCTTGAGATAGTTTGTTTCCATCAGCATCTCTTTCTATTCTTTCAAGAAAGAAACCATACGGACATTCGGCAAAAGATGTGAGCTGTGTATACGAGTAGATATGTCTTTCGTCTATTCCTGACATATACTCACCGCCTCACAATGTAACTGGGTGTATACTTTTAATTCCTGAATTTGAAACGACGGCGCATACTTGAACAGGAGCACCGAATAGGCGCTTCTTCATCGTGTATTCATCGCCTGATCCGCACACAGAACCGTTGCGCAGATAAACCATGTCTTCATACTGCATAGACGCAACGTGCATATGACCAAGCATCAAACAATACAAAGGAGTTCTAATTTGAGCAGCGATTTTAGCGGCAGATACCTTCGGGTCCATATCCATGTCGCCGTGAACACAGGCATAGAACTTTTCTCCAATAGGAAATACTGCAACGGTGATATCCAGATTGTTGCTTTCGAAACTTACATGTTTCAGATTGGCAAGCTTCGTTTCGCAGTACCACGTAACGAGGTTATCCATTCGTTCGCCGCGCATAGTATTATCAAGATTCGCATCAATGCGACTATGGTTTCCAGGAACTGTATATACCCAGATATGTTCAAAATGTTCTGCAAGTTTGCGAATAAATTCAGATACAAGTTCAGATACGCCAGTGATCTGTTCAACGATGTTTTCTCTATTCTCGATTCGTACGGTTGTGTGAATATTGCCGCTGATCATGTCTCCCATGAGACACAGGTAAGCCGTTCTGCACTGGTTTTTATTGGCAATTTCAATGATAGAATCTGCATAATGCATCACGCGTTCTTTGGCAATATCTGAGTTGTACTTTCCAACATAAGAATCATAAGCAAGGCCGTAGTGAATATCGCTCAAAGAGATTAACATTGCGTTTGCAAGATCGCTGTCTTCAAATTTCGGAACTTCGATTGGTTCGGTCTTTTCAATACAAGCTTCGAATAAATCAAGCAGTTCTTCTTTGCGGCTCCGCTCTCTCCAAACTCTGTTTATAGATGTTCTTTCGTCCCTTGCGCGAATGCGTTCCATTCTTGCGGCATCGAACACCTCGAGAATGCCGCGCTCGCTTTCGCCTGCGTCTTCTGAGGACGCGGCTGCAGCGGCGCGTTCAAACATCAATTTCTTTACTGTTTTTCTTAACCAAGTTTCACCTTTGTCGTAACCTTCAAAAGTTTTACGAAGATATATGTTGATGTTTTCCCATGTTTCAGCAAGTCTTCCTTCGAGTTTAAGTTTACCTATCCGAATGATATAATCCTCAAAAGACTCACCATCTTTTACTGTTGTATTACAACCATTACTAATATCAACCATTAAAATAATAAAACTCCTTGTTAGAATTAAAACTCATTCATACACATCTTCCTTTTCATAATCCTGTGTCTATTAGCCTAATCCAGTTTGAGGATCTCCTTCTTTAATGGCAAATTGACTGTAGTTCATGGCCTTATCCTGCGGCTCTGTGATACCAGTATGGTCCCAGCCATAATGCAACCTATCACCGGTATTTGTTTGGAATATTCGCCTAGAAGCCGGATCATAAGAACATTCTATGTAGTCAAGTTCTCCAAACTCCCTGTTCTTCATAATACGAATGTTCGGCTTTTCAATACTGATAACTGTATCAGCGAGGTTTACAATAACGCTTGAACCTGACACGTCGTCATTTCGAAGAGCTTCGCCGGGTTTAGTTTTTCTGGGGTGGCTTACAAGAAGCACAGTTGCCTTGAATTCAACGGCGAAAGATTTAAGAGCGGCTGCAAATCTTGCCTGTTCTTTGTTTTCTTCGTCAGTTGTAGTGAGTGCACTCATCATGTTATCGACTAAGTAAAGTTTGCATCCATATCTTCTTGCGCAAATTTTAAACATGTCAAGAATGGCTTCCTGCGTTTTTGCCTTACTTGTATTGATGCTATCACCGTTGTCATACAAGAAAAACCTATCACGAAGCCATGATCTTATGCGCTGCTGTATTTCGGTTGACACCACTGGATAACGTTTACCAGTTCTCTTATCACTGCTGATACCAATATATTTATCTTCAGTTGCCTGAAGCAAGATCCATTGCAGGAAGTTCTGCGGAGACAGTTCTCCTGAATAGGCGCATACTTTATATCCTTGCTCGATTGCATTAAGAAGAAACGATCCGTTTATCGTGCTTTTTCCATCGCCGCGTTTGCCTGTTATAACAACAAGTTGTCCTTCTCCGAATCCGCCGATCGCATTATCAAGGTCAGGAATTTTCGTGAAGATCCTCGGTACGGTACTTGGATCAATGAATGGAATGTCCGCAACATTCAGGATACCTTTTATCGGCACTGGTTCGCAAGCTTCTATCAGTTTGCATAAAAATTCAGGCCCATATGCATAAAGAATTTCGTTTGCATCCTTGCAAAGCCTGTTATAATTCTTTTCTCCAACAATAAGCTCAGGATATCTCGACGGGATCATGCATCTGTCTTCGCCAAGGCGTTTAGACAATGTGTTTACCATCGCAATTCCAGGATCATCATTATCGCCGAAGAGAATAATCTGGTTAAATTTTTCTAGCCAGTCCCAGCAGAGAGTTATCCATTCCATGTTGTTGCATCCGCAAGGAACAGATACTACATTGGAATATCCAGCTTCATATATACTAAGAGCGTCGATTTCGCCTTCGGTTATAACAAGAGGCTTATTGAAAGACACTTTATCCATCCCAAATAAGATAGGCTCAGTATTTCTTTCGCCCCATTCTTTAGGCGTCTTGTCTCCGTTCTTGCGCAGCGGGTTCCTGTACTTTACATATACAAGTTCGCCATCTCTGTAGAACGGAAACACGATATTACCATCTTCACTTGCCGATATATTCCAATCAGTAAGAGTTTGTATTCCGATTCTTCTTTTCGCAAAGTAGGTAACGATATCTTCTGTCGGAGGATTTAGTTTGATGTCAGGCTTACTATATTCTTTTGTCTTTGTTCCAGTAAACGGCTGGAAACTCACATTTTCCAACGGCTTTTCACCAAAGAACTCGCACAGATCACGAAAGCTCCCCTTCTTACCGCAGCTTCCACGCAGGCACACATAAGCGCCGTTGTACAAACCTACAGCGAATGTTCTCTTGTCGCCGCTTTGACCGCCATGACAAAACGGGCAATACTCTGCCTCTACCTGACCGTTTCTGATCCTGAAATCTCCGAAATGTTTGTCTGCCAGCGCAAGCACGGCGTTGGAAATGCTATCCATCTTTGTTACTCCTTATGAAACAGGCGGGTTGTTACGCCCGCCTGTTAAAGTTATGTCGATAAATGTCTGTGTGTTTATTGCTTACGATCAGATGTCCGCGAATTCATCATCTGCGGGGGCATCGGCAGGCTCGGCGGCGACAGCTGCCTTAGGAGCAGACGCACCCTTAGGCGTAGACACGGAGTGCGCCTTCAGCCTGAGACCATAACCAGTAGCGCCGGTCTGCTTAGAGACATATGAATACATGATAGGTTCGCCGCTGACAACAACAGCCATGCCCTTCTTCACGTTCTTCATAACGTAGTCCATGAGTTTGCCGCCATACCAGACGATTTCATAGAAGTTGGTAAGATATTCACCATTTGCGCCCTTCTCAGAAGTGCGAACCGCAACGGTGAAATTGCACACAGTAGTCTGACCCACGCTGCGTTGAACGGGGTCCTTAGTCAGATTGCCAAGAATAGTAATATTTGCATCAGCCATAATTAAATGTCCTTTCTGAATTAAGCCGCTTTAAGATCGGCCACAAGATTGCGAAGCTTGTCAACATCGCGGCAAGCTTTGTAGTTAGATGAACCTACAAACGGAATCACATGTTTCTCTACAAATTCACGTTTCTGTTCAGGAGTCGTAAGCTTTCCCTCGCTCTTGATTCGTTCGATCTCCTGCTGGGCCTGGATAACGAGGGAAGAGGCCATTTCTTTTACTTCTTCGCTCTCTTCGGGAAGATCTTCGCCAGCATAGATGTAAAGACCAAGACCGTGCCGCGCACAAGTTTTCGTGAGTGAACGTTGAATAGCCTTGTTAACATCTGTCGAAGTAACAGCGTTATACGGAATAGACTTGTTCTTGAAATCCATTACAGGTAATTCTTCGATATGCTCAAGCCCTTCGATAATTACACCAGTCTTTACCCAACATGTATTACCATCGGTGAAGTAGTTCACAGGACCATATTCAGTATCGCGTTCATAGATAACATAATTCGCCTCAGGGAAACGCTTCTTTACTTCGGCCCAGGCCCATGCCCATGAAAGATAGGTAAGTCCGTTTTTCTTTTCCGTATGTTCGTTCACGTTGATAGCTGACAAAGTGTTGAACACATCGCGCTTTGTCGTCTGTTCTACAACAGGCATTTCACTCATCTCCTTTGTTTCTTCTTCTGCTGTTCGAAGAGTTTCTTCCTTCTTTTGCGCCTGAGTTTTTGCCATAGGCATACCTCCGTTTTATATTTAACTGCATTGATTTTTTATGTTTTATCAATTCAGCCATTGCGGGTTTATATCGTTCCTTATGCCCTGTGAATTGAATGAGTCTTGGTTTAATGTCTGACTGTTCCATGTCTGCCATCATTGGCATTCTTGTCATCAGCTCTGCTGCCGTAAAGTTATGCATTAGATTTTCAGTCATTCGTTTCCATTTATCATCATTTAATCTTCCGTGACTTTGAGGAACTTTTTTAATAAACAAAGCAGACCCGGTTCTGTTGCCTTGCTTATCACACTCAAACCAGAACAGGGCTCCTTTAGGATAAAACTTTTTATATGATTTGCTGTTTACACGGGTTCTATAATTAGACATGAAGTCTATCATCATATCGTTTTCGCGCCCGAAAAGAGAAGTAGTAAGCACTCGCGGCATTGTTTCTCGTGTTCTGCCGCGTCTTACTACTCTCCATGGGGCATAATTAAGGTCAAATGAATTGAAAGAACTAAGAATATAATCTGGAACTATGTTGCCGCTAACAAGATTCCTTGTGGTAACAAGTCCGAGGAAGTAGTACAACTTTCCTTTGCCCTTTTCTTTCTCATGCGTTGCACGTTTTGTTTGACCTTGATTTTACGATATGCTTTTTGACACTCAGTACACCTACATTGTCGTGAGTTGAGTCGTTCTACGATAGTGCCACAGTCTATACACTCAAGCATTCCGATACTTCCGCGTGAACAGGAATGTGTTTTACTCCATTGCGGTAGTTTCGTATTGCATTTTTGACACACTTTATATGAGCCAAGATTGTTTGTTATGTTTCTTACGGCTATATCGCCAAAGATTGTCCAGAATTCCTGCTTATACATCTTTCTTGACAAACCTTCTGTGTCGAACAGATATTTCACTATAGATTTATATGCCTCCTCTAACGGCATAATTTCTTCTATTTTTTCTGTTACGAATTCGGCAAGCAGTTCTTTCTTCGAAAGCCTTGATTTGTCAGCAAGATCTACTGCATCGTTTGCTTCTATCCTCGTTGCTGTTGCTTCGTCGATCGCTGAACAGAATACCTGAACGATATCCTGATCATAACCGATGTCAGATTCAGTCAGCAACATCTGAATGTTGAACGGTGCAACTCCGGCATACTTCAGATCAAGTTTTCGTATGTCATCGAAGGATGCGCATATCCTGTTCATTGTAGAGTTATTGATCGGTGCACAGTCATCGACTGTCATGCCCTCGTTCCTTCTGCCGTTCTTAGAGAATGCAAAGAAATGCGGCATTTTACCTTTCTTTCCTCCTGTTGCTTTAGATATACGCGCATATACTTCTGGATAATGCTCATAAGAGTCGAGCTTTCCTGTTTTAGCAGCATCAATTCCTTGATACCCAGTGTTTCCAATGGGAGTAGACTGTATCATCCTCTATGTAAGAGGCTCCTTGTCAGTCGTTCGAGCGCACTGTTAGTTGGCGCTACGGGATTGCCATAATACATTAACGAGTAAGGATTTGCACCTCACATGACAGCGCACTACAGGCCGTTCGGTACGCCAACTCTCGTTGTGCCCGCTGTCTCCCTGTTAAGCGTCTACCTTTTCCGCCATCGTTTATGTATCTTAGGTTTCCCCCGTAATTCGGAGTTCAATTACATGTCGCCATGTAAAGGGGCAGTTTTAGTTTACCGCATTATTGTATCTTGTGATACACGCTGCTGCAAATACGTCAGGCTCTTCTCTGTTCCAGAGTTTAGTTAAGTTATTAGATACAATTCCTATTCCACTGTAATCATGAGCACGTTTCAATCCTTTAAACATGTTGGCAAATGAAAGTTCTTCTTTATCTGCCTTGTATGCGTCATAGAACAAAGGAACTATATTCATTTGTTTGATGTTTCGTTTGGCAGCTTCAATAATTACAGGCTCGAAGACTACGTTCAGCATATCTCCATCGTTCAGTTTATCTTTATGTTTCCATAAAGCTAGACTATATCATCACCCATTACAGGGGCACGGCGCTTCGCTAAAAGGAATTTCACCTTTAAGCTACTCCTTGCGGATAGTCGTTACACTTTTCAGACATGGATCTGCCATCTATATACCTGCCATTTCTTTTACCAGGTCTGCTTTGTTTTTCTTTGGCAATCTCAGGATGTGCTTTATAAAACTCACTTAATTTGCGATTGCCATAGTTCGGATTATTGCCACCATGCAAATCGGGTTTATTACATACACTATGTCTGATGTTATCTGCATGTGATACCCATTCAAGATTGCTTATAGAATAATCCGTTCTGACAAAATTCTTATGATGAATCTCTGGTAAATTATTGGGGTTTGGAATAAAAGCAGAAGCTATTAATCTCGCTACGCCGATTTGTCTCCATCCTTTGTTTGTGTTAATGGTTACACAAGGATATCCATCTGCATTTAAGTAGTGATTTCTTACTTTCGAATTCCAAATTATAGTTCCGTTTGAATTAACAGCGATTGATTCACCTTTATAAAGTATAGTGCGTTCCATATTGCACCTCCTTTCTGTCTGACTTAGCACGGGATTAGCATGCTTGCGTTTAGCTTTCCCCGTTAGCCCATTGCTGGACACCCTACTTGTGTAGGTTCACCGTGTTTTCATCTAAAGATTACTCTTTAGTGCGACAATGTTGTTTATCGAACTGGAGAACTCTGCTTATCAAATCGTGACAGCTTGTATATATGCCGTTCGTTGTAAACCATTTCGAAAGAACGGCATCATGCGCACACTTTCTTACTGCATGTTCCATATAAAGAGAAGGAGACCTAAGTACATCTACTTCATCTACTTTATAACAGAGTTTGCTGTACACATAGCCGTCTTCTAATAGTCCTTTCGGATGTTCTTCTTTCAGGAACCAGAACTCACACGCAGCATATAAGTCCGGGATCGCAAACAATCTTTTATTTGAGCATAAGATCGTTCCGCTTTTGGCATCGAGAAGCATTCGCCGTTTTATCGCTTTGATCGTGGCGCGTTCATAGCCATCCCTAAGTAGTTCTGGATACATGTTGAGCGCCATTGAGTGCGAATCATCGCCTGGCTCATCTGCTCCCAGTGCCTTGAGCATCGCATTCGTATCTGTAGCGAGACGATTGAGCCGTTCTTTCGCATTTGCCGTAAACGATTTGATATCTTCATCTGTGAAATCTACTAATGCCTGAAGCATCTGATAGTTCAGAGTTGTATCATTGATCCATCTTTCTTCGTAGTTCGTAGCACATAGATGGCAACCGTTTTCTTTAAATGCCGCTATATAATCATCCCAGCTGTCATAATACTTAGCGAGTTTAACCTGGCTTTCTGTAAAGATGACGCCTATTCCTTCTTCTAAGATGTTGTGTTCCTTATGCCACACATCTTCGATCACCGGAAGCACACCGTGCTCTTCACAGAACAGGAGAACATCGAACGTAGAGAGCAATCCCTTGACCCACGGACCTCTGACCATCATGTTTGGAGCCGGCATGATTCCAGGCAGTGCAATTCCACAACCATCACAATGATTTATTGATACTGTTTGGACAGATCTTTCAATCTGATAGCCAGGCTTAATGTAGTCCATGAGACCGGAAACATCCGCTTCAAAATCTTTGATTACAATACATCTCTCAATAGGGAAATCCCACACATCAGTAGCTGATGTAGGCAAAGCAGAGTAAGCGAGATACTTGTTGACATTCAGACCACCTTTTGCGTTGATGATATCCCACGTCAAGCCACATTCCATCTGTGGAGCTATCTTTTCCCATGCTTCTTCCGACATAAGCTGAACTCTGTCGGTACGAAGCTGTCCAGCTGAAGCTGTCAGAAACCTGAACTTTTTGTAGCGTAATTCAGATCCTTTCATGATCGGCATCACAATTCCATCCATCACAACCTGTTCAAGCACATCAAGAGATTTCCATGAAATAATTATCTTATCTAATGTTACTTGATCTGGCTGCAATCCAATAGCGCGGGTCTGATCGCTCATAAATTCGGTGATCTTCTTCGTGAACTTGACGTTCTCCCATGAGATATATGCCGGAGGTTGGCCATTCTCAAAGCTTTTGTAATCACATACAGAAGCCGTGTTGATAACCCGAGGCTTCCCTGCATGTCGTTGTATCAAAGCTTTGAGCTTGTTGTTCGCTTCAACTTTCATCGAATGCATCTTGGCTTTCTCTTGCTTAGACAAGTCTTCTCTGTCGAGTTCAGTCTTGCAAGCAAGTATCTGTTTATAGCATTCAAATTCTTCATCAGTGAACAGATCACTTGTGTTCAATGCGAGCAGCTTTATCTGCTTCGAGAGATACGATTTCTTGCTTATAAGCACACCCTCTTTCTCTTTTCGCTTTATGTGCTTTCTGCTGTGTAATTCGTTTCCGTTTTCTCTGCTTTCTTTCCCTTACGTGCGTTTCCGAATGATTACACTTTCTTTCGCGCAGAAACGGCACACAAAACGCCTGTTCTGTGAATTAGTGTAAGGCATTGGATTTGCTCAAATTTGCTTAAATTTACACGAAGAGTTAGAATACAGTTACGGATAGGTAAAGTAACGATAAACAAACAACCTCACTTCCAACAGAAGGAGGGCGTAATGTGTACTTTGTTCGATCGGCACAGACAGTGCCGCTGTTAAGCGGCCTACGTAATCAGCTTATACTCCTACGGGAGTACTGCGCGCAGAAAAAACTCCCCGGGTCTCTAAAAGTTGGATCGTTTTCGTCATCAAACGATATTCCAAATATGTCGCAGAACCTGTCTTTATTAAATTCACTGTAAGCCGTACAGAATGCACAGTCTTTACAGAAACCTATCAGGAAACACGGAGCTTCAGATAAATCATTGCCTTCATCCAGAGGAAATATAACTGTTGGCATATATATCACCTCAAGACATATGTTTTACTACGTTTTTTACATCTTTTACAGCGATATACCATACATGGTACATCTTCTATTAGCACAGGTTCAAACGGCTCAAATCGATGCCCAAAACATTTGCAAATCAATAGTTTAAATATCTTCACTCGTGTTGTCCTCTTCCTCAGGATCGTTCATTATCAGTTTTACAGCTTTTTGTGCTCTCGCTGCAGCAGTTACAACCATCCGCCGATCATCGTGCAAGGCTTTCAACCAGCCATTAATATATGCAGCGCTGTTGTTAAAACTGTCACTTGTTTCTATACCTAACCTGTTCATTATTGCACAGGAACCAATCTCTGCAATGAGTTCTTCTTTGCTGTAGCTTTCACTTCCAAATTCTGCACATCCATTTTCTTCTGCAAACCTGTTTAGAAGTGTCTTGTGTCCTGTCGAATGAACGGCTTCATGAAATGCCGTGCTGTAATACTCTTCCGCGTTTCTGAATTGTTCGATGCTCGGAAGGTTTATAGCATGAGCAGATGGACGATAGAACGCATGATTATTGCTTTCGTGCAACGTGCCGACAAAACATCTGTCTTTATATTCATCGAAGAGAGTTTGAGGGCTTTCAATTTCGTGTGTATCAAACTGTTTAGTTTGCCATTTTGGATCTATACCAACGCAGTCATCGATATGAAACACGTAATGATATCGCAAAAGCGGTACGATCTTTATTTGTGGCTCAGATCCTGGAGGAACATCCGTGTCTGGACATTCAAGCATCTTATAAAACACAACGAGATGGCCTTTTGATCCCTTCTTTACACCTTCGCCGAACATTCTCGCTTCTTTAAAGCTAACGTATTCGCCTTCTTTGCCAAGCAAGATCTGGTTTAATAAACTGTACGGTTTACCATCCCTGTGTTTAACTGCGCCGCCTCTATTGATCCACGGTTTCTTCCAAGGCAATGTCCCGCGCTCCAATGCTTCGATAATTCTGTCAGTAACCATCTGATATACATCCATAGTTATCTCCTATTCTGTCACGGAAGTTATATCATAATTTCGATATAATCGATCAGATTCGAGTTTCTTTACTGCCTTTCTGATTATAACCATATCTGCTGCGATGCTTATCAGGCACATGGACCAGACTAACATAAATATCGCAGATGCTAAGATGATTAGTGATTCTCTCATTTTTCATTCTCCTCCTTTTCTCCTTCTGCGCACTTTTCGCAAAGCATCACCAGTATATTTTGATAGTTTCCTCCGTACTTTATGTTGGTGAAGTACTTCGCAGATTTTATAGTATCAATGTTGTGTTTTGCTGTTCCTATTTTTGCATTTACATTTGTAGCAAAGTATCGGGAGAAAATACTTCATCATTCACACTTCACCTTCTTCCTCCTTCGGTGGTTCGTGCAGCCATTTATCAAACGCATCCATGCAAACAGTACATAGGTCAATGTTTGCTTTCGGTAATCCTAAATTAACCATATAAGTTATGTCATACTTTGGTAAGATTGCATTCATCATCGGATCACGATTTATTTGTACGCCGCATCTGTCGCATTTGATTAATCTCATTCCCCGTCACCTTCCTTCGGCGGTTCAAATATGCAATCCCAGTAGCTTGACACTTCCTGCTCTATATGCTCAATATACCTTCTGTCGGCTTTTTCAATATAATGCCTATCAACGTAGCAGCCTACAGTCGTTCCGTCTTTATCTTCGTACTGCAATTGATTGTCCCATCCGTCTCCAAACAGCCCGCAAGCTTCGCCCTTGTCGCTTTCATTATTCCAACTGCTGAATAATGGGCATTTTGCACATTTCATTCCTTGTCACCTTCCTTCTGCCCGTTGCGCCCTCGCTTCATAGCCCAGCGCCGTTCGTTTTCGATGTCGGCTCTTATTTGCTGTTTGTCCTTCGTGCGCCTGTTCCAGCTTTTTCCAGCCTTAGCAAGGCTTCTGTACCAGTCCCCGCAGGAAATATGGAATGGACTACCGGAACAGTTCATCTTGATGCTGTAATCTCCGTATTCCCCGACAATGGACGGCTCAGGCGACTTCCCGCAGATGGGACAAGGTGCCAGCCTTTCGCAGAACCGCAACATGCCCTTGGTCGGTTTCGGGAAGGTGCAGTGTTTCCGTTTTCGCCGTTCCTCCTGCTTTCGCAAATCCTCTCTGGTCAGGTCAAGCTCTCGGACGGTATACGTCCTCAACACAATACGCCCCATTTGCTTTATTCCTCCTTCGGCGGTTCGTTCCACGGTGTCGCTTTTCGCTGTTCGTCTGTCGGTCTGGATGTCCAACAGCGCCATGTCCTGTTATACTCTGTATTTTCAAACAGGCTCATGCAGCTTTGTCCTGTAAAAAACACCCTCGTCCTGTCCCCGATGTGGTGCATATAACAATCCGCATAACGGCCAATATCTGCGGGTCTAAATTCAAACCACACCTCTTCATCTCCAGTCGCATCTTCCAGCGTAAGCACCCTCGGCTGATGGGCGGTGAGCAATTCTCGAATCTGCATCAGCGGTTCGACTTGTACGCAATCTAACCACATAGTGTTGATATATTCGGCTCTATGTATTTCAGCATCGATCCATTTGATTGCCTCTTCATTCGTCATCGTCTTCCTCCCTCACCAGCGTAATCATCGGCCTGTCTCCGTTCATCGCCCCGAAACTGTACCAGCCGAATCCCGTCTCGTTGTTATACAGCAGGAACTCGTTGCCGTTGATTTTGTACACGTCCGACTCAAATGAAATATCATCTGTCAACTGCACTTTAACTCGAAATTTCATCGCTCTCCCGCCTTTCTCCGTCTGCGCAGAACCAAGCTGTTCCTGACGCAGGAACGTAGTATCCGTCAGCCATATTCAACGGACACATGACGCTTTTGAGATGTTTGCAGTCCTCGCACCGCACAATAGGCGCAGCGTCAACGGTAGGTAACTCATTCAACGCTTGATATACTTCATTCCAAGTCGGTATACGCTTACAACGAAGTTCTAAAACGATCAAATCGCTGATCCGTGAAACTGCTTCTTTTCTACTAATCAAATCTGCATCAACCATCGTTCTCCAGCCTTTCTCGATCCATTTTTGCGCCGCAGTTCGGACAGTATTTATATTTTTCAAAGTAATACGAATATGGTGTTGTATGGTACAGTCCGCATTTATCACATTTTGCGCTTTGCCATTCTTGAATACAATTATCTTCGTTATCATAGTGGAGTTTTTCTATCCATGTACCATGCACAACAGGTGTGGCGTCAACTGCTGGGGCATCCTCTACCAAACAAACTGGATCTGATGCTCTTCCGATATAGTCTTTTCTGCGCTTCATCTGTTCTAATAATATATTTTTGTCAATTAATTCCATGTTTATTTCCTTTCTGCATCGGCGCAATACCAATCACTCGTTCTCTCTCTGTTGTCAAGATTACACCATCCTAAGTTACATTCGTATCCATCTTGGTTATAATATTTACAATCTCTACAATTTATTATGTCAAATCTACTCCAAACGCTTTCGGTGTTTTGCCCAATAGTTACAGCATCCAATACTAAATCTCCAAGGCTAATGCTGTTAAGATCGTTCATTTGTATATATTCTCCGGCTCTTGTTGCGGTACCTAATGTATACGGTCCATCTCTATTGTCAATACTATATGGTGGCATATTGTATTCCTCCAACTAGTCGTTTATACATCGTGCGTCATTGCTTTTCCATATCTTTCTTTGGCGCCTGATTCTTTCTATGCAATATTGTAGAAATAATCCATTTGTTTCATAATTCGGAATCAAGTACTTAAATTCCCAATCAACTCCATATTTTATTTCCATTAGTTTGAAATATTTATTGTATTGTCGAATGCGTTTGTATACATACCTAGTCATAAACCATTCCTTTGCGTATTGTATAATTATGCATATTATACATTTTCAGCGTAATCGCCTACTGTTTTTCAAATCAATTTCCGCAAGATGAGAAGTTTGCAGAAAACAATTCTACTGCCTGTTGCATCATTTCTTCGTCATTGCACTGATTCCGTTTGATATCTCTAAACATAGCGACAATATCATCTATATGATCACGTAAAACATCTTCATCAGGAAGATCTTCAATCATGTCTGATACAAGCTGCTTTTCTTGTTTTGATTCTATAACGTTTATTGCTGAATTATACCAGCCTTGTTCGAGCAAAATACGATATATTCTGCCGTTAATTAATACATGAAGTGTGATAGAAAGGTCATCGTTTATCGCATACCTGATATTATTATCAAAAGAAAAGCCGTCCAATTTAAAATTGTATCGTTCGTTCGCCATTTTAGCTCCTCATTTCTTGTTATCAATTGTTAATTTATATAGAACGGTATCCTATAAGTCGGTAAAATTTAAGGGGAAGATGCTGTGCGCACCCTCCCCTCGTTTGCGTAGTCAGTAAAGCACCTGTGGAAAGGAAAACCTTGTACGCACCCTTTTCCCTTTGGCTCTCTTGTTTTACATCGTTTCGCCGTTCAACGATGAATATAATTAACCCTGATCGGCTTGCGCTTCTTCAGCGAATCCATTTAGGATCCTGTCAAGATCCTCCTTTGTGCCTCCAAGGGAAAGCGAAACAATTACTTCGTCTGTTTGGCTGTTTATCTTGTCAGTGAGTTTATTTTTCTCTGCGTTAAGTGCATCACAAGGATTATTACCACTCCGATATAAACGCCAAGTATTGTATGTAACACTTGCGCCTATTTCTGCGTCTTCATAACCAATCGCTTTGAGTTTTTCCACGAAAATACCGAGCACTTCATTGCGGATAGCTTCGATTTTTGCATTTTCTTCTGCGATCTTTGCGTCAAGTTCGTCAAATTGCTTTTGATAAAGACTCCTGATACGTTTTGCAATATACTGCTTTACTTCATTTGTTACTCGCATAATAGTCCTCCTGTTATTATGATCAACGGAGAGAGAGGGATTTGAACCCTCGGCACATTCCTGTGCGCCTGTTTTCAAGACAGGCTCCTTAAGCAGCTCGGTCATCTCTCCACGCTGTGGTGGCTGGGTTTGAACCAGCGAATCCGGGAGTCAAAGCCCCGTGCCTTAACCGCTTGGCTACACCACAATAAACACGTGGTTTCCCACGTGCCGAGCCTCACAATGGGCTCCCCAGAAGGCGTTTGCCTTCAATGTTTGCGCTTATTCTCTTACCCTTTTATATCACGCTATCCTGCTTATCCACGGCTTCGCTGTGCAAAACCTGATACGAGTTTCTCAAGGGTACAGGATTGTTTCACAATCTGAATTGATAATACCTGGGATCTGGAGACGCCGGTATCCAGCATGCAGTCATATCTGCTTCCTAGATGCTTAACTCCGCGTTTACCTGTGCCAACTTATTGTTGCTTTTCTACTAGAGTTTTCGTCATCCTGCTTGACATTTGTCGGAGCTGTGATTCGCGTTTCCCGTTATTCCTTGCGGGTTCAGGACCTGCGGCCGCTCTTCGTCTTCAGCTGCCACCTCTCCTCGTCCCTGTTGTTTCGACCATCGGGTAATACCTCAATGTAGCAGTTTTACCTGCAATTAGCATTGTGAATTGATTTATCCTAAGATCGATTTAACGCAATTTCTGTAGCTGATGCTGAATTTATTCTGGATATGTTGAATCACATAGTCTATGTAATCCTTTTCGATTGACCTATAATAGGAACATACTCCATCAAGATGCCTCACTTGTTCTGGAGGCCATCTTTTACCATTTTTGAAATCGACCAGGAAGTTTGTCAGCATTGCTTTGAGCATCTTCTTGCGTTCGTGCCCAACGGTCACGTTATGGTCTTTGTTCAGGTTTAGCCCAAGCATGTAATTTACACCAGCAACCGAGGAAAACTTTGTTTTCTCTGGTTTGATTCTGAAAGGAGCGCCGAATGATTCAAGGACCTGATCTATAAGTCTTACCATTTCTTGGTGATCAAACTTTCTATATGCACTGATTTGTATATCGTCTGCGTATCGAGTGTATACAAAGTTTTCTTTCCACAAATTATTCGCAAGTTTATAATCGATAGGAATCATGATAATATTTGTCAGAAACGGAGAGATCACACTTCCCTGTGGCAACCCGCCGCGAAGGAAACATATCTTCAACGCTTCTTTCAAGTCGTCTTTAGATTCCTGGAGAAATTCGCAGAATGGATACTGCTTGGTAAGCATATCATATGCAAAGTCAAGCGTTATCGACCCAAAGAAGTTGCTGAAATCTGTTCTGAGGCACCAGTTAGATTTATTCATTTGGTGTTTGATAACCGCGTCTTTGGCACAGCGACCTTTCACGTATGCGAAAGCCGCCGTGTGATACGTAGCATCCATCTGATCTTCGATGATGGCTTTTAATTCAGCGTGAGCTTTACGAAGTTCTTCATCAGGATCATCGATCGTGCGATATCCACCGCTTCTTTTCGGGATTTTGAACTCACGGTAGTGAGACGCCATCTGATCTTCAGAATCGGCGCATTCGATCAAATTCGCATGTTTTTCTACAAATCTTGCAAGTGCAATACTTGCCACATCTGCTTTGTTCGTATCATACAGGCGTGTAATAGTTGATGTCCATCCTTCGCGCGGATGATACTTATACAGGTTTGTTATTTCGCCTTTTAAGATGTCTTCAAACGATATCTGCTTTGTCGGCGCGCCCAACGGTGTAGTGCGATAACACAACATATGACATACTCCTTTCTTATATAATGAACTCTCAATCTAATTAAATTTATCACCAATTGCTTGTGATGAATTTAATTGCCTTCATCTTCGGACGATCTCGAACCCTTGCCGTCGTCGGGTGAGCCCTGAACTGCGCTCGGAGCCCTAGGCTCGCGTAGCGAGCTCTAAGCTCCGGCGCCGTTCGGGCGTTCCCGACGTGGGCAGTGGGTTCAGAGATCGTAAGAAGATTTGGATGGTTATTTAAGCTGAACTTCAGGTAATACCTTAAAGTAAACCGTACTATGTTTGCATGTTCTCTCTTAACGGTTTGAGCATTGAGAGTTTTATTACTAACTGGTTTCTAATGCCAGCTTAGTAAGCTTCTGTTTCGAAAGAAAACGCATTGATAAATATCGTTTTCTTCAAGTCTCCGGTTTTGATGAAATTAACCAGGTTTGCAACCGCATTCGCTACTATAATTCGTACAGTTGGACATACCGACAAGGCAACATTGCATGCAGACATTGGCGTATCTGCGATCGCTTCTTCATGCGTGAAATTCATAGAAGCGATCATGTTGTCTACCATGTCTTTCTTTCGCCAGTCTGCTGCATAATGCTGCGCATCTACCAGTCGCATCCTGATATCGAACATGGCTTTGAGATTGCAGTTGTATTTATTTTGTTCTACGATCTGTTTGCGAGTTTCTATGTTATCAACGCACAGAAATACATAACCGCTCAGCCGCTGACCATGCCAACCGTCATAGATGCAATTGATGTCGTTTATTGCATCTGGGTTGATCATGAGAATCATGTCACGTACGGCTTCTACTTTTGTTCTGCCGATATCTGACTGTGTGAACATTTGATTTGCGATGTTATGAGGTTCAACCTTGTCAAAATCATACAGTGATATCTTCGTAAAGCCGAATCTGGCAAGATTTTCTGCGAGAGTTGAACCTACAGCTCCGCACCCGATAATGTGGATACGTTCACGTACTTCTGACGGATCAAGGAAATCCCTACTCTTCGCCAAATCCATAATCGTATCCTCCGTTATCTAGCCAGTCTTCTGACATCGACCTGAATGCGGACTGATCTTTATCGATTTCTTTACGAAGCGGCGAATTATGGCGCCATTCCTCGTATTCTTCTATGGCAGTCTTTGTCTTTCTCTTGTTATCTTTTTTGTCTTTTTTCCTGTTTTTACTGGCCTCAGTCTTGTAGTTGGTATTATAACCTGATCCATAACTCGACCCGTAATTTGACCCATATCCGTATCCGTAATTGCCATAATTCTGATAAGCTGTAGCTGTCACAGATACTTTCTCGATTTCGGTCCACATGTTGTCTTCCGGAAATACTACTTCGATGTCATCACCGCTATAATGAATATTTGACTTCATTTCATACAGATCGACAGAGAATTTCATCGACTTGTTAAAGATGAAGAAAATGAAATAATCATCATTTTCGAGATCGGCAAGCTTTGTTCTGCGATCTTCCTGATCTGTTGCAGACGGCGTAGGAGACATGTTTACGTGGCTGTGAAAATGAGCGCGTTTGTGGTTAAATTCTTCATCGCTCATTGAGTCATACCACGCACCAAGCTCGATTTCGTCGGTAGTGATCGTTGCAGCAGTCACTTTCTGCGGATATACGCGAATATCATGGATCGTATACCACAGCGCTTCGTCGGCTTTTTCTACGATGCCATAGAAACCAACTTCTTTGTCAAAATTTGCCATCAGGAAACGAAGCTTTAAATACGCCATAGGTGTAAAAATAATCTTCGGCTTTGTTTCCGGTTTGAATTTCAATTCCGGCTGGAATGATCCGCCTTTTTGCGCTCCTTCTGATTTGAGCCAGTCATCGAACTGACTTCGAATCACGGCTTCTACTTTGCTGTCATACCTGATTGGACTCGCCATTGTTCGATTCCTCGCTTTCAAGTTTCTTAATAGCTTCAAGAGGTGAATACTCATTGCCGTCAAAATCTTCGATACATTTTCTGTCAGTAGAGAATAATTGCTTGAAGAAGTTTTCAACTGTAACGCTTTCCGTAATGTTCATTGAAGTTACAGACGCTACACAGAGATCCATTGCACCAACTACATCTCCATCAAGGATAGCTCTGTTCATGAGAGGCTTATAATTACCTAAACAGGCAAAATTATAAATATGCGGATTTGTAAGATAATTGCGATAGCCGGCATAATAACTGGATACTTCCATTCCGCTATTAACGCCAACACCTCTTGCATCGATAGTATACTTTGCAGCAATCCTGATCTTGAATTTAGGGTCATTGCTGAACAGCGCGTTCAAGAATTTAACTCGCCTGTCTTCCAACCATTCAGGATTGCAACGCTGCGGCCTTTCGTGCAAATAGGAATTCTTATTACGGATATATTCTTCGAATATATCTGGATCAACATTTGTAAGATATCCTTTTGCTATCAGCGAGAATCCATTACTGTTGTAGTCGATTATCTGAATGTTTTTATTATTTGTAAGATATCCTCGGATTTCATCGCTCTTGTCATTGTCTTTCATACTGGCTTTAACACCGATAAGCCTGATTTCAGCTTCTTTAGACCGTTCAAGCCAGCTTATATACTCTCGCTCTGCTCTTTCAAGGTTTCGTTTTGCAGATTCTGCGTTTTGAATTGCTTCTTTTTCGCTCGCTTTGCAAATCGCTTCATTGATCTTGTTAGCGATTTCATCGTTCAGCATTTTTTGCCATTCAGTCGTGCTATAATATTCGTTTAACCACTTTTCAGTGTGAATTTTCGTATCTTCGTTTAAGCTGGCAAGCAGCTCTGCTTCTTTTTCCGTCAACGGATCTACGGCGAAATAACGTGGGCACAGCCGCGGGAACAGAGAACATATAAGATGGTAATGCTGCCATAGCAGTGACCCACGAGAAACTACGAGAAACTTTGTTTCATCTTCATTCTTGAAGAAATGAAACTTAGACGGAAACAGCTTGTTTGCGTACATTTTTAGGTCGCGCACTTCTTCCCAGCCATTAGGAAGCGTTGGCGTTTCTCTGCACGCAATTAGTGTTAAATCACTCGACAGATCGTCTGAATAATCGTTGTAATATGTAAATGAAAAATGTTCAGCCCTGCCTTTCAGCAATATGTTTGCTATAGTTTCGAGCAGACAGTTGAATGACCACGACGGCTGACAAATTTCATATACTTTATCGGTAAATCTGTTGCAAATATCAGGCAGTGTTATACGTTGACTAACCATCTTCGTCCTCCTTTCCTTGTGCGGATGTTATAATAATAGCATGCATACCCCAACCACGTCCGCATGCCGGCACTCGTCCAAAACAGGCCAAATTGGCCAAATTCACAGTGCACCCCCAGCATGTTGTGCTTTATTAGATCGTAGTGATCATGCCCTGAATAGCTACCTTCGTAGCTTCGACTTCAGCCAGGGCGGCTTCAAAGCCCTCTTCGAGCTTACCAAGCTTCACGGCGATCGGGCCGAGCACGTCCATAACGTACTTCTCGGCTTCGGTCCTCGGCAGAGCAACCGCCACAGAAGCGGTATCGCTATCGGTCTTGGCAAATTCGATGCCATTCTTGGATGCGCTGCTGATAGCGCTCGTGCACACACGGAATACGGTGTGCTTATCGCCGTCGTCGTCCTTCTCGGTCAGCACAAGAGCCTTCGGGCTGTACTTGCTTAGAGTTTCAATATCCTCGTAGGGATAAGCACTCTTGATAATGGCAACCTCACCGGCCATGATGATCTGGGCGGCGTTGTCAGTCTTGGCGTTCACGTTCAGAACGGCAGATTCGGTGATGCCGTACTCCGCGAAGGTCTTGTCGAGTTCTCCGCGCTGCACAACGGTGCCAGACAGAGTAACGATGCCAACAGGATCGATGCCGGCCTCGTTAAACGCCTCGGCAAGAGTCATGGAATCCTGAATAGACAGGGTCTTACGGGTCATCTGGTTGCGGACAGAAACAGAAATGATCATTTGTTTTCCTCCATTTGTTTTTTTAATCTATTCAAAGCTTACTTTCTATTCGGCTTTAAACGCAGTCTTGTTTCTCTTCGTCTTGAAAATAAAAGGAGCCTTATCTTGTTATTGACAAGGCTCCTTAGATTTACTTGTTAATCCTGCTCAAAAGGCAGATCGTCGTCATCGTAGTCTTCGGGCGGCAGCTCATCGGCGCCTACGCCAGCAGGTTCCTGAGTCTGCTGCACAGCGTCAAGGAACTCAACGCGGGCATTGTGCACAGTCAGGTCAGTCAGGATGCGGCCCTGATAGGTACGCTGGGCGAGAGACACGCTGCCGGTCACGGCTACGCGAGTGCCCTTCTTGAGATACGCGCCGCACGCGACAGCTGCACTGCGCCACACGCCGACTTTGAAGAAATCGGTGCGCTCGTTGCCTGCGCTGTTGCGAGAGTTCACGGCTACGGTAAAGTTGCATACGTCCATTTTCGCGCCAGCTACATCACGCTGCGCGTACACGGGATCTGCGGTCAGACGACCGATGATAGTCAGATTGTTCATTATCATTTCTCCTTTTTACTGTTCTGATAGTCTTTTTACTTGATTCATGCGATAATTTGTTTTGTTTTGATTTAGTTTATATAACGTGTGCAATGCTTTATATGCACCGTTCTATCGATGATTTCCTTGTATAAGCGGCAATTATCCCGCTTTTTCGGCTTTTTCGATCCCCTTCAGGAACTCGCTATAGTCCCTTTTTGCCCACTTTGGACGCATAGTGGTTGCCTCTGTGTAACCTGCCAGATACCGTTCCGCACCTCGTTCAGACATTCCCGTGATAGACATAATAGCCATTTTGATGGCAGTGAACTTGTCTATCTTCGGACAGCAGCGACCGGATTCATAGTTGTGGATATCTTTGGAGGTGACATAGGCTGAGAACTCAGCTCCTTCTTCAGTAGCTCGCTTTGCGAGCGCCGCTCGACTCAGGTTGTAGGCCATTCGGAGGCGAAGAATTGCTACACCGGGATGCTCTTTGCGGACCCCCGCGCATTCATCTCGCATTACGACGGAACTGAATGCATAGGGGATGTTCTTTGAATACTTGGGGCAAGCGATGTTTGCCCGGCGAACAGTCTTTGGGTTATAGTCATTATAGAAGTTTTCTACCCACGTTTTCGGATTTTTGTAATAAGGGAGCCTGCCGATCATGTTGTTACCTCTTTTCTTTTTCTTGAGTCTTTTGTTCTTGATTACTTTGCGGCTACTTGTGCTGCTTCATTCGCGAGTTTGTCAACGATTTCGTTTTCCTGTATTCCTGCGTGGCCCTTTACTTTGCACCACTCTATTTCGTGTTGTTCTTCGGCCTTGAGCAAACGAATCCAGAGATCCGCGTTTGCCACTTCCTCGTGTTTTCTGCCATGAGTCCAGTTGTTTTCACGCCAATCCGTGAGCCAGCCCTTGTTGTGAGCATCAACAACATAAGCTGAATCACAATGCATAATCACTTTGCAGGGCTTTGTAAGAGCTTCGAGGGCTTTGATCACAGCCGTGATTTCCATTCTGTTGTTCGTGGAATACTTCTCGTTGCCGACGATCTCTTTCTTATGACCTTTGCATTCGAGGATTGCTGCCCAGCCTCCCGGACCGGGATTACCGATACAACTGCCATCGGTATAAATCACGACTGTATCCATGTGTTACCCTCCTGTTCTTGTATGAATCTGACCGCAGAGTTCTATCTCTGTCGGCTTTTCTACCGGTTCATGGTCAATATAATCGAGCGCATAATCGAATCCTTCATCGAAGAGGATCCAATCGCGTTCTGTCATTATTCTGTGTTCGTTTACGAATTCAATGCCATAAGCATGCATAGCATCGTTATAGCCTTTGTCATAGTAGGTCCAGCACGCTTCAGCGTGCAGATCGTAGAGACCTACTCCGATAACGAAAAGAATCGCGAGAATGAGAATTGTGTTGATAAACCTGTTCATTCGCCTGCTCATTCTGCTTCCTCCTTTTTAGACCAGATATCGATATAGCGCTTGCTCTGTTTCATCGCATCTTGGTAAATACCTGAATTGATGCCGAACTTGTCGCATTTATCGATTATACTTCTGTACAGTTTGATTTCTTGTTCGCTATGCCGTATTCCATTTTCTTTCGATAGTGTATTGATGAAATCCGTTTCATAAGCTAAAAGCTTTGAAGCTGTTAATGTGTATTGCTTCAGGAGTTCTTCATATGCTTTCAACAATTCATTGTAACTATGCATTTTCTTTCTCCTTATTTGTCGTTATTAAGCAAGTGTGTTAGAAAAAGCGAGGGAGAGCTGCCCACCTCAGCTCCCCCTCTAAGAAAGGAGGTAACCCCCGGCCTGTAGCCGGTATTCATGAAGCTGCATACGTAACGCTACCGCTATGTGTTCGTGCGATAGCGAAACGTACGCAGTTACACGAGAATGAAACCATCAGCTCCGACTTTGATAACTTCCTTAGCTTCGTCGGGCTTCCTCGCTTCGCTCTTCTTTTCTTCTTTTGAAATCGGCTGTATGAGGTAATCTTCGAGATTGAATTCTTTCATTTGTGTTCTCCTTCCAGAAATCTAAGGCATTCTTCCATGAGATCATCCTGACACACTTCGGGGTCTCTTTCAATCATTGGGCATCCATCGCAATAGCCGTTTATGCAGCATTTGAGGCCCATGATTAGTTTTTCCTTGACTTCCATACGAGCTCCTTTCTTTATTGCGTAAGCGCGGCTTTATTGCGCGCACTTATCTATAAACAGCAGGCGCTTTTAAGCGCCGTAACCTCGAATAAGGAACCGAGGCTTCAAAGCCAGGACCTTATCCATAAACAGTCAGGCTGCGTCAGCAGCCGAAACTATTAAAGAGCAAGCGAGGCTATTAGTTTCAGCTGACTATGATTGAGCTAACTTTTTATAGTTAGCTTAACTATAGATAGTCAGGATTATCTATTGCTATACGACAAAAGGAAACTAAAGATAAGAAACCTATCATAGTTAAAGAAGATAAAAAAAGGAAATTTAAAGATAAGAAATCTATTTTTATTTTGTTTTCCAATTATATCTAAATCTTTTCCCTAATCTAATACTATTTCCCTATATCTCTAATAATGCTATATATAAGGTCCTTATTTATATATAAGTACCTTATATATATACATTAGCGCAAGCATACATTTTTTTCAGGAGGGGAAATCTAACTAAGACTATGGATAGAGCTGTCGATTCTCGAATGATTACATCGATAGCTCTTAACAATTCCATAACCTCGGCTAGCCCCACTCCGTGGGGTTCTTTTTCCCTTACGTGTATTTCCGAATGATTACATTTCTGCATAACATTCGCTTAACACAAGAATGGTGTTTATACCCGCTTGGGAATGTCTTTGTACCAAGGTGTAATATTGTACCGATCGGGTATACTTTCACGCTTTCTTATAGCTGAAGAAGAAGCGAGAAAGTAAAGGCATGAACTTATCGAAGCTATGTAAGCTAACTATAGTACACGTTGTACAACTACCAAACGTGTAAGCACGACAGTAGGGAGCACCGCGAGGCGGAGCGTCAGCGGAGCAAAAATATCTCCCAGGTCATAAAGTACTAGTCGTTTGAAAAAAAGTTTTCACAACTATCCCACTTTTTATAAACATGGGAAGTAATGAAAACGAAGTATGTCAGCTCTTAGTAACTCACACTAAGAAGCTGACCATAACAGTCGCGACTGCTTGCAGTCGCAGTACTATGGTGTTCATGATGAAAGAAATGGGAAAAATCCCCCGTGGTGGAAAATAATGGGCCGGAATTCTGCCGAATTATCGCATCGGCAGACGTCTGCTTAACGCAGACATATTGAGGCTGACTTTGCTGCCAGCCTCGCAATGTCCGAATTATGCGGATCAGACTAGATTAGATATCCATGTCTTCTTCGAAGTCTTCGTCGTCGCCTTCGTCAACTCCGTCAAGATCCATACTGAGAGCAGCGGTACCGAAGCGCTCGGTCAGAGCTTTCTCAGCATACTCATGGAGAGCCTGCCAGAACGTGCGCTTGTACGCCATCGTGCAATCGCTGTTCTCCATCGTGAAGATATAGAACACGATTCTGTTATACACGCCTTCCTTGGAGCAGTTGTAGTGCTCGGCATACATCGTGATGAGATCTTCGATGAGTTCTTTGCGCATTTCTACAACAGAGCCAGTTGCGATACCATGCTTCTTTGCCATCGCAAGGATCTCTTCGGTCTTCGCAAACACGATCTTATCGAAGATGCCGTAGTTCACGTATTCAACGGGCTTGCCGTTCTTGTCACGGATAACCTGACCGGCTTCGTCACGCTTCGGCTCTCCGACGTGGAAGACCTTTCTGTTCATCTTCGGCATTTCAGCATCGAACATGAGCCTGTCGTAGAAGAAGTCTCCATCGACTTTCGGAGCGAACTCATCGGCCTTTACCGTGTTTGCATTGATGTAGGTGCTGTACTTCTCGAGCGGGCAAGCCATACGCTCGCGATAAGCGCTAGCATCTACAACGAGCTTCTCAGAAGTTCCGATCTTCTTTGCAAGCTTCGCAAACTTCACATAGTTCGGCAGAATCTTGTCAAATTCCTTAAGTCCGTCAGGAGCTTTTACATACGTGTCGCCATGCTTCTCCTTGTCTACCGTTACCTCTACCATGAGCTGCCAGTACTCGATCATGGCATTGGCATAGTTGATCGCTTCGGCTCTGGCGTCTTCGTCTTCGATTTCATACGCCTCCTGAAGCATCGCATAGGCAGCAGTCAGTTTGTTGCTGACAGAACCGATGTTGCTCCTCTGCGTGATTCCGAGGAAGAACTTCGCCACAAGAGCTTCACAGGTCTCTTTCGTGAACTTATACTTCTGAGCCTTGCCTTCGAGAGGATCGGGCATACGGAGATCACCCATCTTGTCAAGAGTGTTGCAAACGATCTCTTTTACTTCCTCGTTGAGAATGACAAGAACTTTGTCTCCATCATAGTCAGCACCACCAAGCCTGCGCAGACTGCCATCATAGTTGTTCATGCAGATGATGTTGTCATCGGCAACGCCGTTCACGACGTGGCGGTTGTTAAGACGGACAAACGAAGCAGCACTGGTGTGGGGATACCTGATCATAACAAGTTCGCCTTCAGGCAGGCCCCAGCAGCAGCATTCGCCAGCTTTGAGGCCGGCACCCTCTTTGAACAGGTCAACTACGTCAGGAGCGATCGCGAAGAACTTTCCTACGTTCGGGAGAGCTCCACCCCTGAGAATCATCTTCTGCTTCCTGTAACCTGTACGCAGAGCGTCGGCAATGTACGCGTCCTTCATCAATTCGGGATAGATCGCAACAGCTTCCCTGGCCTCCGGAGGAACGAGCTTACGAGCGTTTTCAAGTTCAGCGAAGTTATCGAGATAGTTCTTGCCGATTGCTTCAAGCTTGCAGATAGCCTCCTTATCAAAGTCAAGAGTTTGAGTCGGCTGATAGGCCATGTGCTTCCAACCGTGTTTGTTCATGTACACGGCAACACGGAGATGCCTGCCCTCCATTGCCTCTTCATAGGTTTGACGATCGGGGCAGATGTCAACCCATTTGAAAGCGGATTCAAACGCCATAACGCGCTTGTCGGAGAGTTTGAAGGTATTGCCCCACTTGTCCGTGATCTCCTGATCGCCAACGATGGAAACAAACGTGTCCCAGATGAGATGAACACCGAGACCCTTAATAGGTCTGAGAGAAGAAGCGCCTTCCTTTACGTCGGACTTCTTGTCAACGGGAATGAGGATTGGGCCATCAGAAACGTTGCGCTTCTCCCTGTAGATATCGGGAATGATCTCGATATCGCTGCACATGATGTCCTTGCCGTAGATGCTCTCGTAGGACTTGGTAGTGCTCATGCACAAACCCATACGAGTGAAGTACTTGCACGGAGCCATAGAAGCGCCGTTGATCTTCAGGCCGAAACGATCGAACTTGGCAAAGAGCTTGCGAAGTTCAACACGAACCCAAGCAGATACTGCAAGCTTTGCTCCGCTTGCGGTGGCAAGGAGAGGCTTGTACACGCCGTTGAGAATGGTGATGCCATTGTCGATAGCATCTGCATACTCGGCGAGAAGAACGGAGTTGTCCTGTTCGATTGCAGACTCGACGATGGTGAAAGCATTGTACGGATCAATGCCAAGGAAGCAGCTGAACATGAACTGCTCATTACAGGGCTGAAGCTCGGTACGAATGGTCTGCTTCTCGAAGTTGTAATGTTTCACCGGGAACATTACGCTGTCGAGAGCCTTTGCTTCGTCGGTTTCGCACCACTTGCCGAACTTCTTCATGAGAGAACGGAAAGCATCTTTCTTGCCGGAGAGCACAGCAGTTGCGTCGATGTTAGCGTCAGAGATCTTGGTGGAGATGATGTCGATGATGTTCATTTCGTTGATAGCCATGGTGTTTCCTCCTTTTGATGTTGACAAACAGGAGGAACTGTAGTACAATACAGTTAGCCTGCTTGTCAGGTTTACATTCTTTAGCAGAGATCGAGGTGAGAGTTGGTCTCTGCTATTTTTTGTTCGCACTGCCAATGGTCTTATGTGCATCGAGCCTCTTGGCTTGGCTCTCGCCTGTACTTGCACTATCCTGTGCATCAGGGGTTAATTGTCTAATGCGTTGTAATCGTCGTAATTCCAGAGCTTGGCTTGTTCGAGATTTGCCATGATGTCGATTGTCATCGCATACCACATCTCGATACAGGTCTTGGTAGCTTCTTGTTTACCATCAATGATCTTCTTGAATTCATAAGCGAATCCATAAAGAATATCTCTGGTCTTCTGGATACGGCGATACTGAGCTGCCTCAATGCAATCTTGGGCATTAGCAATTTCTCGCTTTTGCTCTTCGAAAATCTTGGCTGCTTGTGCAAGCCGATCTTCGAGTCCCGCTATCTCCTTCTTTTGATCGAAGAAAACGGCTTTGGCTTTGTCAAGCCTCTCTTTCAGGTGGTGGTTTTCGATGATAACATCATCGATGGTTTGTTCCTTGCCATCAATGTGTTCGAGGTAGTCCTTCTCTGTTGCGAAGAACTGCCACTTTCCTGAGACTAAACCCATGTAGCCTCCGTTAGTGTAGTATCCCTTCTTTTCCATTGGGATACCTCCTTTCTTCTGCTTAACGCAGACGAAAGGGGCTTAGTTGCCCAAGCCCCAATCGTACGCGTTAAAATACAAGTTCTACCGAACGTGTGTAAAAAGATATTCTTTGTCTGTGAGCATATCAACTGCCCACACTTCTTCCATAGGATTTCCAACGGTCCGTACTACTTCAAGCCGCTTGCCGAAGTGAATGATTACGTCATCGACTTTTACGTTGTTGTCCAGGTTGTTGCTGTAATACTTCATACGTCCTCCTTGTTGTTTTTCTTGTTGTCGGTAGGAAGGAAGCCAACTGCAAACAGGAACTCAAGAACAATGATCCACCAGATAGGTCTTGCCATGAACAGGCCCATAATGATTGCGCTTATCATGCTGCTACCTCCTTGACAATGCGGATCTCAAGTCCTGCGTCGATCGCTTGCTGAGCTTTCTTCAGAGCTGTGGGTTCGTCATCCGTCCAGAACACAAGACGAGAACCTAGGAAAATGCGGAATTTGGCGAGTTCTGCTTTGCCGTTGTTGCGCATCATGCGCTCGATGGAAGAATTGATGTAGGTTTTCATGGTGTTTCTCCTTTCTGTCCGTCAAGATCGAGCCTGAATCGGACTAAGACGCGGTGGGAAATCGAAGAGAGAATGTAAATCAGTATTGCAAGATGCTAATTTACGCCAGAAAACTGAGAGATTCTCTCAACGATAGAATCCAGTATTCTTCCCATTCATTTTTCTTTTTCTTCCCATTCATTTTTCCTTCCCGTCCATCTCTTCTCTTCATTTAACACTTCCTTAACCATCAAAAAATGTAATCATTCGAAGATTTACGTAAGGGAAAGAAAACGAGATTTTCATAAAAAATCTCGCTTGCGTTAGCAAATTCCGTTTACATTTACTTAACATAATAAAAGGACTGTTTATATGGCAAAGATCGTAGAAAGCGTAAATCGCCCGGCAAAGCAATCTGACCAGGCAAAGCCTACCCGCATGTGTTTGAAATGCGGCAAGGTAAAAGACCTGACTGATTTCTTTCTTCACAAAGATTGGCTCGATCAGCTTGGCCGCGATGTCTGGTGTAAAGAATGCGTTCAGCGATGTTCGACTAAAGACGAGATACGAGAGTACTTCTGGGAGAACCATCGCCTCTGGAACGAGAGAGTGTGGGAACTCTCAAAGAACAAAGCCCTTAAGCTGGCAAGCAATAATCTCGCTTTTCAAAAATCTTCAGAAGAAAGAAGAAAGAGTATCCTCGAAAAGCTGACTTGTCAGCAGGTACCTACTATCATGTCTCTCCCTAATCTCTACAAGTATTTCGACCCTGAGAAAGATGGCAAGGCTTTAAGTTACGAAGAAGCTAAAGCTATAGGTCAGATAGAAGAGCCTGAGGACGAAGAAGAAAAAACATACAACGAAGAATTCAACGGCTACTTCAAACCCCGTGAACTAAAATATCTTGAATCCTACTATAGCGAGCTTGAAACGGATTATACCCTTGACACACAGAACCTTCGTGATTACGCAAGAAAAGTATGCCGTGCTTCGCTGATGGTAGATAAAGCACAGGATGATTTTGCGGCAGGAAGGTGCGATTACTCCGTCGTAAAAGATGCGATCAACTCTTTCGATGCTCTTTCAAAATCGGCAAACTTCGCTGCATGTAAACGTAAACCCGGAGATAACGGAGGAATAGGATCCTGGTCAGAACTCACGCTAAAGCTTGAAACTAGCGGCCATCCCTGCACTCGCAAAATAGAATGGGAGAAAGACGATGTAGACCGTACTATCGAAGAGTTCCGGCATTTAGTAATGTCTCTCGGTCTTGAAAACGAGTAGGTGATATTATATGGCTACTCCGAGACCCGGTATTATAACTAACCTTGACGCAGCAGAAGAGCAAGTGATTTTCTGGCGTACACACCTCGATATAGCAATAGAAGACATGTGGGCTCCTATAAAGCTCACACGGGATCAGCATGTAATAGTAAGAGAAATCGGCAACTGTGTAGATACTAATGCAACCTGTTCGCGCGGCTTTGGAAAAACATGGCTCGCAGCTCTTTCCGCATTCACGATAGGCGCCCTTTATCCGGGTTCAACTATCCTCGTTGTATCGGCTACTGCAATGCAGGCAACTCTCGCCTTAGGCAAACTAAAGATGCTTGCGGAGCAAAACCCGAACATAGCAAACGAAATCGACGCGGCAAATGCAAGAAGCTTAGTACAGGTACAGAAAGATTCTTCTAAATGCACATTGAAGAACGGCAGTGTCATCGAATCCGTAGCGCTTCAGTCTGCACGCGGGCGAAGGGCGAAAGTAGTTATTGTAGACGAAGCTCTTGATGTAGATCAGGATGAACTCGAATCTATAGTTACTCCTACGCGAAACGAAACAAGGCAGCTGTGCTTTTCATACGGCTTTAAGGATTTCGCTTCTAAAACGATTACGATAACAAGTGCGTGCGAGAAAAGTAATCAGTACTATCAGAGCTTTATGAAGAACGTAAAGCGCATGAACCATGGAGACAGCACTGCGTTTGCGTGTTCTCTTGATTATCGGGCGGCTGCTGCAAATGGTATAACCGATATGAGTTTTTTCATGAAAGAAAAAGAGAGAATGCCTGAGCTAGTATTTCAGCGTGAGTACGGTTCAATCTTTGTAGGCGCAACAGACAATTCGGCTTTCCCGTACGAACTCACTCAAACGTGCAGAACATTGCAAAGTATAGAACTCGAACAGCCGAAGACAAGTAAATCACGTTATACGATAGCAGTAGATATTGCTACTTCAGAAGCGAAGAAAGCAGATAATACTGTTATTACAGTACTGAAATCAACAGAAAAATCTGATGGATCATTTCATAAGAAACTCATATACATAAAGAGTTATCACGGTAAACCTCTCGATGCACTTGCAGAAG